>Ga0180432_10004764_pt1 | contig 18418 bp, 14 predicted proteins | sample SS_ome_10_FD_132414 | JGI IMG/M metagenome (GOLD analysis project Ga0180432, IMG submission 132414) | Hypersaline lake sediment archaeal communities from the Salton Sea, California, USA - SS_1_MS_2 metaG | ecosystem: Environmental > Aquatic > Non-marine Saline and Alkaline > Hypersaline >...
CAGTGTGGCCAATCAGCAACAAAGGGCTGAAGCATATTATCACTACGTTGAAGGTGCATTGAAGAATCCTCAAATAGTGGGGACGCACTGGTTTCAATACAGCGACCAGGCTTTTACAGGCAGGGGAGATGGCGAAAATTACCAGATAGGATTTATTGATATATGTGATAATCCATATCCGGAAATTGTGGACGCAGCAAGAGAAATCGGGTACGAGATGTATTCAATCCGGAGTGGAAATTAAAGTCAAGTCAAGTGATTTGAAGTTTGTTCATAAACAAAAAATAGAAACACGATTCAATTTGCTCGGTGTTAATAGAGCATTGTTAATCATTGCCAAAGCTTCGCAGTTCTTGAAGATGTTTGATCTTTGATGACACAACTTCACAAGACTGTCAGATACATAGAAAAGGTTTCGAGGATGTGGGACCACATTTTGAGTAGGTGTACTTGGGTACAAGTTTTTTACCACGGGTTATCGGGATGGGATATCTATTATTCCCTTGATTATTCTTAGCACCGGGAAGGAAACTGAAATGCAGATGAGCAGTGTGGTTGAAAAAATAAAGAATACAGCAAACACTACCGAAAGAAGCGGAAAAAGCGGGACTATTCGAGGGAGAGGGCGAAGGAAGCATGAAGTGGTAGAAATACTCTGGGACCATTGACAAGATCATTGATGCTGTTGAATTGACCGCAATGCTTAGGTTTAAAATCATTATAAATAAGGCCGGTCTGTTGATCAAATGTTGTTTAAGCGTTAATATTACACTTAAATAAGAATCATATATAAAACAGTGTTCCCAATGATAATTGCGGTTCATATGATGATTTTAATAACTCTTCTAACTTCCTAACTCGATCAATATGGCAACACTTGACTGGATTGTGCTGGGATTGTTCCTCCTGGGACTCATTGGTATAATTGTATGGGTTTTACGCAAAAAGGATAAAGACACTTCTGACTATTTTCTTGCCGGCCGGGATGCAACCTGGCTTGCGATCGGTGCTTCTATTTTTGCCTCCAACATCGGTTCGGAGCACCTGGTGGGATTGGCAGGCACCGGTGCGGAGAGCGGGATGGCTTTTGCCCACTGGGAAATGCACGGGTGGGTGATCCTTCTGCTCGGCTGGGTGTTTGTGCCTTTCTATGCAAGAAGCGGGGTCTTTACCATGCCGGAATTTCTGGAACGGCGCTATAATTCCCAGTCCCGTTCCTTTCTTTCCATCATTTCCCTGGTGAGCTATGTACTGACCAAAGTAGCGGTAACGGTATATGCCGGCGGGGTGGTATTCAAGGACGTGTTCAACATTGAATACATCAGGATCCTCAATTACAACGTGGATTTCTTCTGGGTCAGTGCCATTGGGCTGGTGCTGCTCACCGGGCTCTATACAGTCCTGGGAGGGATGAAGGCGGTCCTTTATACATCTGTGCTGCAAACCCCCATCCTGCTGGCCGGATCCATTGCCATTCTGGCCATCGGGCTTGTCCAGCTGGGTGGCTGGGGCAACCTCATGGAGATCGTCAGGTCAACCGACGTCACTTACCTGAATGATGCGGGTGAGGTGGTATACCGGTCCTCCACCGACAGCATGGCCGACCTGATGCGGTCTCCGAAAGACCCTCAGTATCCATGGACCGGGGTAATCCTGGGCTCGGCCATTATCGGGTTCTGGTACTGGTGTACCGACCAGTTCATTGTACAGAGGGTATTGTCCGGGCGAGATCAGCGGCAGTCCAGGCGCGGTACCATATTCGGAGCTTACCTGAAACTTACACCGGTGTTCTTTTTCCTGATCCCGGGAATGATCGCTTTTGCACTCAGGCAGCAGGGAATAGTCGATTTCGAATCCAACGACGCCGCATTTTCAACACTTGTGAAGGAATTGCTTCCTAAAGGCTTTACCGGTATCGTGGTAGGAGGAATCCTGGCCGCACTGATGAGTTCACTGGCTTCCCTTTTTAACTCATCATCCATGTTGTTCACGGTCGATTTCTACAAGAGATTCAAAAAGGGAGCCTCGGAGAGACACTATGTCCGGGTGGGAAGGATCGCCACGATGGTCATCGTGATCCTGGGGATCCTGTGGATCCCGGTGATGAGGGGGCTGGGCAAGGTGCTTTATGAATACCTCCAGGATGTCCAGTCATTGCTGGCACCGGGAATTGCCGCCGTTTTCCTGCTGGGGGTCATTTCCAAGAGAACCACACCCACCGCGGGATTTACCGGTCTGGTGGTCGGGTTTACCCTCGGAATGCTCCGGCTGGGGCTCAATGTGTATTATGGGGATACAGTGGGGGACGGTTTGATCTACAATGTCCTGGTCGCTCCCAACTGGCTCCATTATGAGATCGCCCTCTTCATTTTCGTGATCCTCCTGATGCTCATTGTCAGCACCTTTACCAAGGGTGTGGATGCTTCCAGGATCCAGGGACTCTACTTCGGTTCGGCCACAGCTGAGCAAAAGGCCGTTACCAGGGCGAGCTGGAATAAATGGGATGTGATCAACACCGTGGTTATCCTTTCGGTGATCATCGCATTTTACGTCTATTTCTGGTAATCCTGAAACCTTCTGCCCATGGATAGGGCACTGCTTTTGCTATTTGATGCCGATGTATCATATGAATAAAACTATCATGATGATCAAGAAACTGAAACAATTGGAAGCCTGGTTTATTACCGGAAGCCAGCATTTATACGGAGAAGAGGTCCTGAAACAGGTGGACAGGGATTCGCAGGAGATCGCCACAGCACTGGATAACAGCGCTGAGATCCCGGTCAGGATAGTTTTTAAGCCGGTGCTTACCACGCCCGATGCGATCCATGCCATATGCCAGGAGGCCGATCATTCGGAAAGCTGCGTCGGACTGATCACCTGGATGCACACGTTTTCACCGGCTAAAATGTGGATCGCCGGACTGAAATCACTTTCCAAACCCTTTGTTCACCTTCATACCCAGTTTAACCGTGATATTCCCTGGGAATCCATCGATATGGATTTCATGAACCTGAACCAGTCCGCCCACGGCGGCAGGGAATTCGGTTTTATGGGTGCCCGTCTCCGGATCGACCGGAAGGTGGTTGTGGGGCACTGGGCCAGCCCGGAAGTGCAGAAGAAACTCGGTGCCTGGCTGCGTGCAGCCTGTGCATGGCATGACTGGCAGGGGGGCAGGGTGGCCCGTTTCGGCGATAACATGAGGGAAGTGGCTGTCACAGAAGGGAACAAAGTTTCGGCACAGATCCAGTTCGGGTATTCGGTGAACGGTTACGGGGTGGGAGACCTGGTGGAAGTGGTCCGGTCCGTATCTGAGACAGAAATCAGTGAATTGATGGATCAGTATGAAGATCTCTACCAGCTTCCTACAGAGGCAGAAGAAGGGGGAAAACTTCGTGAATCGATACGGGAAGCAGCCAAGATCGAGAAAGGGATGCGCAATTTTCTGGAGGACGGGGATTTCATGGCTTTTACCACCACCTTCGAGGACCTGCACGGGCTGGCCCAGTTACCGGGACTGGCTGTTCAGAGGCTCATGGCTGAAGGGTACGGATTCGGGGCAGAAGGGGACTGGAAAACGGCAGCCCTGGTAAGGGCCATGAAGGTGATGTCAGCCGGCATGGAAGGAGGAACCTCCTTTATGGAAGATTATACCTACCACCTTCATCCGGACGGGAAAAAGGTGCTGGGCGCCCACATGCTTGAGATCTGTCCTTCGATTGCGGAAGGCAAACCAACCCTGGAGGTACATCCCTTAAGCATTGGAGGTAAAGCGGATCCTGCAAGGCTGGTATTTGACGTGGCTCCCGGAACAGGGATCAATGCCTCCCTCATGGACATGGGCAACCGGTTTCGCATGGTGGTGAATCCATGTGAGGTGGTCCCTGCCGATGCGCCCCTTCCAAAACTGCCGGTTGCCAGGCTGTTATGGAAACCTTACCCGAACCTGGAAATTGCCGCGGGAGCCTGGATCCTGGCAGGAGGTGCACATCATACCGGATTCAGCATGGCCCTTACCAGTGAACACCTGGAGGATTTCTCGGAGATCGCCGGGATTGAATTCTTACTGATCGACAGGGATACCACCATCTCATCCATCAAGAAGGAGCTGAGATGGAACGATCTCTATTATCACCTGGCAAGGGGAATCCGTTGACAGGAAGCTGGTTTCAGCGGTTACATGTTTAGCAGGATACACGATAAACCCAAGAAATCGAATCATATGCTTGAATCTTTGAAGAAAAAGGTGCTGGAGGCCAACCTGGAGCTGGTCAGGCACCAGCTGGTGATCTTCACCTGGGGCAATGTGAGCATGCGTGATCATGAAACAGGTCACATTGTCATTAAACCCTCCGGGGTTCCCTATGACAGAATGCGGGCGGACCAGATGGTGGTGCTTGATGCCGACGGGAACAGGATCGAGGGCGAGCTGCGGCCCTCATCGGATGCTCCCACCCATGTGATCCTTTACAGCCATTTTAAAAAGATCGGCGGGGTAGTCCATACCCATTCAGAGTGGGCCACCTCATGGGCCCAGGCAGGCAGGAACCTGCCGGCCTACGGGACGACCCATGCGGACTATTTCTATGGCAAGATCCCCTGTACACGGTCCCTGAGGCAGGATGAGGTCGAGGGAGATTATGAAGCGGCCACCGGCGGGGTGATCGTGGAAACATTCAGGGGCCGGGATTATGAAAGCATGCCCGGTGTGCTGGTCCACGGACATGCCCCTTTTACCTGGGGCAGGGATGGTGCAGAGGCGGTGCATCACGCGGTGGTGCTGGAAGAGGTGGCCAAAATGGCCTTCCGAACCGAGGTCCTGGGCAACCGCCGTTCCATTGACCAGTACCTTCTGGATAAACACTACATGAGAAAGCACGGTAAGGACGCCTACTACGGACAGGACCAGAACGAAACAGACCGGTAAACATCAACCATACGCATTCTTTATGACTTACACGATTGGAATAGATTTCGGAACAGACTCAGTGCGTGCGCTGATCGTGGATACAGAGCACGGAGAAGAGGTGGGCACCCATGTATTTGATTATCCCCGGTGGCAGCAGGGCAAGTATTGCGATCCTGCCCAAAACCAGTTCCGGCAGCATCCCCTGGACTACCTGGAGGGACTGGAGGTTTCCATCCGCGAGGCTCTTAAACAATGTCCGGCAGGGGTGGCAGATAATGTGGTGGGGATCTCCGTGGATACCACCGGATCCACTCCGGTGGCTGTCAACCGGGAGGGGATCCCTTTATCCCTGATGGAAGGTTTCCAGGAGAATCCCAATGCCATGTTCGTACTCTGGAAAGACCATACAGCGGTCAGGGAAGCCGGTGAAATCAATGAGCTGGCGCGAAGCTGGGGAGGGGAGGATTTCACGAAATTTGAGGGAGGCGTATACAGTTCTGAATGGTTCTGGGCCAAGATCCTTCATGTAATTCGTCAGGACCCCGGGGTGCGGGAGGCAGCCTATTCATGGGTGGAGCACTGCGACTGGATCCCTGCCATCCTGGTGGGAGATACCGATCCCCTGAAACTTAAGAGGAGCCGGTGTGCGGCCGGGCATAAAGCCATGTGGCACGAAAGCTTCGGAGGATTGCCTGACGAGGAATTCCTGGTAAAGCTGGACCCGATGCTGGGTGGATTGAAAGAGCGGCTGTACAGGGACACCCATACCTGTGAGGTGAAAGTAGGGGAGCTGACCGGGGAGTGGTCGGACAGGCTGGGTCTCCCCACATCGGTGAGTGTGGGTGCGGGAGCTTTCGATGCCCACCTGGGTGCCGTGGGTGCTGAAATTAAACCCTATTACCTGAGCAAGGTAATGGGGACTTCCACCTGTGACATGCTGATCGCACCTCCCGATGAGGTGGGTGACAAGCTGGTGAAAGGTATCTGCGGACAGGTGGATGGTTCCATTGTGCCCGGCATGGTGGGACTGGAAGCCGGACAGTCGGCTTTCGGTGACATTTATGCCTGGTTCAGCAGGGTGCTCATGTGGCCGGTGGAACAGGTGATCGGTTCCATGGAGGAACTGGATGGGTCAACCAGGGAAAAGATCATCAGGGAGACCGAATCCAGGGTGATCCCCGAGCTGAGCCGGGCAGCCGGGGGGATCAATCCGGATGACAGCGCTGTCCTGGCCCTTGATTGGATGAACGGGCGAAGGACTCCCGATGCCAACCAGAACCTGAAAGGGGCCATCATGGGTCTGACCCTGGGCTCGGATGCTGCCAGGATCTTCAGGGCACTGGTGGAAGCCACTGCCTACGGGGCAAAAATGATCGTGGATCGTTTCGTGGAGGAAGGGGTACGGATTGACGGGTTGATCGCCCTGGGGGGTGTGGCCAAAAAGTCTCCCTTTGTGATGCAGGTGGTGGCGGATGTCCTGAACAAGCCCATCAGGGTAGCACGCCCGGAACAGGCGGTGGCTTTGGGATCTGCCATGGCCGCCGCAGTGGTTGCCGGGGTGCATAAAACCATACCCGATGCCCAGGAAGCCATGGGAGGAGGTTTTGAAACCGAATACCGGCCGGACCCGGAAATGGCCGGAAAGTATGCCGTCCTGTATGAGCAGTACAGGCGTTTGGGTCAGTTCGTGGAGAAAGAGACCGGACGTTAAACAGGGTAATTCCATCTTGTTTTTTATGAAGTCTATGTATTATTTGTTTAAATAACTATATTTACCTTTGTAGCGTATCCGGTATGCAGCGACCTATGCGCAAATATTTCTGCATGATCTTCCTTGTGGTCATCCATGGCATCATCCTCGGCCAGACAGCCGAAGAAAAGGTTATTCAGATGAAGGATAGCGCCTTGCAGGAGGATGACACTGCCGTTGACAGCAGACCGGCTAAGGTTTCCTGGGATCTTTCCCTGGGGACCGGTTTTGTTCATATGCCGAAAGTTGGGTCGGGCATGGTTTTCCATGCAGCGCCCATGATGACCCTGCCGCTGTCCGCCAGGTGGTCGCTTCACGGGGGAGTGATGGCCATGCGATACCAGGGGCTGGGACCTTCCCTGATGCAGGAGAACGGGAAACAACATGTTTTCTCCAGCCTGGCACTTTTCGCGGCGGCTTCCTGCAGGATGAACGACAGGCTCATTTTGCACGGGACAGGGGTCAAACAGCTGGTTTCTTCTCCGGTTGCACCATTTATCCCACCGGATAACCTCTCTTTCGGTGCAACATACAGGCTCGGGAATAACATCACCATCGGGGCCACCATCCATATGAATCAGGGGCACGGCTATCTGTCATCCCCCTTTTATGGCGGTGGGCTGTATCCTCCCCTGCAGGGTAGTGGATTATATCCTCCCTACACCTGGTAGCGATGGTCATCCTGATTACCTCCCTGGCACCGGTTTTGATCATTATCTTCTATGTCTATTTCAGGGACAAGTACGACAGGGAGCCGGTGGGACTCCTGCTCAGGGCTGTGCTGCTGGGGGTGGTGATCGTCATACCCATTCTCTTGATGGAGCGTTTGCTGGTAAGGATCATGCCCCCGTTCGGTCACCTGGGTGAGGTAATCTATCATGCGTTTCTGGTTGCCGGAACCAGTGAGGAACTGATCAAATTCATGGCCCTCTATCTGCTCATCTGGAAAAGCCCCAGCTTCAATGAAAAGTTTGACGGGATCGTCTATGCGGTCTTTATCTCCCTGGGATTTGCCGCCGTGGAGAATGTGCTGTATATCCTGGAAGGGGGCACCCGGACAGCCCTTTTGCGTGCACTGACCGCTGTGCCGGCCCATGCACTGTTCGGGATCACCATGGGCTATTACTTCGGGGTGGCACGCATGTACACAGAGTTGAAGAATAAATATCTCCTGAGGTCCCTGTTGATACCCGTACTGCTCCACGGAGTCTACGATTTTCTTCTCATGATTCAGCTGGGGTGGCTCCTGTTGGTGTTTGTCTTTTATGTGATCTACCTCTATGTGAATGGTTTCAGGAAGATGAGGGTCCTGTCCGATTCCTCCATATACAAACCTGTGGAAGAAGAGGATCTTTAAATCAAAATAATTTGCAGAGATGAAAAAAATCTTGTCCATACGAGCAGGTTTCCTGGCCCTGGCAAACTTATTGGCCCTGGAGGGTTTCCTGGCCCTGGGGGGATGTTTCTCAGGGGAGAAGCCGCAGAAAATCGGGGAGTTCCATGTCCGTGACAACCGGTTCCGGGAAGTGGTTTCAAAGGATGCCTATGCTGAGAGGATCGGTATTGATTTTGAATTCACAGAAGGTCCGGCCTGGCATCCGGAGGGGTACCTGATATTCAGTGATATTCCTGCCAACAGGATCTACTGGTGGAAGGGATTGAAGTTCTTTGTTTTCAAAGATCCGAGCAACCACGCCAACGGGCTGACGGTCATGGATGACGGTTCCGTGATTGCATGCGAACATGGATCCAGGAGTGTAACAATCACCGCACCGGATGGCAGTGTGACCATCCTGGCCGACCGTTACCATGGAAAGCGGTTCAACAGTCCCAACGACCTGTGCATGGCTTCTGACGGGTCTGTTTATTTCACTGATCCGCCATACGGATTACCGGAAGGAAGCAATGATCCATCCAGGGAGATCCCTTTCAACGGGGTTTACCGTTGGAAGGACGGGATGGTCTCCCTGGTGGACAGTACCCTTTCCTGGCCCAATGGTATTGCACTTTCGCCTGATGAGCAATCCCTGTACGTGGCCAATTTTGAAATGGAACGTGTGGATGGCGGGAACCGCCGGAATGTGTTCTGGATGAGGTATACGATTGGCAATGACGGTCAGGTCACCGGCAAAAAGGTTTTCTTTACCGCTCCGGATCCTTCACTGCCCGGGGGACCGGATGGTATGAAAGTGGATAAAAAGGGAAATCTTTTCTGTACCGGTCCTGGGGGAATCCTGGTGGTGGACACTACTGGTAAGCACCTGGGTACCATGGAACTCCCCCTTACTCCCTCCAACCTGGCATTCAGCCCGAACGAGAAGGAACTTTTCGTTACAGCCCGTACAAATGTCTACAGGATTGTATTCCGGTAACAGGAAATATTCTTTTAATTTGATGTACAAGCCCGGCGAACATATTTTTATCATTTTTGGCGGCTCTGGTGACCTTACCCGGAGGAAGCTGATCCCGGCACTGCAGGAATTATCCAGGCAAAACCTGCTGCCGGATAAATTTGCAGTCCTGGGGGTGGGAAGGACCCGTTATACGGATGCAACCTACAGGGAAATGATGGCGGGAAATCTGCAGGATAAAAAGGAACTTATCCCCAGCCTTCATTATCTTTCCATGGACCCTGAAAAAAGGGAGGATTACAGCAGGCTGGCAGAAAGGTTGTCAGAAATAATCCGGGAACAACAAATGGATCCCGGCTATATATTTTACCTGGCCACCCCCCCCGCGCTGTATAATTCCATCCCGGTTTTCCTGGCAGATGCCGGCCTTACTTCCCAGGAGGATGGATCCTGGCGGCGGATCGTGCTGGAAAAACCCTTCGGGACCGATTACCTGTCGGCCCGTGATCTGAACAGAATCCTGCTCGGTTGCCTGGAGGAGGAGCAGATCTACAGGATCGACCATTACCTCGGGAAGGAGACCGTTCAGAATGTCCTGGTTACCCGCTTTTCCAACGGAATTTTCGAGCCGCTCTGGAACCGGAATTATGTACATCATGTGCAGGTCACCTCCTCTGAGAGCATCGGGGTGGGGAAAAGGGGTGGTTATTACGACCAGTCGGGAGCGCTCAGGGATATGCTGCAGAACCACCTGCTGCAGATCGTGGGACTGATCGCCATGGAACCCCCCACGGTGATCAGCCCGGATGCCATCAGGAACGAAATCCTGAAGGTATTGCAGTCCCTCCGTCCTGTCACAGGAGAAGATATCAGAACCCAGGTGATCAGGGGTCAGTACCTGACTTCCCATGTGGGAAAAGAAACCCTGAAAGGATACCGGGAGGAAGAAGGAGTGCAAAAGGAGAGCCGAACGGAGACCTTTGTGGCCATGAAACTTTACATTGACAACTGGCGGTGGGGAGGGGTTCCCTTTTACATCCGGACCGGTAAAAGACTTCCCACCAGGGTGACTGAAGTGGTGGTCCATTTCAAACCTTCTCCCCATACCCTTTTCTGTAAATGGGATCAGGGTGTGGATAACGGAAATCAGCTGGTCATCAGAATTCAGCCGGATGAAGGGATCCTGTTGCATTTCGGGGTGAAGGTCCAGGGAGCCGGTTTCAAGGTTCAGGATGTAAACATGGATTTTCATTACAGGGATCTTATTGACAGCTATCTCCCTGAAGCATACCAGCGTCTTTTACTGGATTGCATGCAGGGCGACAGTACCCTCTATACCCGGGGTGATGCCGTGGAGGCTGCCTGGCGATTTGTGGACCCCATCCTGGAAGCCTGGGAGGGTGATCCCTCCATTCCCCTTTACGGGTATCCGTGCGGGACATGGGGACCCGAAGTCGCGGATCAGATGATCGAAGGGGAGGTGTTTACGTGGAGGTACCCCTGCAGGAACACGGCAGAAGACGGAATCTACTGCAAACTTTAATGGGAGCGCACAGACTTTGGTGGGAGCGCATTCACATCATATTTTTCCGGACAGGGATTCCCTTGCTGGATCCATGACCGGGGAATTCGACCGCTTCCGGAGATTTTCTGCCGGTATGGACAGGCCGCTACATCTGGCCCTGTCGGGTGGTTCCACTCCGCTGGCCATATTCAGCAAACTGAAGGATGCCTTTCCCCGGGAGGCATGGTCGGATATCCGCCTCTGGTGGGGAGATGAAAGGTGTGTCCCCCCGGATGATCCTGAGAGCAATTATGGGAATGCACGCAATCTGCTGATTGATCCCCTGCAGCTTCCACCCGGACAGGTTTTCCGGATCAGGGGTGAGGATGATCCCCTCACTGAGGTGCACCGCTACGGGAAACTGCTTTCGGAACACCTGCCCCCTGACAACGGGATCCCGGCCTTTGACTGGATCTGGCTGGGCATGGGAGAGGATGGCCATACCGCTTCCCTTTTTCCAGGTGAGCGTGCTCTGTGGAATGCCACCGGTCCCTGTGTGGTTGTATCACATCCCCGCACCGGCCAGCAGCGCATCACCATCACGGGGAGGGTGATCAACGCGGCAAAGCGGGTCACATTCCTTGTTACGGGAAGGGAAAAAGCCGGCGTCGTGAAGCAGATCCTCCGGGAAGAGGACCGTTTCAGGGAATATCCTGCAGCACTGGTGAATCCGGTTAAAGGGAAACTGGAGTGGTACCTGGACAGGGATGCGGCATCCATGCTGTAAGATGGGTTCCCTGCTTTTTTTTCGTTTTTTTCCCGTCATGTATTACCTTGCAGGAAAGCTCAATCCTATTCACCTTTCCTATGAACGATCCGCTATCCATATCCTACGCCAGAGAACTGGACAGTCATGATCCCCTGCAGTCCTGCAGGGATCGTTTTGTTATCAAGGACCCTTCCCTGGTCTACCTGGATGGTAATTCGCTGGGGCGCCTGCCCCAACAGACCATTGCACATCTGGATACAGCCATTCAGGAGCAGTGGGGCGACCGGCTGATCAGAAGCTGGAATGAAGGATGGTATCAGCAATCGACCAGGCTGGGGAAAAAGATTGCCCAGATCATCGGTGCCCATCCCGATGAAGTGATCCTTTCCGATTCCACATCGGTCAACCTGTATAAACTGGCATACGGGGCATTGAAGATGATGGACAAAAGGACTGAGATCATCTCCGATGACATGAATTTTCCTTCTGACCTCTATATTCTTCAGGGATTGATCAAACATTTCGGGGACAGGCATACCCTTCGGCTGGTCAAATCATCGGACGGGATCTCTACCGATATGACCGAGCTGCTCAGGATGATCAGCCGTCGGACCGCACTGGTCACCCTCTCCCATGTGGCCTACAAAAGTGCTTATATGTACGATCTGGCCAAGGTGACAGAGCTGGCCCACATGCACGGATCCCTGATCCTGTGGGATTTGAGCCACGCTGTGGGGGCGGTACCGATCAGCCTGAAAAAGGCCAATGCGGACCTGGCCATCGGCTGTACCTATAAATACCTGAACGGTGGACCTGGTTCACCCGCTTTTCTCTATGTGAGGAAAGATCTCCAGGATAAAATAGAGAATCCCATCTGGGGCTGGTTCGGCGAAAGAAATCCCTTTGATTTCAAGTTGAATTACAGGGTCGCGGAGGGCATCCGGAAATATCTGACCGGAAGTCCCCCGGTCATTTCAGTGTCAGCCCTTGAACCTTCTCTTGACCTGGTCCTGGAAGTCGGGATCGGAGTCATCAGGCAAAAGAGTGTCCAGCAGACTGAATACCTCATATCGCTGGCTTCTGCCTGGCTTTTCAAGCAGGGATTCAGGCTGGGATCACCGGAGTTTTCCGAGAGGCGCGGCTCGCATGTCTCACTGAAACATGCTGAAGCATACCGCATTTGCAAGGCATTGATCGATCCGGCCTTTTCAAACAGGTCGGTCATCCCGGATTTCAGGGAACCCAATAACATCCGTCTGGGGATATCTCCCCTCTATAACACTTATGAGGAGATTTACCTGGCACTGGAGCAGCTGAGGTTGATCATGGAGAACAAAATATATGAAAAGTATCCCAGGACAAGGGATGCAGTTACCTGAGCTATGTCATCGTTGCAAAAACGCATTGTGGTACTGGGGGCAGGCCTGGTGGGCAGGGCCATCGCCATGGACCTGAAAGAAAGCGGATATGCAGTGACCGCTGTGGATTTGAATGAAGCCGTTCTGAAAGACCTGAGAGCGCATCACAGCATTTCTACCATCTGTACCGATTTTACAGGGGATCATCTGAAGGAACTGGTGCGGGAATTTGATCTGGTGATCGGAGCAGCCCCGGGAGCCAGCGGCTTCAGGGTCATGGAAAGGGTGATCGCTGCCGGAAGGAACATGGTGGACATCTCCTTCTGCCCGGAGGATTTCATGGTGCTGGATGGGCCGGCCAGGGAGCGGGGAGTAACCGTAGTGGCTGATATGGGTGTTGCGCCGGGAATGAGCAATGCCATCCTGGGATACCACCATGAAAGGATGCAGGTGGATTCCTTCCGGTGTCTGGTGGGAGGATTGCCTTTCGAGCGTCAATGGCCCCTGGAATATAAAAGCTCCTGGTCACCCATTGACTGCATCGAGGAGTATACAAGGCCTGCCCGCTTTCGTATGAAGGGGGAGGAAGTGGTCAAACCGGCGCTCTCGGATGTGGAAAATGTGGAATTTGAGCAGGTCGGGACCCTTGAAGCCTGGAACTCGGATGGTTTGCGTTCCCTGATGCATTCCTTCCCCGATATCCCCAACATGGTGGAAAAGACCCTGCGCTATCCGGGTACCGTGGAATACCTGCGGGTGCTGCGAGAGCTGGGATACTTTTCCGGTGAAGAGGTGGAGGTGAATGGAAAACAGATCAGGCCTGTTGACCTGACCGCATCCCTGCTGTTCCCGCGTTTCAGGCTGGAGAAGGGAGAAGGAGAGTTCACCATCATGCGGGTGGAGATCGAAGGAAAAGAAAAGGGAAGACAGAAGCGGTATGTGTATGAACTTTATGATGAATATGACCGGAAGACAGGAACCACTTCCATGGCACGTACCACCGGCTATACCTGCACAGGGGCAGCCGGGCTGATGATCAACGGAATGATTGCCGGAAAAGGGTTGATCCCCCCCGAAAAGGTAGCAGTCAGGGAAGAAAATTTCCGGTACCTGATGCAGCACCTCGGGGACCGCCAGGTGAACTACAGGATCCGGATAGGATAATTTCTGTATCCTGCGGCTTCCGGATCTGGCAGCTTCCGGATCTGGGAAAAAATTTTAATTTTATGAACTTTATCTGCACACATCACTAAAACAAACTGACATGGAAATAAATGGAATTCATGGGGTAACACTTACCGTCGCCGGCATGCTGTTTTTAACCTTTTGCTCCTGTAACCAGAGGAGCGACACCACACTGACCTTTTCCGATTATCCGGAAATGAAGATCGGATTCTCCACCCAGAATTTTATGCAGGCCATGCCTTTTTCCCGGGAGAGCCTGGAGGAAATCATCACCTATGCTTCGAATGAGGGCTACCAGTTCATAGAGTTGAGGGACAACAGCGCTGAATTGTCAAAGCAGGCGTGTGAAAGGCTTGCTGCCTTTGCCGATAGCATGGGGATTGAAGTGATCTATGAAATCAACCTTAACCTGCTTCACCCGGAATTCCGGGGTACCTTTGAAAGGGGACTGGACAACATTCAGCTGTTTGGCGAACCGGCCATCCTCAGGGTTCCCGTGGCAAATTCAGAGTTTGCGGGAGATGCCGGCAAAACGGGCTGGACCATCGAGGAGCTGAAAGAGGTGGCGGTGCTGGCCGGGCAGTCTGCTGAACTGGCTGCAGAAAAGGGGATTACCCTGATCGTGGAAAATATCATGGAACCCTTTTTCGGAAACAGCCCGGAGTATTTCGGGTTGAACGATTTTTTTAAGCATACCCAGCAGGTGGGATTGCAGTTTGACCTCTGCAACGCCTTTGTAGACAATTCCAGGATGAAGGCCGACCCTGAAGCGGTGGCAGACTACCTGGCCGGACTAGGAGAACGCTGGGTAACCACCCATGTGAAGACCTCCATTGATGGAGAGGCCCAACCTGTGGTGGGTGAGAATCCCCTGCCCGTTGAACGGATTACTGAACTGATGGGGGAAAACGGGGTGGATTACTTTGCCCTGGAACTGGTGCCCGTGGAAGATAAAAAAGCATGCTTTGAAAACCATGAAGCCAGCATTGACTACCTGCTGGATGCGGGCATTCTTGAAAAAAGGTAAAAGCCGGGACCGGCAATAGCGGGAAATCACCAAAAAGCACCTCGAACTGGAATAGCTGCCACAGGGACCTATGGAAAGGATGAAATATCGCTACCTCTTCTTATGCATCGCAGCAATTCTGCTCGGTGGCTGCAACAGGTCAGCTGCTGACCGGGAATTGACAACCGTGCGAACGGTTCTTCCCGATTCGGTGCCGAATATCATATTCATACTCACCGATGACCACCGGTTTGATGCCATGGGTTTCATGGGGCATCCCTACCTGGAAACGCCGCACCTCGACCGGATGGCCGCGGAAGGTATCCATTTCAGCCGCGCATATGTAACCACCTCGCTCTGCTCCCCGAGCAGGGCATCCATCCTTTCGGGCATGTATGCGCATCACCATGGTGTGGTGGATAACTACAACCCGGTGGACAGCACCCTGAAATTCTTCCCGGAATACCTGAAGGATGCAGGGTACCTCACCGCATTTATCGGCAAGTGGCATATGGGAGGGGATGTGGATAAACCCCGGAAGGGATTCGATCACTGGCTGAGCTTCAAGGGACAGGGAACATACTGGGCAGACGGTCACGGCACCACCAGGGTGGTCCCGCAGACCAGCATGGACGGGTACAACATCAATGGCAAACGGGTGCCTCAAAAAGGCTATATCACGGATGAGCTGACAGATTATGCCCTGGAGTGGCTGAACAACCGGGCATCTGAAAAACCCTTCTTCCTCTGTCTCTCCCATAAAGCGGTCCACTCCGATTTTGTGCCAGCTGACAGGCACACCGGGAAGTATCATAACCGGACCATCCGGATACCTGAAAGCCATCAGATCAGGCAGGATAAGCCCATGTGGCTGATCAACCAGCGAAACAGCCGGCACGGGATGGAGTTCGGATACAACCTGCCCGGTTTTGATCTGAATCATTACCATCGACGCTACTGTGAAACCCTGTTGTCGGTGGATGAGAACCTGGGCCGGATCATGGAGTGGATGGAGAGATCCGGGCCATCCGGGAATACCATGATCATCTATATGGGTGATAACGGTTTCCAGTTCGGGGAGCAGGGGCTGATCGACAAAAGAACCGCCTATGAAGCCTCCGTCAGGGTGCCGCTCCTGCTCTGGTGGCCGGGAAAGATATCAGGATCCAGGGTGATCGATGAAATGGTGGCCAACATCGACATTGCCCCGACCATGCTCGATCTTGCAGGTATTGCCATCCCGGAAGAGATGGATGGGCAAAGTCTCAGGCCGCTGATCGAAGGAGATAGCGTCGGCTGGCGCCAGGAACTGCTGTATGAGTATTACTGGGAGCGCAATTATCCGTATACCCCGACCATCCATGCCCTGATCACCGGCCGTTATAAGTTCATCCGCTACCACGGCATCTGGGATATGGATGAATTTTACGACCTGGTCTCCGATCCGGGCGAAACGGTCAACCTGATCCATTCTGATGATCACCGTGACCTGGTCAGCGACCACCGCAGGCGGTTGTTCAGGCTGCTTGAAGAGACAGGTGGGAAAGCCATGCCGCTGCTTCCTGACAGGGGCCGTGTATATCCGCTGCGGCATCCCGGAAAATCCGGACCGGCGGACTTCCCGGATGAGTTCTATGACAGAAAGGAGGAGAAATGAGTACCCTTGTGCTGGTCCTGGTCCTCATACTGACCGTGACAATCCTTCTGATGCTGGTACTGAAATGGAAGATCCATGCATTCATCTCACTGATGATCGCCAGCATACTCGCAGGCTTTCTTGCAGGGATGTCACCCGGTTCAGTGATTAAGAGCATCCAGGAGGGGATGGGGGGGACCCTGGGATACATTGCCGTCATAGTGGGCCTCGGGGCCATCTTCGGAAAGATCCTGGAGTTCTCAGGGGGAGCAGAGGCGCTGTCACGCTACCTGCTGAGAAAGTTCGGCGAAAAGAACGCCCCCATCGCGCTGACGCTTTCGGGATTCATTATTTCCATTCCCGTGTTCCTTGATGTGGGATTTATCATCCTGGTTCCGGTTCTTTATTCTCTTTCCCGCAAAACCGGGAAATCCCTATTGCTGTATGGCATCCCGCTGCTTGCAGGTATGGCCACCACCCACGCTTTTGTCCCTCCCACACCCGGTCCCGTGGCGGTGGCCGAGATCATCGGGGTGAACCTGGGGTGGGTCATCATGATGGGATTGCTGCTGGGCATGCCGGTGGCCTTCATTGCGGGTCCCGTATTCGGGCGGTATATCAGCAAAAGGATCAGGATCTCTCCGCCATCACTGAATGATGAGATTGCCCGGGAAAGAACAGACAGTCAGGATTACCCTGCCTTCAGGCTGGTTCTGCTGATCATAGGATGCCCCCTTGTTTTGATCATCGGCAACACCCTTACCGAGATCCTCGTGGAGAAGGGAACTATGACAGAGAGCCTGTTCTCAGAGATCATTATTTTTATAGGGCATCCCTTTTCGGCACTTCTTATTGCAACCCTCCTGGCCCTTTATTTTCTGGGCATCAGAAGGGGAACGAACAAGCAGATGCTTCAGCAGATCAGCAATGCATCCCTGGGCCCCGCAGGCATCATTATCCTGGTCACCGGGGCAGGCGGGGTTCTCAAGCAGGTATTGATCGACAGCGGTATGGGGGAACAGCTTGCCATGGGTGTTGTCTCATCAAACATCAATCCGCTTTTGCTGGCCTGGGTCATCGCTGCCATTGTGAGGGTGACCCAGGGATCTGCCACGGTAGCCATGATCACTGCGGCAGGGATCATCAGCCCGATCCTGCCTGTTTTTCATCTCAATACGCAGCAGGAGGCCCTTGTGGTCATTGCCATTGCCACAGGGTCAACCATTCTTTCCCATGTGAATGACAGTGCATTCTGGCTGGTCGGAAAGTACCTGGGGATGGATGAGAAACAAACCCTGCAGTCCTGGACGGTCATGGAGACCATCGTATCGCTCAGCGGACTGCTGCTGGCCTGGCTGGTATACCAGCTGGTATGAAATAAAAAGAGGGTGTCCCAAAAAAGGGAAACAGGGCTTTTAAGATACCCTCATGTTTGGTTAAGAAGATGAAAACTGGAAGCATCATACTTTTCACATCTGTGCTTTTGTTCGTTCTGCCCTGTTGCAGGGAAAATGACGGTGACTCGGCCAGTTTCATGGATCGACTTCTGCCGGCACCGGCAGATGGTGGCTTTATGATGGAAGGTTACTGGGTCTGGGGTGGTTGTCCCATAAAAGGTGAGGATGGCAGATACCATTTGTTTGTGTCAAGATGGAAAAAAGACATGCCCTTCTTCACAGGGTATATTTTCCAGTCAGAAGTTGTGAGGGCCGTTTCGGATACACCGGAAGGCCCCTATCAATTTGTCGAGGTTGTCCTGCCTGTCCGCGGACCGGATTACTGGGACGGCATGATGACACACAATCCCACTATTCGCAGGATCGGGGATACCTATGCACTGTTTTATATCGGTGCTACCTATGATTTCGAGAAACCCGCAATACCGGTTACCCTGCATGATACAGCAATTACTGAGCAGCACCTTACACTGCGCAGAACGGCCTACAGCAA
>Ga0180432_10004765_pt1 | contig 18418 bp, 24 predicted proteins | sample SS_ome_10_FD_132414 | JGI IMG/M metagenome (GOLD analysis project Ga0180432, IMG submission 132414) | Hypersaline lake sediment archaeal communities from the Salton Sea, California, USA - SS_1_MS_2 metaG | ecosystem: Environmental > Aquatic > Non-marine Saline and Alkaline > Hypersaline >...
CCACCTAAGTCATTGACTGTAGAAGCACCAGTTCGTCTGCTTCGCACTGAGAAGGGTATCTCACTCATTAGTCTATTACTACTAATGTACTCAGATCATAATCTTACTAATCTAACTTCTTGGAATCCTGACAGACCACAAGGTAGTACCCTTGTGAAAATTTTAAAGTTTTTAGACCCTCAAATCGCCTACTCGTAACGCTACTCGTAGATCTAAAATTTTTGGTTAGGTTCTACGAGTAGAGTTTTCAAAATTGGGGAAGGAGACTCTGTGTCCCTTACGCAGAGTCTTTTACTAGGCGTCTGTGCATCAACGATAGGTAACCATGACTAGTCTTCAACATCTCCTTGTTTGCTCTGTAGTCTGGTGAACCTAACTTTTTCAACTGACGTGTGTGTATCGCGATACGATTGTCTAGTCTGTCTAGTATCTTAGTACAGGTCTTACCCTGCTTGAGACGCTGGATACACATACAGAAGTCATTGTATATCTTCTCTCTCGTGGTGATAGTGATGAGTTGAGCAAAGATATCACTAGGAGGTTCATTAGGAGGTTCTTGATTCTCTGTACTCTGGGACTGAGTATCCATCTGCTCATCAAATGCTTCAGAGAACACTTCCTTCTTCCGCAGAGTGATACCATACATGTTCTCATCAATGAGAGACCAGAAGGTATTGAGTTCCTGTCTGAATCGCTTACTCGGCATTTCTCGTTATATATTACCATTATAAAATATCTCTTTATATGAACGAGAAATGCCAGCAATCAAAGACTATTCCTGTACTCGGTTCATCAAGATCAGCAACAACAACTACCCACTAGAGTTTCACATTGACATCACTACCATGAAGAGTGACCGATTGAGAATGGCCAGTCTGAAGAGTCAATGGCTTCGATACCTAGAACACCCTGATGACTATCCTAACCGAGATGTCTTCAAGTTCTTCACTCTTGACTACTCCTTCTACACTCTAGACACTGGTTCATTCAACAACTACGACGAGTGTAAGGCTCACCGAGATAAGTTAGTCGCCGAGCAGAAGGAGAAACTGAAAAACACCAAGAGACCCACCAATGACAAAATAATACGTTTGAATTGAGCAAATTAAAATCACATCAGTATAGTATAACTGAAGTCTCAATGCAGTCTACAACCAAAGTTTATAGAATTCATAGCACTCTAGGCAACTGCTGTTACGTTGGTATCACTCGTAATCAGTACCTAAGCAGACGTTGGCATCAACACCTCTACGAGTATAGAAGAGGTAACTGCTACTGCTCCAGTCACCGAGTATTATGTTACCCTGATGCTGAGATTGAACTACTCACAGAGGTACCTACTGCCGACGCACTACGAGAGGAAGCACGATACATTAACGAGTACGACAACTCCACTAACATCATGAAGAAGCGAAATTTTAGAATTCAGGATAACTAAATATTTGTGCGTTTGAAAGGCACTTAAAAATATCGTAGTACTTAGTAACAATCAAGCAACTGGAATGGGAGATAGCACGACTGGAATGGAAGAACACAGAGAGTTCATTGATCTAATGGCACACGCTAATGGTAAGTCGGCCTATACACAGAAGTCATACAGAACACAATACAAGAAACTCAGAGAAGCACTTGGAACTGACGTGTCGGAAACCGATGAGGAGGAGATCATTAGTGTAATCAAGGATACAGCACCCAAGGCAAATAGTCAGCAGGCACTACTTAACATTGCCATCATGGTTCGCAAGGTTCGAGAACCACCTCTAGCAGTTGACAAGTTGATTAAACAGAGGGAGAGCAATCGTGAACTGATTACCACAGAGAACAAGGAGAAGAATGTCAAGTTAGCTGAGACATTACCTAAACTAGAGGAACTAGAGGAGTATCTTGGTTACCTATTCTCACAGCGTAATTGGTTGGACTACATCATCAACTACCTACTACTAAACTTTCAGGTTCGTAATCAGGACCTCATACTCACTATCGTACCTAAACGCGCTGACATCACCGACAATGATAAGAACTACCTATGGTTATCTCGTAACAAGGTGACCTATGTTCGTGGTCATTACAAAACCAGTAGTGTCTATGACTCTAAAATTGCTACTATCACGGACAAGGACTTTGTAACAGCAGTTCGTAAGTACTACAATCGCGGTGATCAGACTAGTCTAGTACCCAATCCAGACAACGTAGGTTACTTTGTTAAGAAAGCTACCTACAAACAACTAGGAGAAGGTGCTTACATGAAAGTCATAGTACAGGCAAACTTAGGTTCACTACAGAAACTCAAAGAGATTAGTGACAATCGTGGAACGAGTCTAGAAACGATGGCTACACACTACGATATCAAGCTTCAAGACTAGGTCCCATAGCAGCTAACTGCTCTTCAAGCGATCTTATTTGGTCTGTTGTTTCACCAATGTTATATGTTAGTGCATTAAGTGTTTCAAGGTGTATTCTTCTTGCTCCACGTGATCGTAGTGGTAGTTCAGTGTACCGACGATACGTCATACGATGACGAATCTGTAACATGTTGAGGTTACTCTCTGTCACAGCAAGTAAATCTTGTAGTTGTTCTCTTCTTCGTTGTTGTTCTCTCCGTTCTTCTTCTTCTCTTTCTGCCCGAGCTACCAGTATCTCTGCAAGTGTTGCTTCAGGTTCTGTTTTAAAGGCAATGACTGGAGTACCATCCGGATTTACTATGGTACCTAGTGGTTGTAGTAGTACTTGGTCAATAGTGGACGTCATTTTGACTACGTTATTAGTTCATAAGATTAGAATTTAATGTTATGAACTATTAGACGATGACTGACGAGACAGTTCAAGGTACCACGTTTAGCAACCTACCTTATGATATCAAAGATAGAGTATTTCAGACTCACTTTTCCCTAGAAACTAGACCTCTACGTCTTCAAATTGAACACAGACTACAGCAGATAGAGGACACACAGAGACGTATCAATAGAGCATATGCCATGATGATGCAGGGTAACAATCCAGAGGGACAACAGAATCTAATTAATGAGTTCACTGAAAGATTGATGGAACACCAAGACCTAGTTCAGACATACAATGATAGACTCGCACGCCGACAACTTACACGTCAACTTCTACACCGCCAGTTCACACAGTAGGGAAGGGCACCTAAGGGATACCTGTAGAGAAGTATCTTTGAATGAACTGCTCACGATACTGATGACGAGCTATAGCTTCATTCCATTCTTGAATAAGTTCTTCATTGCTAACACCAGGTAATCTCTGAACACCCATATTCTGAGCATCATAGATCTCCTGTCTCCTCTCTATCATGTATGCTATATGATTAGTATCATCAAGTAGATACTCTGTAACTACGGACTCAGGTAGAGGGTTGACTGGGGGTCGTGGTTGAGGTTTGGCAGGAGTTAGTTTACGGCGAGCATAGTCGCCTACCATTTCAAGTGCGCCTGTTGGTAACATCACGTTACTAGTTCATAAGATTAAATTTTAATGTTATGAACTATTAGACGATGACTGACGAAACAGAAACACCCATCACGTTTAGTGACCTACCAAAATCATTACAGAGACGCATATTCTTATCACGACTAGCACAGCAACGCCAGGAGATAGATCAGATCACTTCTCAGATCAATTCTCAGATTGAACGTATGAATCTAGCTATAGCTAGAGAACAGCAGAAGGTAGACTTCGCAGAAGAAGTAGGTAGTAGTCAGAGGATTATTGATACTTATAGAGGTTATGTCACTCGTGAGCAGGACAGATTCAATGTAGGAATCACACAGATGGTTAAGGCAATGAACGACCACTATCAACTACAACGAACCTTATTTAAGGCTGGACGTTAGGATTCACGAGACGTTGTCTTTAAGTACTCTGCAAAATAGTACTGGTTATTTTGCGTTCTAGAATGCAAAAAAAAAATATCTTAAAGACATAATAGAATCTAGGGTATAGGTATTAGAGATGGCAGTGGTTGAGTATGAGGAACGAGTCAATGGAACATATTGTAAGTACTTGTATACACTAGACGTAGCACAATACAAGGAGATTCTATCAGGCAAGGACGTCAAGAGCACAGTGTCAAAAATTAAGTCTTACCTGAACAAACTTGTTAACAACAACTTTGAGTTCACATTCAAGTACAACTATGTAGATAACAAAGAGTTCGGTAGATTGTACTCTAGTGGGGCACAAGGATTACCCAAGGTCATTCGTGGGGCGCTACTTGCTGATATTGCTACAGATATAGACATCGTCAACTGCCACCCTAACATCTTACTATACGTGTGTGGGTTGCACGGTATTCAGTGTCCTAACTTGAAGTACTATGTAGACAATAGAGACAAGATACTTATTGATATGACAACTGATATGGGTATCACCAAGGATCAGGCAAAAGAGTACTTCCTCAAGTCAACTAATGATTGCAATACATACAAAACTAAGTATGAGTTCTTTCAGGATTACGATCGTGAGATGAAGAAGATTCAGAAGAAGTTAATGGGAATAGCCGACTACTCGTTCATCCTACCATACGCTGATGCTAAAGAGCGCAACAAGCAAGGTACATTCATCAACTTGGTGATGTGTTACTATGAGAACCGCATACTTCAAGATACTATTGAGTATATTCAAGGTCAGGGTCTTCAGGTCTTTGGTCTTTTCTTCGATGGGTTGATGGTACATGGTTCATACTACAACAACCTAGAACTACTTGACGGTCTTAATCAGTTCATCAACACTAAGTGGGACTATCCCTTTAAGTATGCTTACAAGGCACACGATACTAGTTTTAAGATACCTGCAAGCGTAGTAGTTAGAGACGTTCCAAGTAACTATGAGATAGTCAAGGATGAGTTCAACAAGAATCACGTAAAGGTAGGCAAACTTTTTTTACGAACAGACACCAACGAAACATACAAGGTAGCAGAACTCAAAGACAGATATGGACATTTAGGCTACAGTACCGAGGATGGTACACGTAAGGTATTCATCAATAGATGGATTGAGAACACCACCGATGATATGATTGTATATGATTATTTTGGTTGCTACCCCGACCCCAGTAAGTGTCCGCCTGATTGTTATAACCTTTGGAAACCATTCAAGTATGAGGGCATGGTAGAACCTTATGAACAGGACAATGTTGGACTCCACACTATCTTACGTCATATTGATAGTCTCTGTAACTTTGAGAAAGCGACCTACGACTTTATACTCATGTGGTTAGCACAGATGTTTCAGTTCCCTGATACCAAATCTGTCTGCCCAATCTTTAATAGTGACACGGGCACGGGTAAGACTATCTTCATCAACTTTATAGGGAAACTACTAGGACCCAAGAAGTTCTTTGAGACCTCACAGCCTGACAAAACGGTGTGGGGTGACTTTAATGGATCAATGAAAGAGTGCTTTCTAGTTCACTTTACGGAGATTAGTAGTAAACACTGTAGCGACCGTGGTGTAATCTACAATCTTATAACAGATGACGAGGTGTACATCAACGAGAAGGGTAAGACACCATTTATAATTCAATCCTTTCACCGATTTTGTGGTTCAACGAACAGCGACTTCCCCCTTGCTACCTACAGAGGTGACCGTAGATTTGTACTCATTAGAAGTAGTGATCAGAACAAGGGTAACGCCGAGTACTTTAAAACGTTATTAACAGCATTGAATGACCCTATAGTACAGCGTACCTTCTACGATTACCTCATGAAGTATCCCACAAAGCGTAAGATTACAGAGGTTGATCTACCTGAGACTGATTACCATAGACAACTTAAGGATGCGAACCGAGATATCGTTGAGCTACTCATAGAGGACATTGTGATGAAGAATCTCAACAGCACTGAGGTCAGATACAGTAGCGATGAGTTGTTTGATATGTATCGTACGTTCTGTTTTGAGAGTAACTGTGAGTGTAAACTATCTAAGATGCAGTTCTCCACCAAACTCGGGCTCAAGAAGACGCCAGGGATTACACATAGAGTCTACAAACACAAGGGTAAAACTACAAATGGCAAGGTGTTCAGTCTACCCGTACTACGTGAGTACTTTGAAATAGAAGACCTCCCAGACCTCTTAAATTAGGGTTATAGGTTATAGGTTATACCCTTGGTTTCAGTTTAAAATAAAATTGAAGAAGAAGTTATAAAATAGAGTAGTGGTACTATAAATATATGGGGTGAAAACAGGGGGTATACCCCATAACCCCATAACCCTATAACCCTCCCTCCCTCCCCGCGTTCAGTAAACCAAAAATTAAATCATACGAGTAGGTATACGAGATGAAGTCTAACTACTTCTATGATTTACCGGATGAGCTTCAAGGGTACATCCTTCAGTTGGCAGAGGAAGCGGAACTACGAGATTTCATTGAGGCGGAGAGGAGGGAGGCTGAAAGGCGGTGTAGAATCACCTATGAGTGGTTCAATAGTCTGTGGAAGAAGCCGCCTGCTGGTGGTCCAAGACCATACCACCAGTCTGACTGAGTGTATAAAAGAGTCTTCCTAGTCGTCTTTGTACAATCAATCCTCTTCTCTCTGAATTTTCTTTCTCTCGTCTTAGTTCTTCATTTGTTGCCTCTAACTCTACCAGTCTTAGTTTGTAACCCTCAATAAGGGTTGTATCGGACGTTAAGTTTTCATTCGGAACTATTGACCCCGTTCCTGCCATCACTATATTGAGTGTCTCTATCATATCTTGGAGGTTATCATTGATGTCAAGCTGTATCTGGTGATATTGATGACTATAATCTGAAATCTGACCTAACAATCTATCAATTTCAGGTTGAAAGATACGTTGCTGAATATCAGGGGGTAGGTCTCCAAACTCTGTCGGTCTACTTGTGTCGCTCATTATAGTTAGTACTATCAAAAGATAATATTGTGTATCTAATAACTATGCCTCGCCGTAATCGTACTACTCCTGTGATAGTGATAGATGAGTTCGTATCACCAGATGAACCCAAGGAAGAGATTAGAGTAGTGAAACCATATCTACGAGATAACGTATGGAACATGATGAAAGAGACCAATCAGAAGATAGAGTGTCCAGTGTGCCTTGATGAGATTGATTGTAAGAACTGCTTCTGTCTACTCACGTGTGGTCATCACCTACACCTACATGAACTACTACGCTGTAAGTCGTGTCCTGTGTGCCGTTCATAATGTTCGTTTGAAATTCGAAAATAAAATCTTCTATTACTAATATAGAGATGGAACCAATTGTGACTGATAAACCCAAACGCACCATGAGTCCTGAACTCAAAGAAAAGTTAGCAATCGCTCGTCGCAAAGCCAGTGAAGCACGTAAAGCCTCTAAACCCAAACCTGAACCTGCTACTGAACCTGAACCTCCACCCGAACCTGCACCCGAACCTGTACCTGAACCTGCACCCGAACCAGAACCTGCACCCGAACCTGCCCCAGTTAAGAAATCACGTGGTAGACCAAAAAAACAACAAGTAGAAGAATCTCCAGCACCAGCACCAGCACCAGCACCAGCACCTGTTCCTGAAGTCAAACCCAAACGCAAACCTTCTACTCGTAAAGTTAAACCATTGATCATCGTTGAAGAATCTTCTGAAGATGAATCAAATGATCAACAGGTAATCTATATTCCTCGTCGTAGTAGACCTAAACAGGTGCCCTCTGTTCCTGTAGCACCACAGGCCCCTTCGGCCCCTTCGGCCCCACCTGTTACACGATCAGTTCCTCGTGTTCCACCACCACCTCCACAAGTAACTAACATGAGACCAGGAATGTTTTACTATGGTAATAATTATACTAGCTATTAGTAACGAGTAGTAACGAGATGCCTAACGATTACAGCGTAAGACCATTTCTAGTGCCGAGACCAGGAGAGAGACCACCTCATCCAATTAACACCCTGCCACCAGAGTTAATACAGAAGATTGCTTCACTTTCTGTAACTAGAAGAGCTATCTATAATACCTATCTTAATAGTCTAGAAACGCTTAGGGGATTCGACAACATAATTAGAGAGATGGAGAATCACAACGAGGAAGTAGTGCGTCAGATTATGGCAGATAACCCTAATGCTACAGGAGAGGAGTTGCAGTTACTAGTTGATGAGGAACTTGAGAATATAAATGACCCAAACCTTAACATTCGATATGCCCATGAAACCGCGAAAAACTTTACAAGGACAATAGGTACAAATATCGCAGCCCACGCAACGAACATGTCTCTTGGGTTAGGTAGATTGTTACCTGAAAAGAAGATACCACTACCTACTCCAGTCTTGGTATCACAAGTAGGACCTAGTGTACCTGTACCTGAACCTACTGACCCACCTCCTACTCTACAACCTGGAATACCAGTAGCCTACCCATTATAGTAATGTACTAAATTTTTTTTTGTAATTGTAATAGTAACGATGCGTAACGATGCCACGTGTAGAAGTGTCTAAGAGTGAGCGCGCAGGTAAGAAGTATAAGATAGTACTGGTGTACGATGATAACAAGACCAAGACCATTCACATAGGTTCGGCAGAACACTCCGACTATACTGAACACAAGGATCCAGAGCGTAAGTCTAGGTATATTGCTCGTCACAAGGCAAGAGAAGACTGGACCAAGTCAGGTATAGCAACAGCAGGATACTGGGCGAAACACTTACTATGGAATCAACCTAGTATATCAGCAAGTATCAAAGACATAGCAACACGCCACAACCTGAAGATAGATAGAAGGTAAGGGACACCCTTACGATCCCTTCAATTTTGAAAACCCTACTCGTAGAACCTAACCAAAAAATTTAGATCTACGAGTAGAGTTACGAGTAGGCAAAATCACGTCTAAAAAACTTTAAAATTTCACAAGGGTACTACCTTGTGGTCTATCGGGATTCCAGAAGATTGAAGATTTTGAAAAATTATCTTGGTATCTATTAGGTATGCCTAACACACACGCATTAGGTAATAGATTGAGTCAGGCAACACCTGAACCTGTGAGACCTGCAGTAGATGAATTACTCAGACGAGTAGGTTTAGAACCTCAGGCAGAGGACCGTCAGGACCGTCAGGACCAACAGGCAGGTGACCTTCAGGTTGACGTAGCAACTAGACTATCAAAGACAGCAGTAGCATTGAATCGTGTTAAGAATCCATTGACAGCTAGTATGAATGAGTTGTCTTCTGCACAAGCAACCTCAGCAGAGTTAGTTAAGCTGTCATCTGTGTTTCATAAAGAGGGTGCTGAAGCAACTAGATTACGTGCTGAGCGTACTCTACCAGGATACACTATTGATTTTGACCTAACAGATGATCATGTACTGATGGCAATGAATCCAAAGGGTAAACTGGAAGTGGCGTTCCGTGGTACAGACCCATTTCATAAAATCAAGTCAGGATTCGGTAAGGGACTACCTGAACCAGCTATGTGGGTGAATGTTTGGAATGGTAAGCAAGAGATACATGATGAACACAAAGTGAGTAAGTATGGTACCAGAATCAGAGAGAAGTACAATAAACGAGTACCAGATATAGTAGAACATGTTCAGGGATACTCTATGGGTGGTGCTAAGGCATATCGTTTCGCCGATATGTTTGGTGTTAATAGTACTCTGTTCAATCCACAGGTAGGTAAAGATTTCAAAAGTACTCAAATACATCCAGAAGTAAATCATAACATTGTACGAACTACGAATGATATAGCAACAGTATTTGGTCTCGTGTTCGCACCAGGCCAACAACACTCTAACATCACTGTAGATAGTATTGATCCAGTAGACAGACTATCAACCAAAGAGTATCAAGGTGTCCGACAGGCACTCATAGACGTTGGTAATATCGTTGTAGACAATCACGCTCTTGAACACTTCACAGAGGATACTCGGGGACAATCACGTAGTAATGTAGTACGAGATGCAATGGATAGAGTAGAACAGCGTAGTCGTCAACATCTAGATAATATCTTGACTGCTTCATCTGCGGAGTTACCTCAACTCACAGCAGATTTTCATGCTTCAAATGCATCTGATCTTTCTCTGATCAATAGTCACGTAGAAGTGAACTCGGCACCACTGAATCCAACAGCATACGGAACTAAATTGCAGACAGCAAATCACGTTATAAAGAGTGGTCTAGCAGTAGGTGGTGGTTTAGTTGTGTCACCAGTAGTAGATATACCCTATCAAGCACTAGCAGAACACATTCAGATACTTCAGAATGATACAGTTCACGCAGCCATGGTAGCAGGTGTCTCAGAGGCAATCGTTCAGAAAACATTCATTCAGAGATTAGCGTCAGGTGCTACTAACTTCAAGACTGCTATAGCAAGTTCAATGCTACAGGCAGTAGGAGCACAGCAGTTAGAACCATCAATGAATGAGGCATTCCTGAATGCGGGTATGAGTGTAGGAGATGCTAGTGTGTGGTCTCAAACAACATCAGGTGCTATATCAGCAGGTGTTGTAACAGGAGCAATTGAAGGAATAGGTGTAGGATACACAGCAGCTGCAACCATTGCTGAAGTAGGTTTAGCAAATGCTTGGAATCCAGTAGGAGATGCACTACTTGTCGCGGCTGGAGCAACGGCATTAGCAACAACACTAGGTGCGGCTTTCTCATGGATGTTTGCATCTCGTGCAGATAGAGACCATGACGTCATACTACAACCATTCCGTAGTGGTTTCATGGATCGTGATATAGCAACTAATCCAGATATAGTTGGTATCATTAGAGAGTTTAATAAGCATGGCGACTTCCGCCCAGAGAAGGTAGAACAGGTAGAGACAGCCATACAGGCAATCATAGATCAGCAGTATGCGAATGATGTGTATGGGTACAGAGTTCATCTAGTAACAGCACCTAAGGATACTGCTATGAATGGACCAGTGATGCTACAGGGTGACTACTCTAATATTCCTGAGAGATTACAGACTGCGCCAATAGAAGAGTTTGAAGAAGCAGAGGGAAGCGCACTACTACAGACTAAGTATCCAGAGTATGCTACGCTAACTGATGCTGAACTAACATCTCTAACTAATGAGATGAGAGACATGCATCCAGATATACCTCAGGAACTGTTTGATACTCAGAATCCAAAACTACGATTAGGTCTAGTATTGTCTCATAATCCTAACTATGAGGAGTCTATCAGTGCATTACGACAGGGATATGCTGACCTTGAGCAGAGACTACTAACTGAGGCACAGGATAAACTATCTGCAAACATTCAGGACTTTATAACTACGAGTATGCTAGGTGATTTACTCAATGAGGGTAGATACAATGAGTTCAATCAGATGATACACTCTAAGATGAAAGACCCTAAAGTACAGGAGATGCTACTAGAGGGTGTAGACTCAAGATATTACAATCTCTATACCAATGCTATACCACAGATTCGTAATGATGACAACTTTGTATTCACTAGTACAGAAGGACCAGTAATCAGTGCTGGTATAACCAAGACAGAACCGGAAACCCCTACAGAGTCTTTTATAGAGTCTCCTACAGAGTCTTTTATAGAGTCTTTTGTAGAGTCTCCTACGATCGTCCAAGGGTCGTAGATGGACCTTTGTTTACTTTAGCAGGTATAGTAGGAATCTCTACCTTAACGTCATTGATGTGTTCTTCGGATAGCACAGACCTTTCACACTCAAGTCCACAGCACCGAATCTTAGTACATCTACTCTTGAGTATGAATCCTAGGAACCCAGTAAAGGCACCCATAGCAACACCAATGATAGTGATGTAGAAACTCTCGCTGAACCCCGAGGGGGTCTCGTTGATGATGGTAGAAGCTGTTTCGCTCATATAGTAATACCCACAGAAAAAATTTATAAGTGTATTACAATGTACTATGACTACAAAGTTGTCTTCACTAACTCGTAAGAAGATAGGCAAATTCAAGACCAAACTACCAGACAAGTCCGCTTTTACGATTGAAACAGAACCAGACTTTCCTAAGTTACACACGCTCACAGTAGCATCAGGTAAGCGTGGTGGAGGTAAGTCAGTAGCAGTAGCAAACTTTGTAAGAGAGTGTAAACAAAGAGGATACTACGATCGCGTGTTTCTCATCACACCAACCTACGCAAGCAACAAATCTATCTGGGACATCTGTGAGATAGAGGAAGAGGATGTGTATGAACCTACAGTGGGTGTGCTACGAGAAATTATAGGAATGATAGAGGCAGAGAGAGAGGAGTGGGATCTATTCCTCGCTAAGAAGGAGGTATACAAGCAGTATAGGTATGATATGAAACACAGACCACTAGAACGTGTACCCGATGATGATATGTTAATGTATCTTGAACTTGGGTTTCTAGACCGAGAGAAACCTACGTGGAAGTACAAGAAAGAAGTACCGCCTCGTCTAGGTCTAATCATAGATGATGCTATGGGTACTGATCTATACAGAAAACCCAGTGCAGGTCTAACTAACTTCTGTATTAAACATCGCCACTTGGGAGATGGTCTAGGTATCTCTGTGTTTATGCTGGTTCAGTCGTACTGCTCGAAGGATGGTGTACCACGTCCAGTACGAGAGAATACAACTCACCTGATGTTATTTCGTATTAGTGATGAGAAACAGATAGCTAAGGTCAAGGAGGAGTGTGATCTACCTATCACTGATGAGGAGTGGACATCTATGTGTTCTCAGGCACATGATAAGCAGTTCAACTTTCTCTACATTGACTTCAGTCCTAAGTGTAAGGAGAAGATGTTTCGAGATGGGTTTGACACCTACATCAAGGTCCCTAGTCTCAAATGTGAATGTAATAAAAAATAAATCTCAGTGAAGTATTAGTAATGAGAACTGGTTACCTATCCGATGAATCGGTCAGACGTATCTGTGCTGACCAGCAACCTATTCCTATGGACCGACGTGATTTATATATTCCTGAACCAATTAACACCAGTGCAATACAGTACCGCCCTACTGGTGAGCCTCGCCGTTTTCGTCGTCCTGCTACTCTTGGTATGATGACTAGAGAGATGAGTCGTCTCAACCCATCAGTAAACTACAATGAAGCGTATCTTCAACTACTAGCAGACCGCCCAGTAAGAGAACCAGTGAGAGCAAACATTCCTGCTCTTAATCCTACTGTTGTACCCCCATCGGTGATGCAGAATGCATTCATTGACTTACAGGCCGAGTTAGCCGCACTACTTGCAGAAATGCCAGAACCAGCACCTCGCCCTCCAATTCCAGAACCAGAACTAGAATCAACATCGGTTCTAGTAGCACCAAGTTCTGACGTTGTACAAAATGCAGTATCGGAAGTAGCAAAATCACCAGAAGAAGTACCACTAGCACCTGGTCCACTAGCACCCAGTCCAGCAGAAGAGATTCCAGAAGAGATTCCAGAAGAGATTGAGATTGAGGAAGAACTAGGAGAAGTTGCTGGACCACCACCTGAAGAAGTACCAGTCATAGGAGAACCTGTCATTCCAACACGACCGGGATTCCGTGACCCTAGCTTACTCAAAGTCCCAATGTCGAGACTAAGAGAAATGGTAAGAGATGCAGGTGGTACATTCAGTTCGGAACATGGTGATGCTCGTAAGAAAGAGAACTGGGTCAAACTATACGAGTCACTAACAGCATCTACTGAACCGAAACCAGGTGATCCAAAACCATTCCCACCACGCAAACCAAAAGACCCTGTTAGACAACCTTCACCAGCAGGTTCAGGAGCCGCGGCTGCTCAAGCAATACGTCCCGAGTTTCAACCAGGTGGAATCTATCAACCAAGACCTTTCATAGCTGGATCAGCACCACAAACAGGGTTCAAAGTACCGAAACCAGCAGTAGTATAATTCGTTCAAAGTTTCAAAATAAAAAATTAGGTATATTTATAAGGAGAAGATGGAGGCAAGTTCCAGTACAGAGAACTCAGAAGATACTACTACTATTGAGATTCCACGTCACAAACCAAATAACCCATTCAACTACTCTGAGTTTGACAAGTCTAAACGAGCGAAAGCAATTCGTGATGCTGAGAAAGATTATCCCACTGTGCCACCAATGTGGATAGAGTGGTTATATGATGTGATAGAGAACAAGGACCCAGAGGAGGTAAAACGAATCATTGAAAACAACGAGTGGGACAAGGAACCAGAACAGAAGCATACCTTAGGTGGTACACTGAAATCAATGGTCATTGAAAGTCCACATGAGTCGGAAAGTGAAAACGACACTGATACAGGAGAGAAGGAACGCTATCTGGGTATCAAGGGACTAGACCCAGAGGCGTAAAGTTCAGCATTCTAAATTTTAATATCTATCTATAACTAGGAGATGGAGAGAGTAATCAGCTCACGTAACCTATTTATAGATACCGATCGTGGTACTAACTCACGTAACACCAAGGGTGATGACTACGAGGTTGACCTCAACAACGAGGGCATTAGTGCTGGTGATGGTCAACAGATTCGTCTAACAGTCAATGAGTTTGCTATGGCAAAGTCGTGGACTAACATCAATGACAATAACAATCAGATTACACTTGCATACGATTTCACATTAGGCACAGACGTAACCAGAGTAATCTCACTACAACCACAGAACTATGAGTTCATATCTGACATAGCCTCAGAGTTCGCTGACAAGATGGCCGCGGACGTAATAGCTGCCACAGGCGTAAGTACCTGCACCGTGACTGACTTACTACCAGATACAACTGCTGGTGTAAATGGTACAACAGACAATCGTATCTCATTTAAACTAACCACTAATGCGGCTCACGGACTCAGTGCACTAAACGTTCAATGCTTTGAGTCTCAGGGTGATTCGTATGAAATTATTGGTGGTAACAGACTACTAGACTCAGAGACATCCTCATCTAGTGTATCAGTAGATGTATCAAGTAGTAGTACTGAAATCGTGGTTCAGTGTTACTACCCAGCACAGCGTGCATCTACAAGTTACATCTACTTAAGAACCAGTGTAGCAACTAATTCAATTGAGACCAGTAGTCTACACAATGCTACAGGACAGGAGAACACTAATAGTACCCTAACAAGTAATATTCTCTGTCGTATCCCAGTGAACGCGGAGTACTGTATCTACAATGCCAACACAGGTCGTGAGTACTTTGTAGATTTAGCAGTGAAACACTTGAATCACATGAGACTATTCCTAACAGATGAACACAATAGACCGATTGCTCGTAGAACACTACTATCCAACACAGCTAGTCGTGAAGGACTAGGATACGGAAATACTGATGATTCAAATCAGCAGTCTATCCGTGGCAATCTAAACTTCAGTGCGGTGATTCGTCTAGAGATAGTTCAGAAATCATCACCACACGAGCAGATGTTTCCTAAAGCACAGAACCCAGTTCCAGCAAGAAAAGAAGGTCTCAAACTCTACCCCAACAGACCTCCCATCTAAAAGTTCTACACTTAACTAAAAAATATTTGGTAGTAGTAGTATACAATGAGTTATAGTCCAGCGCTATCATACTTTTTAGATCGGCTCCAAGGTTTCAGCACCAATGTATTTCGCTTAGAAGCACAGGGTACCAACACTGCGTCCGCGTCCAAAATCATTCGATTTACTTTGCCGTCGAATGCTCTTCTCAATCTACGCACATTCACTCTCCACTTCAATGCTACCACTGCCGGTTCAGGTGCTGGTGCTCGCCTACCAGCGAAAATTGACACTCTAGTAGATCGCGTTGAAGTCACTGCGGGTGGTGTCCAGCTCTCTGCTGGTGCTAACTTCTATAATGTTTTACGCCATGCGAAAGATGCTCTAATGGGTGACAGCTGTTGCACAGTCCTTGGTCATCCTGATATTGTGCGTACAAGATCGTACGTTGACGACTCATCAATTACTGGCACTAACAATGAAGTATATGCCTCTACTAACAACCAGGCTCAGTTTGCTATTCAGAAATGGGAAGGTTTCTTAGGTACATGCGAGCCAAAAATCCTAGATAGCTCACTCGTTCCAGATCTAGTAGTATCCATTTTCCTTTCGGACAATAGTGTTCTAACTACCTCTGCTGGTGTTGCCTTATCGGGCGCTGGTAGTACCGACATCACTGACAATGGTGTTGGTGGTGCGTCGTACTCCCTAGCTAACATTCACGCCACCATTGAATGCCTAGGACTTGCCGGATCAACTTATAATAACATGGTTGCTGGTATGATTGCCTCGCAGGGTTTCTTAGAACTACCATTCAAACAGTACTTCTCGTTCCAGGACACAGTCACCAACACTATGCGATTCACAGTAGCAACACAGTCATTAGATCGTATCTGGGTCGCTCACCGCCAAGATGCTTTCGGTACTCAGGCCGGGGCAATTTGTGTTGAGGGTTACAGAAAAACCGGGGGTTCTAAGCATGAACAATCAAGATACACTGGAGAAAAATACGTTGGTCCATTTTATAACTTTCCAGAACCACCTAGTTCAAGCAAAGTTCTCTACCAGTTCCAACTCAATGGTGCCTACTACCCACAGTTCAAAGCTACATTTGAAGAGATGTATAACATTAGTGCGAACTCGGTCCTAGGCAAACCAGCACAGTCTAAAAGTTTACGCGAACAAAAAACCAACTATGCGGTTCATTGCATTCGCCTAAACATGCCCGAGTCGGAGTTCTCTCGCCTAGTCTCTGGCCTAGACACACGCGCAGTTTCACTAAATGGTTACTACGTCATGGACAACGTGAGTGCTGGTCGTACAGTCAATCTATTCGCAGAGGTTACGAGCTCTCTCAAAATTGGCGCGGGCAGAATGTTGGAAATTGTGCAATAGACTGGTAAAAGTTAGACCAGTAGAAATAAAAAGTTAGTAAGTAGTAATAGATCATGAGTACGGTTCCATCTCTATTTGAAGGTATGGCGGGCACAGCCCAGACCAGAGTGTTAATGCCGACCACAGGATTAAGTGATGATGTGATGAAAACTAGAGACCCACGTGTAGGATACGCCCATACCCATATTGCGCCACCGATGTTCAACCCTGCTATAGATTACTCATCTCGTAATGGGGTGCTTCCTTGTGTTGGTATTACACACCATGTGCTACGGGAACCACCTAGTAATCCAGCGAATGCGTATCAGGCGCCCATGGGTGTGGGTCGTGGTCAAGATCGTGGGTTACAGTATAGTGTGCCCCTAAATAATCCAGTGATGCCCCGAACTTCTAGTGTGTATGCTGGTAAAATGTCTAAACTCTAAAAACATATCTAGTGTAGTAGTAGTAGAAGCATGTCTGATGATGAGGTAGAGAGATCGCGAGCGCCAGCAATGCGAAGACCACCACGACCACCACCACGACCACCAACACCACCTCCATTGCCACCTGCACCACCAGCACCACTTGTACGACCAAGACGACCAATATTTCCAATTCGTACCACAGGTAAAACAGGACCAGACGAACCAAGAGGAACAATACCAATGATACCTAGACCAGTACTAGAGACGAATGTGTACGAACCACCAGCGATAGCCTATACACCGGGTGAACTAACAGACTTTGTGACTCGTATGTATGGTACAACTCCAACAAGAGATGATGATGCTACTGCGACATAAGGTTATAAGTTTGAAACTATAATCTAAGTTATTAGTAGAGATATGCAACCACAACCACCACGACGAGAGGGTAAACAAGCAGTTCGTGTAAGTAAACGTACACTAGACCTCAGCACACCACCACCTGAATCGGAAGGAGGACCATCAGAGCCATTAGTACCAAGACCATCAGCACTAGCAAGAATGCAGATGAGAATCGCACAGCAATTACCTCCAGTGCCAGTATATGCGCCACAACCACTGGCAGACCTAAAACCAATAGGGGACCTAAGTCTCAAAGACATAGAAGAGGACCCAACAGAATACTAAGTCGTAGAATTGCATTTTAAATCACAGAATAACACCAGTTATTTTGTCATTCAAAATACAATGTTATATGTTATAGGTTATACCCTTGATTTCAGTTTAAAATAAAATTGAAGAAGAAGTTATAAAATAGAGTAGTGGTACTATAAATATATGGAGGTAAAACAGGGGTCAACCCCATAACCCCATAACCGCTCACTCCTCGTCGCTGTCAGTGTCGTACTCAGCCTCACTATCAGGGGTGTTGTACTGTTGTTGCCATAGTAGCCAACGTCGCATAAGTCTCCAGTTGAAGTAGGTCATATCAGTCATGTGCTTACGTGTGGTCCAGTGTGGTAGGTTGTCTGGTGTGGGTTGTTCGTTGTACTCATCGTAGACGCACAATGAACCATCAGTATCTTGTCTGAACAGATTGGTGTCGTGTGTGTTGTACATCATAATCTTGAATTGAATGTCGTGTGGTAAATTATAGAATAGGTTGCTCATACTGCGTGCTGTGCTGTGCTCTCCTGTGCTGTTCTACTCTATAGTCCGCCATGTCTTTAAGTACTTTGCAAAAGTGCGCGAATAATTA
>Ga0180432_10004766_pt1 | contig 18414 bp, 15 predicted proteins | sample SS_ome_10_FD_132414 | JGI IMG/M metagenome (GOLD analysis project Ga0180432, IMG submission 132414) | Hypersaline lake sediment archaeal communities from the Salton Sea, California, USA - SS_1_MS_2 metaG | ecosystem: Environmental > Aquatic > Non-marine Saline and Alkaline > Hypersaline >...
GCTCGAAGGCGAGGGATATTTCGTCTTGAGTGACGGTCAACGGAATGTCTATACGCGTGCGGGATCGTTTGCCGTCGATGCGGACTCGTACCTGGTCGATCCGGCCACGGGCTATCGCCTCCGACGCATTGGAATACAAGGCGAAACCGACGGTTTTCAGATTTCCGGCGACAGCAATGTACGTATCCCTTACGACGTCGGGATCCCGGCCAGCGCGACCACTGAAATTATTGTCTCAGGCAACCTCAGCGCCGATGACAAATTTGATGTCACACAAACACACGTGATAAACTCGAACGTCGAATATACATACAACACGAATTCCATGGCAACCGTATCGACCGAAATCGACCAGCTCGATCAGTTCAGCGGGACACTGACGTCGGGGACCATTACGATCAGCGGTTACCACCAGGATGGAACCGCATTCGATAGCGGCCTTACCTTGGCCGTGGATGGAGCGACAACATTGGGCGATCTCATCGACCACCTGAATACAAACGTCCTGGACGGCTCAACAGCCTCTCTGAGCAACGGGCAAATCGTTATCACCGACGACACCAGCGGCTATAGCAAATCAGACATGACTCTGTCATACGCCGGGGACGGTTCATTGACCCTGCCGACATACTTTGAGATAGACACTGTGGGGGGAGAAGAAACGAAGAATTTCAATATTACCATCTATGACTCCCAGGGAGGTGAACACGTTCTTTCCGGAGCATATGTACGAACGGATACAAACAACGCATGGGACATCGTACTTACCTCTGTTACAGGGGACATCACCGAAATCACCATGGACAATCGACGCATCGACGGTTTGACTTTTAATGCCGATAACGGCTCTTTCAATGGCATAACCGGCTCGGATATATCACAGTTCGAGATATCTTTCGCACATAATCCCCTGGTCCCGCAAACGATCGATCTCAATCTGGGAACAAAAGGCAAATTAGACGGCTTGACCCAGTTTGCAGGAAATTCCACCGCGGTAGCAAGAGATCAGGATGGTTATGGAGCGGGAAACCTGAGTACGGTCTGGGTCGATAATGAAGGGACTGTCATCGGTACCTTTTCCAATGGCATTAAGAAGAACATTGCTTCAGTCCAATTGGCCTTATTCCAGAACACCGCCGGCCTGGAAGCCGTCGGTAACAATTACTATATCCCATCCGCGAATTCCGGGGAAGCGATTGCGACGAAAGCCATGAGCGGTGGTGCAGGCTCCATTCAGGGCGGGGCATTGGAAAAATCCAATGCGGATGTGGCGACCGAGTTTGCCACGATGATCAAGGCCCAAAACGGCTATCAGGCCAACGCCAGAGCCATCACCGTCGCCAATGACATATTGCGGGAATTAACCAACCTTATCCGATAAGGAAATGGATCGTTGAGATGATAGCAGTATCGGTCATAACAACAGGACTGAACGTGCTCCTTGCGGCGCTGACGCCCCTCGAAAAGTGGCAGGCGGCCCGCCAGCCGGGCGGCCATTTCATGCATGAACGCTGGTTCATTGTGACCGGTCTGGTAGCTATCATCTGTTTGACGGTATTGCTCATTTTTGTCAGTTATCATCGTCGAACGGAAGAACGAAGAAGCGGTGATCGACGATTTTTTGAGTGCGCCGACAAAATCGGTTTGACGAAGCAGGAGTATCGCATTCTGCTGGATATCGCAGACAGGGCCGGTCTCAAACAAAACATATCGGTCTTTACGATGATCGAGGCGTTCGATTGCGGCGCGTCCGGAATCATCGAGAACACCCTGGCGCAGCAGGGAATTGAAGCCAGCAAACATTTGAGTCTCATCATCTCCGCGTTACGCGAAAAACTCGGCTTCGAGAAACAGAGTACGGCCTCCGTCGGTTCAGGACGACATTCAAGCAAACCGAACAGCAGGCAGATTCCAACGGGGCATAAACTTGAGTTAACCTGCCCTGATGACGACGATCTGGCCAATATCGAATCGATTGTCGTAAGGAATGACGATGTACAGCTTACAACTCGAACGGCGACCCCGCTACAGAGAAATCCCGGTGAAGTCTGCCGTGTACGTTATTACTACAGTGGATCGGTTTGGGAATTTGATACGACGGTAGTGAGCTGCCGGGGAAATGAACTTGCCCTGAATCACAGCCATAATATACGCTTCATTAATCGTCGGCGCTTCTTACGTGTCCCCGTCCGCAAGCCGGCCTTCATTACACACTTTCCACTTGTACGAACGGTACCGACGAGCACTCGGGAGGGTCAAGATAAAGGATCCGATTCCACTGAGACCGCTCACAATACCTGGGGGACACTGGGCTTTGTTCCCGCAGTGGTGACGGAGTTAGCCGGTCCGGGTTTGCGTGTTGAGGCGCCATTGGAAGTGAAAATTGGCCAGAGAGTCTTAATCATACTCAAATTGAGCGAAGAACCCCGACCGGACTCCTCTACATCCCACAATGAACATCCCGTCCAATCGAATATAGAACAACGTCTTAAAAGAATGCCTTTAAAAATCGTAGAAGACATTGGTGAGATCAGACACGTGGAAACCCTACAGGACGGTTTCTCAACCGGTATTGAATTGACGGGATTGAGTGACTCCGATGTGAACGAGCTGATTCGCGCCACGAACGCTGCTTCCATGAAAACCAATGCTCAGGCAACAGCGTCTTCCGACATAGAAAACGAACAAACCGTACCGGAACCGGCACTCTCACAAGGAATGTGATATGTCATCGATCACAGAACAAATTAGCTCCAGTATTGACACCTTAACACGTGAATTAGATATCATCGCGCACAACCTGGCGAATACCAGCACCGTCGGCTATAAGCGCCGATGCAACGCGTTCTCGAAGTCGCTCGAAGAACAACAGGGCTTTTCATCCGACAATAGCGATTCGACATCGTCACTTGATTTTTCACAGGGCAACACCGTCGAAACAGGACGGCCGTTGGATCTGGCGTTGTATGGTAAAGGTTTCCTGGTGATCGAAACACCCGACGGGCCGCTTTATACCCGCAACGGCGTGTTGCACGTCAACCAGAACAGTCAAATCGTGGATTCCCTGGGACGAATCGTCGCCGGCCAATCCGGCCCGATCGTCATACCGCGCAACGTGGGCATCTCCCAACTGAGCGTATCGAGCGAAGGAACGATCAGTGCCAACGGCACGGCCATCGGAACATTGAATGTAGTGACTTTCGAAGACGAAAGCAGACTTGTGGCCGCCGGTGATAACTGCTATCGGACGGCCACGGGAGAGGCGACACCAATCGCCGCCGAAAATATCGTTGTCAAACAAGGCTACCAGGAAGCGTCGAACGTCAAAGTCATTGATGAATTAGTAGGCATGATATTGGTCTCCAGACTCTACGAAGCCAATATCAAGACGATCTCAGCCTTAAAACAAACCTCCAGCAGTCTGACAAGCCTTGCGATGGGTTAAAGAAGAGCCGACAACCAAGGAGAAAAACCATATGTTAAGAGCATTTTCCACAGCGGCCACGGGCATGACGGGACAACAAATGATGGTCGATGTCATCGCGAATAATCTTGCGAACGTGAACACGACGGGATTCAAGCGAAGCCAGATCAATTTTCAGGATTTGCTATACGTCACGGAAAGAGAACCCGGCACCGAAGTGTCCGCGGGAATCAAGTCCCCCAGCGGCGTTGAAATAGGCAGCGGCGTGCGTGTTGTGTCCACCACCAAAGTTTTTACACCCGGTGAGCTTCAGAATACCGGCCGCGCTCTTGACATTGCTATTTCAGGGGACGGCTTTCTTCAAGTCACGATGCCCAACGGCGATTTACGATACACGCGCGACGGTTCTTTGCAGATCAACGCGAACGGCCAATTGGTGACCTCGAACGGATACACGATAGAGCCGGCCGTAAGTATTCCAACGGACGCCGTTGCCGTAAATATAGAAAAAGACGGAGGCATCAATGTGACGGATTCATCGGGCACCCAATCGGTTCTCGGTCCGCTTCAATTGGTGCGTTTTCCGAATCCGTCCGGTCTTGGAAGCGAAGGGGACAACCTCCTGTCGGAAACCGAAGCCAGCGGCACGCCCACCACCGGCACGCCGGGCGAAAATGGTTTCGGTTCCATCCAGTCGGGATTTTTGGAAAAGTCCAATGTCCAGATGGTAACCGAATTGGTTAATCTGATTACCGCCCAGAGAGCTTACGAGATTAATTCACGTGCCATTAAAGCGGGTGACCAAATGCTCCAAACCGCGAACAGTGTCGTCAGATAAGATCATGAGTAGAGGAGAGAACATGAGGACAAAAAAACATAAGAGTGCAAAGATAATTCTGTTTTGTGCGGCTATGGTTTTTGCATTCTTTTACCAGGCTTCGGCGAAAAACGTAGCCGGTGACCCGCAGCAAGACGTTGACTTGAGAATCTATCTGCCCAGAGAAGTGACGGTCAAAGGGGCGAATTTGATGTTGGGCCGGGTCAGCGTCATCCAGGGTGCGGAATCCCTCGTCGCCAAGGCAAACAATGTCGCCATCGGGCGGATTTCAGTCGCGAATCAGAGTATTGTTATCGACAGGCCAACCATATTAAGCCGATTGGCAAGCAGTGGAATCCCTTCATCGAAAGTCACATTCAAAGGAGCTGATCAAACAACCGTCAAACGGGAGCAACGAGCTGTGAGCAGTCGAGAGCTTGTCGCTCTGGCAAGTTCGTTTCTCAAGAATCATCCTCCGGATGCATCCATTTGCCAATGGAGCGTCATTCGTAGACCGAAAGACCTGGTCATCCCCGGTGAAGAGGAAAAATTACAGTTCACTCCACGACTTGTCCTCAGCCGCACAAAAAGCCAGGCAAAGATTGAGATCATCGTGTCGTGTAATGGCATGAGGATAGGAAGTCGATATGTTTTATTTGCTCTGAAGTACAATTGCCGACAAGCCGTGACAATAGCGCCGATTGCCAAAAACGCGGTCATTGGCCCTGAGCATGTCAAAGTGGAGCTGAAACGGTCGAATTATCCGGAACCCTCCGACTGGAAGCCGCCCTTTGGTCTTATCGCGAAGCGTCCGCTGGCCGCGAATGCCATCCTTCAACCGTATATGGTAGAATCTCACACCTCCTCAACGATCATCAAACGCAACCAAAGTGTCGTCATTCGAATTGAGCTGCCGGGACTTCTCATTACGGCGACGGGAATGACACTGGAGGACGGCAGAGCGGGCGAACATATCAGAGTTCGCAACGCGGACTCCCAACGGATCATCCTGGCAAGAGTCTGTGAAGATGGAAGCGTAGAGCCTGCTTTATGAAAAGACGCATTCGGTAACAATCCAGAAAGGACGAATGATGAATATAAAAAGAGTGATTAAGCTATCTTTCCTGATACTCGCATTAATCTTTGTATCCTGCTCGCAAGCGGACTCGATCTGGGCCAGGAGAGGCAAGGATATGAGGGATACATATGCCGACGATGTGGCTCGTCAGATCGGCGACATTCTAACAATCAAAATAAGCGAAGACAGCAAAGTCGATAACAAGGCCAAGAGAGATTTGAATAAGGATACGGACCGGTCAACCGTTTTCAACGGGGAACTGGGCAAGTTCGCCGACATTGGCGAGTTTGGCATGGCGGCCTCATCCGGGAATGCGTTGAACAGCAAAGCCGATTACAAGGACGAACGAAGTTTTGTCGATAGTATTACCGTCGTTGTCATGGACGTATTGCCCAATCGCAATTTGCTCGTCATGGGAACGCGCAACCGTAACATCGGTGGCGACATCCAGACGATTGAGGTCAGCGGCATCGTCAGGCCGAGCGACATCGCATTTGACAATACGATCAAAAGTGAACAGGTCGCTGATTTTCATATCATCTCCAAGAACAGCGGCGTTTCAGCGCCCTATACGAAACCGGGCTGGCTGGGCGGCCTGCTGAATTTAATCTGGCCGTTCTAACGATCCCGTTCAGACCGTTTTTCTGAAAGTCATCACACATGGAACTCATGACAGGCATGCGAACGAAAAGGTCAACGAGCTTGAAAACACTCCTGATGTGTGCACTGGTTAGTTGCACATTCCTTCCCGGTGTCGGACGGAGCGAACGAATCAAAGACATCGTCGATATTCAAGGGCTTCGAGGCAATCCACTTACAGGCATTGGCATCGTTATCGGCTTGACCAACACCGGTGATACGACACTTCTCTCCCGCCAAATGCTGACGAATATGCTGAGGAACTCGGGCCTCGTTCTTTCTCCCTCCGACCTGACCGGCGGCAATGTCTCCGTCGTTTGCGTTACGGCGGAGTTAGGGCCTTTTTCACGGGAAGGCTCGCGAATCGACGTGGATGTCTCCGCCATCGGAGATACGAAAAGTCTTCAGGGTGGAAAACTTCTGCCCACGCCTCTGAAGGGCCTCGATGGTCGGGTGTATGCAGTCGCCGACGGGGGAATTTCATTAGGGGGCTGGTCGGCGGGAGGCGACAAAGCCACCGTGACGAAAAACCACCAGACGGTCGGGCGCATTCCCAACGGCGGGATCGTTGAAAAAGAAGAAATCGCGACGTTCGTTGAGAACATTGCCGGCGAAAGGATCATCAGCCTGAATCTCAGGAATGAAGACTTCTCGACCGCCCGAAAGATCGGCCAGACCATTAACCAGGCTCATCCGGACCATGCCGTGGTCGTCGATGCCGCGACGATCCGGATTAAAGTCCCCGCCGAACTGGGTAAGTACGACATTGCCGGCTTTATCGATGATATCACGAAAGCCGAGGTCGAGGTCGATATCCCGGCAACCGTCGTGATCAACGAACGCACGGGCACAATTGTCGTCGGGGAGAAAGTCGGTATCTCTGCGGTGGCGATTTCTCAGGGCAGTCTGGTGGTCAGAATCAAAGAAAGTGAGCGTGTCTTCCAGCCGACGGCGCCTTTTTCCGACGCCGGCACGACGGAGAGAGTTCCGGATACATCGATCGGCGTGGAAGAAACCAAAGCACACCTGATTACCGTGCCGCGTTCGGTAACCGTTTCAGATCTGGCCAAGAGCCTCAACGCCATCGGAGCCTCGCCGACCGACTTGATAGCGATATTCAATGCCTTGAAAGAGGCCGGGGCACTTCAAGCCAAGCTGATCATTATGTAGGAGACGTTCGATGGACAGTGCCAAGTTAATCCTAACCGAATCCGTCAGCCCGCCTGAACCGCTGGGGCAGCTCGACCTATCGAGTCTGAACGGCGCCTCGGAAGAAAAAAAAGAGAAGATCGCCAAAGATTTCGAATCGGTCCTGCTCAATAAGCTGTTGGGCGAAATGCAAAATTCAATCGGAGATTGGGGCTCTGAGAAAAGCGGCCTGTTCAAACAGGTTCAGGGGATTTTTTATATGTTCCTTGCCCGCGATGTCGCCCAAAATGGCGGGATTGGATTGTGGAAGGACATATACGGCTTCTTAAATAATGCTGATCAAGCCAAAGCCGCGGAAAGTCCATTGGATGCGGAGATATGAAAACGATTGCAATCGAAATAGAAGAAAAAGTCGATGCACTGCTCCTTTGCCTGGATGAAAACGTTCAGTTTTTGCAGGAAGGACTCTCGCGGCTCGATGAGCTGCGTCGATTCGTCATCAAACGCGACGACGTCGCCTTAGGTAAACTGCTTGAAAAGATCCAGGTGGAGGCGAACGATCATAAACGCCACGAACGAAACCGGCAATCAATACAACAGAAATTAGCGGCGGCCCTCGGATATGAACCGAGGCAGATGACGCTATCGGCTCTTGAAACCATTTTGCCAAAAAGGAGAAAGGATCAGATCACAAAGAGAAAAACAGAGATCAAATCGCTTGTCGGGCAATTCCGTAAGGAACATTTAGAGACTGTGTTGCTTTTGTCTGAATGCGCCAGATTCAACAATTTGCTTCTAAACAGTATCTTTGATCTTAGCAAAGTCGAAAGCTTCAGTTACAACTCGAACGGCACGGCAAAACGGCAAACTGACGTGGCTCTTATCAACTTACAGTTGTAGCGGACTAATCTCTGAGTTCAGACATCTTCTCAATGTTGAAGGATCTGACCACTGAAAAACCTATTCTGAACCGAGCGACAGCATGAATTATGATATAGCAATCAGCGGACTGAACGCAACCCAGAAGGCGCTGGAGACCATTGGTAATAATATTGCCAACGCCGCGACGGAGGGCTATCACCGCCAGAGAATCGAATTGGCTCCGGCGTATTCATCACAGTCCCAAACCGGTTCGGATCTGATCGGAGGCGGCGTCGAGGTCGCCGAGGTCACCCGATTGATTGATTCCTTTATACAAAATGAAATCTTCCGGCAGCAATCCTCATTAGGTCAGGTCTCGCAAGAACTGGACATACTGAACTCGGTCGAAACGGCATTCGGAGAATTATCTGATAGTGAAGGTTTAAACGCAGCGATTGATGAGTTTTTCAACGCGTTGCAAGACCTGTCCGCACATCCTACAGACGCCATATATCAAAATCAGGCCGTGACCGCCGCGGAAACCATGGCGGCTCAATTTCGCGTCCTGGGAGAGTATTTAACAACCTTAGAAAACCAGATTGTCTTGGAAGCCGAGAACACAATCGAGCAAGCGAACGCGCTCATTAGTCAAATAGCCGACCTCAACAGCCTCATCCAACAACAAGAGACGAACGGCCGGCAGGCCAATAACTCGAAGGACCAAAGGGATCAACTGATTTCCGAATTATCCCAATGGATCGATATTGAGACTCAGCAACGAAACGACGGTGTCATTGACGTGAGTGTCACCGGGATACCCGTCGCAAGCGGCGCGACTACGTTTGACCTGGAAGTCGGCTTGAGAGACAACCTCGACCTGGGCCTAAGTATTGCCGGCCGCTCCACGTACAGTACGTCCTTACAAGGCGGACAGCTCGGCGGTTTGTTCTCATTGAAAAATGAACTCATCTCCGGCCTCCACGCCGACCTGGATACGCTGGCCCATGCCATCATTCAACAAGTGAATCAATACCACGTGCAGGGCGTGGGTTCAGAGGGCTCATTTACCGAATTAACCGGCTGGTCCATCGTAAACAAAGACCTGGCGGATTTTGACCCGCCGTTATCCGATGGACGTATGAGCATAAGAGTCACGAATGCAACGACTGGAGAAACGACACGAGCGACGATTTCTGTCGATACGGCAACCGATTCCTTAACGACCTTAGCCGGTAAAATTGATTCCATCTCGGGCCTGAGCGCCTCCGTACATGAATCGAGGCTCCATATACAAGCCGATACGAATTATGAGTTCGATTTCCTGCCCAGCGTTCTTGATACGCCTACAGCGAGTGATTTCACCGGGACGACATCGCCTCCCACCGTATCCGTTTCGGGGATCTATACGGGCACGAAAAATCAAACCTTCACGTTTACGGTCTCAGGCACCGGCTCCGTCGGGAACGACGCCCTGCAAATCACCCTGACGGACGGGGAGGGTAATACGGTAACAACACTGAACGTGGGCGCCGGTTATCCGGCGGGAGACAACCTCGACATGGGCAATGGCATCAAGATAGCCCTCAGCACCGGCGACCTGGCCGATGGCAATACGTTTGAAGTCGATGTTTTTGCCGAGACGGATACATCGGGCGTCTTAGCCGCGGTAGGGATCAATACGTTCTTCTCCGGCAACGCGGCGACGAACATGGCGGTCAGCGCGGTCATCACCGATACACCGAGTCGTATCGCAACGGCCCTGGGATCGGATGGGATAGATAACACAAACGCCCTGCGCATGGAAGAGACGAAAAACCGCGCCGTCGATAGTCTGAATTCCATGACGCCCGGGGAATTCTATCGCCGAGTGGTGACAGAGACAGGGCAACGCATCACCGTCAGACAGATACGCCAGGACAGCATCGAAGGGATACTCCAAAACCTCGCCAATCAGGAAAGTGAAGTAAGCGGTGTCGATGTCAATGACGAAGCCGCCCAGATGCTGGTCTTCGAGCAAATGTACAATGCAATGGCGAAATATCTCAGTACCGTCCAAATACTAACCATGACCCTAATGGAAATCATATAAGAATCCGCCAATGGACGCCGTAAAGCACAATACACAATCTATAGAGGACGTATGAGTGGCACCCTTAACACGATCTATAACAACGTCAGCTACGCTTTGTATGTGAATTCAGAAGCGTTGCTCCGGCTACAGGAACAGGCATCGACCGGTTCACTCATCAACCGAGCCTCTGATAATCCTTCGACCGCCCATCGCATCTTAGCACTGAATTCTCAGAAGACGTCCCTGGACGAATATACGAATAAACTCGAGGAGGTTTCCAACATTCTGCAACTTTCGTCCGGTGTGATTGACAGCATTTCATCCACTCTCTCGGAGGCGCAGACACGCTTGACCCAGATTGTCAGCGGTGTTTACAACGATGAGTCAAGAAAAACAACGGCCGAAGGCATCAACGATCTGTTGGAGCAAATCGTCTCGCTGGCGAATACGAAGCATAACCGCGAATATATCTTCGGGGGAGGCGATTCAACTTCAGAGCCCTATTTAGCCGAGCGAACGGATGGAGAAATTACACGGGTCACATACCGGGGTAAGGAAGAGAATCGAAACATCGAGATCGCTCCCGGCGTACAGTCGTCTGCGTTCCACGTCGGTTCCGATCTTTTTCAATCCGATGATCGGAAAGAACCGATTTTCATCAGCGACACCGGTGTCCAGGCGGGTACGGGAACGTCGAATATTCGAGGTAATCAATGGCTGACCGTGACCGGTACGGCGGGCCATTATTCCCTCTCCATCGATGACGGCCTGAGTACGTTGACGACGGACGGGACAGATAGCAATCTGGCGGTCACGCACTCGGTCACCGGAGAAGTCCTTTACGTGGACACGACCCAAATCAACAGCACCGGAGTCGCATTAGTTCACGTCCCCGGAACCCAGGATATCTTCAACTCACTGATCACCATTCGGGCCACATTACAAAATGAAAAAGATCTCCCCGACGCCCAATTGGAAGACGTTCTGGATACCGTTTTCTCTTCGTTAGAAGAAGCAAGAGAACTCTTGGTCCAGGCGGAAGTCTCCGTTGGTTCAAAAATTGGGTTCTTAGACGACATACAAGATAGTGTCGAGAACCTGAGTTATAGCACTGAGGACGAAACGAGCCGGCTAAAGGATGCGGACATCGCCCAAATCGCTATCGATCTGTCCCGCCGGGAAGTTTTATATGAGTTTTCTCTATCCGTTGCCGGAAAACTTTTGTCGTTGTCGCTGTTTAACTACCTCTGAAAATCGCTAAGGAGAAGAATGGAGAAGCTTAGAAACGTGTGTTCTTTAACAGTTTATCTGTCTGATATTTATACGAATTTCCAAAAAACAGCATTACGGTAGTCCCAAAAGGGTCATACGGTACGATGGCACACAATTTGCTGAATAAGAAAAAGACTCCGGATATTCTCTCGAAGAAAATCTGCAACAAAGGACTTTAGGGAGCGAAGTAGATGACGCACGAACCGAATTTGAATTCATATGGAGCACAACCACAGGACCCCTCGTTTGACACGATGAACGACTACGAAAAAGGTCTGAAGTTCGCCGAAGCCGGACGCCACCAGGAAGCCCTGAACTGCATGCTGGAATATCTTCAAACAACCCCGGACGATGCACAGGCGCTAAATGATATCGGCGCCATTCTCCATTGTCTGGGGCGCTCTAATGAGGCGATCGATTATCTTGTTCGTGCGCTGAATTTGAAAAAGGACTCCGCCGAAATCATATGGAACCTCGTCGAAGTTTATCTCGCCGCCGGTCGGGCAGACGATGCCGCGGCGTTTTTTGACCGTATGAAGCAGATGAGGATTTTGAATCCGGATATCCTCAACAGAACCGCCAATGTGTTTCTGAATCAGAATAACAAAGGGGACGCCATTGAAATGCTGCTTCGCTCCCTGCAAATCTGTCAAGATCAGGAAATCCTTAAGCCCATGATACAGATTCTTCGATCCAAAAGGCCGAAACTGGCCTTCTTCTGCGGCGGGGACGGCATGCAATTTCTGGACGAAATCATCGAATTTCTACAGCAGCGCTTTGACGTGCGCGTGTTTGAAGGTCAAACGCAGGAAGAGCTCTACGAACTCATGAAATGGAGCGATATCTCATGGTTTGAGTGGTGTACGAACCTGGCCGTGATCGGCTCCAAACAACCGAAAATATGTAAGAATATCGTCAGACTCCATCGTTACGAGGCTTACGAGCCTTGGGTTCGACAGGTAAACTGGAATGCTGTCGATGTCCTTCTTACGGTCGGGAACAGCTTTGTCACGGACGCGCTTCTCCGCGAAGTCCCCAACCTCGACAGTCAGACCTCCCTGGTTCACATCCCCAATGGCGTGAACCTCGAAAAATTTCCTCTCACTCATCAGCAACGAGGTAAAAATATCGCTTTTCTGTCCAACCTCAGAGCCGTGAAGAATCCCGCTTTTGTCCTTCAATGTATGCAGAAATTGCACTACATCGATCCCGAGTATCGTTTGTTTTTTGGGGGGAGGTTTCAGGACTACGCCCTTGAACAGTATCTGAGGCATATGATCGACGCCCTTAATCTTCGCGATGTCGTGTTTTTTGATGGATGGCAGCCGGATGCCCATACCTGGCTTGAGGATAAGCACTTTATCGTTTCCACCAGCATTATCGAAAGTCAAGGTATGGCCATATTGGAAGCAATGGCCAGCGGCTTGAAACCAGTCATTCATGACTTCCCGGGCGCAAGCCAGATCTTCCCGTCGGACCATCTGTTTAATATTGCCGAAGAATTCTGCGAGCAGATTTGCTCCGAAACCTATGAGCCTGAAAAATATCGCCGGTTTGTCGAACAGCGCTATGCGCTGAGAGACCGATTGATCGAAATCAATCATGTTTTCACTTGCCTGGAACGCGAGATCGATTCCGAGCAACCGCGGACTCCGGTTTCCAGCTTTCCGGAGCATCGAAATCCTGAGAGTGCCGGAGAACCGACAGGCTTACCGATTCCGGCGACGACAAGCAACGTAATCCCCTAATAAGGAGCAACTTAGGGAACTTCAAACACCCCTACAATGGAAAAAGACAACAAAAAAAAGGCTGGACCGGTTGTAAGCGTCGTCCTCTCGACGTACAACCGGCCTCAATATCTTCACCAAGCGGTAGCCAGTATCTTGCGCCAGAGCTACAGAGATCTGCAGGTTATTGTCGTCAATGATGGCGGTGTGAACGTCAGTGAGATCGTCAACTCATTTCGCGATCCGCGACTGATGTTAATCAATCGGAAAGAGAACATGGGCAAGGCGTATTCGTTGAACGAAGCATTGAACCGGGCCGATGGTCGTTACGTCGCCTATCTGGACGATGACGATCTGTATTATCCCCATCATATCGAAACCCTGGTCCATGCATTGGAATACGAAACCGACTGCGAGGTTGCATATAGCGACTTCTATAAAACGTATTGCCGGATATTATCGGATGGCAGCCGGCAGGTTTTGAGCAAGGTTGTGGAAGTCAGTCGTGACTTTGACCGCTTTTTGATGCTGCATTTCAATCATGTCCTGCATGTCTGCCTGATGCACCGACGGGATTTAATTGAGAAAACAGGACCATACAACGATCAGCTCAATATCCTGATCGACTGGGATATGACCCGTCGCCTGGCGTTCTTTTCCGATTTCTATCATATCCCCGAAATCACAGGTGAATATTATCATCCTATGGGTGATTCCGACAGAATATCCGTTCAACGGCGTAAGGATAAACAGGAGTACCAAAGAAATGTCCTAACCATCCGAACGACCACGCCCCCGAAACCGTGGAAGAAGATTCAGGACACGTCGATTATCCTCGCCAGCAGGCGACTGAACAAAAGGATGGGAGAAACCATCGGCGCTATATGGCGATACACGTTTGTCCCCTATAAGCTGTATTTACCCCTGCCGGAATCTGACGTCCATTGGTTGAACACGGATATGCCCAATCTCATCTGTGAACCTGTCAGTCCATTCTCGTCGCTGGCCCAGAGCGTCGATACGATTCTTGAACGGTGCGAAGACGAATACATTGCCATTGTGCCGAACGGCTTTCCCGTACAGGAATTCTGGATCGAATGCGCGCTTCACGCCTTAATCAACGGTTCGCCCGATGATCCCGGTTTCGAGCTGAAAGAATCAACGGACAGGCTTTGGGGCGCCGTCGTCAGACGAAACGTCCTGCGATCCGCACGGAAGACGTTCCCGCATTTACCCGTTCGGGACTCTCTTAGGGCATCCGGCGCCGCGCTGAGACAACCGGAATTCAAAGAGCTTCCTTTCCAATTCGATAATTTGCTCCGAGAAGCTAAATCGGAGGAACAAGACGGCAATTGGCTGGAAGCCGCCCGGATGTACGAACGTATCGGTGAGCGCTATCACAATGAGTTATGGATGACGAGGCTGGCGGCGAAGGCCTTTTTTAAGGCCGGCGCGTATGAAAAGGCCACCAGGCTAAGCCGGAACGTCAACCAGCAACACCCCACGGTGGACACTCTTCTATTGGAAGCTAAGATTAAAAGTCAGGAAGAAGATCTCAATTCGGCCATTGAACTGCTCAAGACGGCGGAACACATACTTTCAGGTTCGGACGGATCCGTGAATCACTCTCTTGCATCTGCGCAAACGTCGGCGTTCAAACGGCTGCAAGAGGGGTATTCTTGAAGGGAACATATGAATATGGAAACAACACTCAACGACGCGGATCAGCAGCATGATTCGACCCAGCACTATGAAGTCCTACAGGAGCTTGGAGATTGTCATAATACCCTGGGTGACTATGCCCAGGCCCAGAAATACTACGAGCAAGCGGCGACTCTCGCACCGGATGAGCCGGGGCCGTATGTCGGCCTGGGAGTGATCGCTCTGCAGAAAAATCGTCTCGATGACGCCGAAACGGCCTTTCGGGTCGCTTGCCGGCTGGATCCTCAATGCGTCAAGGGATACGCCGGACTGGCCATCACCGCGCAGCAAAGAACCGACTACAAACGGGCATTCGAGATGTACCTTAAGTGCCTGGAGCTGGATTCGGATAATCTGATCGCACTGCTCGGCCTGTTTCAAGCCTCTTGTGAGATGGGTTCGTTTTCTGAGATCACTCACTACCTGGAAGTTTACCTGGACATACACCCGGGGGACACCTCGGTCATGTTTCCTTTGGCGTCCCTCTATATGAAAGACGGTCGATTCGACGAGTCGAAGAAGATCCTCCTGGACCTTTTGGCACTGGACGAGAAGCATCAAGATGCGATTGCCCTGTTGGAAGAAGTTGAACACAGCCTGACCCAAACAAAGCAAGCAAATCCGAACAGAAAGGAGTTTGTTCTTGAACCGTAGTATGAAAGTGAATCGAGAGAGCACCGATGACATGGAGACGGCTTCCGTTGAAGGACTGCATCTAATGTACGAACTGCAGGATCTTCTGGAGCAGTTATTGCGATTGGCCCGTCAGGGCGACTCGACGAACGAACAGTTTGGTTCTATGACGAACCAAGCCGGTTCTCTCGTGGACAAGGTTACACGAATCGGGATTCTCGACGTGCCTGAACTTCGATATCGACGCGAGCAAATACGAAAACAATACGAAGACTTATGTTTAATCGTTGCGGCCCAAAAAGCCAACACTTCCAGAGAAATAAACCGGATTCAACGAGGTAAAAAGACCATTGAAACGTATCGCAGAAATATCTAATCGGCCTCCGGTCGGGTGTACGGAGTATTCACGATGAATAACAACGTCGTCATAAGTTTATTTGGAGCCGGCATTTATACAGAAAAATGGATGAGGCTGTATGAGTCCCTCGCGTCCAACGAGGTGTCGTTTGAAATTATCCTCGTCGGTCATCGGGCGCCGGAATTCGTATTGCCGGAAAACTTCCATTTCATTTACAGTGAGGTCAAGCCGGCCCAATGCGCCGAGATTGCGAGCCGCTATACCGTCGGCGAGTTCATCATGAATACGACGGACGATATTGTTTTCAGCGAGCATGCACTGGACAAAATGGTCGAAATGCACAGAAATTACGATTGTGAAAAGATCATGATCTCGTGCAGGTATGTTCTCGATGGGAAGGACTTGACCGACGAAGCGGCCTATTTTTGGTGGGGCATCCCCCAATCGCCGAGGATGCCGGCCGGAGGGCTTATCCAGAAAAGTATGTGGACACAGCTCGGAGGAATCGACCAGCGATTTACCGCCTTGTGCTGGGACCTCGATATCGCGATGAGGCTCTATGAGATCGGCGGTGCGGTCGGTCTCTGTAAAGACGTGTGGGTAGAAGAAGTCGAAAGCAAACGCAGGCTCTACGCGGACGTCGGGGCGCCGGTGGACCGGCCTTTGCTGGACTGGCTTTGGATCCGACATACGGCCCCCCCGAAGGGAATGGATTCCTCCCCTTGGATACACCACAAACACGAGGAAAAAGGGGTCCTCTCCAGAACGCGATTATCTCCCGTCGTTCCCTTTGATGACCGGTATATTCTGACGCGCTCCCAGGGTCCGAAAGGCAGGTGGAGGTAATCCCAAGACGGTCGAGTTTCATGTGACACAAACGGGGACTTATTCTTATGAAAATAAAGGTCAATAAAAGCTATCCACTGGTCTCCATTTTCTGCATGTGCAAAAATCGCAGAAATACAATCCGTCGCTGCATCGACAGCATTCTGGCCCAGGATTATCCCAATATAGAGATCATCGTTCAGGATGGAGTTTCGACCGACGGAACGTTGGAGATCCTTCAAGGTTACGGTGCTAAAATCGAGCTTGTATCCGAACCGGATTCCAGCCCCGATGACGCGTCCGCCCGCGCGTTTGCGCGAATCAAAGGGGAGTTTTTCGGCTCGTGTTTATCTGATGAGGAACTGTTGCCCAATGCCGTCTCCTGGGCCGTTGAGAATCTTCAAAAGCACCCCGACGTGGCCGCTATTTACGGCGATCATTTTGTGACCGATCTCGACGGAAATATCACCGGTGAGGTTCATCCTCGACAGTGGGACCTCGAATCGTATTTTTGTTCCGAATGGACGCCGCCCTTTTGCGCCAGTTTCTTTCGAACGTTATGTTTTAAAACACTTGGAAGGGATGAATACAGCGGAGCTGACGAATTCAATTTTTGGATCAGCCTGGGATCCAGGTACCCCATACGCTACGTACCCGGCTTGGTGGCCAAATATGCGGCTCATTCGGATCAATTGAGCCTCCTTGTGAATAAACGTGAACGGCGCATCGCCGACAGGAAAAGAGTGATTGAAAGGCTTTGCAATGATCCGAGAACACCGGACCACATTCGTTCGCTGCGAGATAAAGCGTTAGCCGGTTTAGCTTGCTGGAGCGTCGAAAGCTATTGCCAGTTGGGAGACTGGAATCTGGCCGGAGCATATGCATTAGAGGCTTTCCAGAAGGCGCCGAGAACGGACCGAATACGTAAGATCGCCGAACGGTTCTACCGTCATGGCATGGACCTCTATCAAAAAGGAGATCTGGAACCGGCCCTTGAATGCTTCAACCTGCTGATAGAATGTGGCGTTGTGGGTGCGGAATTGGAACAGGCGAGAGAAGCCATCCTTCAGAAACCTTCTCAACCGTCTCAGATCGCTACGACGGCCGTTGAATCCGCACGCGAGCACCCACAAATTACTACCAGACAATCACTTAAAATACATACCCATCAGCCCGAACCTCATCGTGCGGACGATATCCCGGTCATTGTTGTCTGTTATAATCGGCCCAAGCATACCCTCCACGTATTGGAGGCCTTGAGAGAACAAAATATTCAGAATATTCATATCTTTTCAGATGCTCCTAAATCGCCTGAAGATGCGCAAGCGGTTCAGTTGACAAGGCGCCTGGTCCACAGCATCGACTGGACAGAGCCAAAAATCGTCGAACGAAAGGAAAATTTTGGCCTTGCCCGCAACATCGTCGGCGCCGTCGATTCCGTCTTCGAGAAATACGAGAGGCTAATTTTGCTGGAAGATGATTGCATTCCGCAGCGTCACTTCTTCGATTTCATGCGAAGCTGTCTTGATAAGTATGAGAACGATCCGAAAGTATTCGGTATCTCTGGCTATACGGTCCCTATTCCTGAAGACATTCTGAGACACTATCCTTACGACCTTTATTTCTGTCCGCGAATCGGGAGTTGGGGCTGGGCGACGTGGAAAAGTGCATGGCGACATCGGGAGAATGATTTGCAGCGCCTCGTGACGGCTGCCATGGAGCACAACATCGATCTGACACAAGCCGGCACGGATATTCCCACCTCCTTAGAGAGATTCATGAAAGGCCAGCTCAAGGACGTGTGGACGCTTAACTGGGTTCTTACTGTTTATCTCAACCACGGCGTGTATATTTATCCC
>Ga0180432_10004767_pt1 | contig 18412 bp, 21 predicted proteins | sample SS_ome_10_FD_132414 | JGI IMG/M metagenome (GOLD analysis project Ga0180432, IMG submission 132414) | Hypersaline lake sediment archaeal communities from the Salton Sea, California, USA - SS_1_MS_2 metaG | ecosystem: Environmental > Aquatic > Non-marine Saline and Alkaline > Hypersaline >...
GATTTAATGAATAGGCTTTACAACTGGGAGCCTAAAACAAAACTTCATGAAGGGGTCAGCCGGTTTGTTCGGTGGTATTTACAATATGAAAAAGACAAAAAGGGGATATGTAATGAAGATAGAAATTTTCAAAGACAAGCAGGGTAGCTACAGGGCAAGGATTAAAAGCCCAAATGGTAAAATTATTTGGGTCACATCTGAAAGCTATATGCAGAAGCGCAGTGTTGAAAAGGCTGTTGAACTGCTGGGCTATTTGCCGGTAGCTTTTGAAGTTGATTATATAAAGGAGTAAATAACATGCTCTGTGAACAGTGCAAAACAAACAAAAGCATTGTGATCAAAACCATCCGATACGACAAGACGATTATCAGAATACGAATGTGTCAGAAATGCGGGAATCATTTTAAAACTACTGAAACCATTGATGAAGAAAACGCGGGGAATGAACCATGCACGAAACAACACAAGCCTTGCTTAACAGCACCGTAATTAAGGCAAAATCAAAGCTGGCTGTTGAAAAGCTGATTGATGAAATGAAGCGTGTATTGTCCCAGCAGTGGAACCAGCAGACAAGAAAAGCCATTATTGAAGCGTTAAATGAAATCCAACGTCTTGAAGGCGCAATTACAAGAAGTGAATTTGACCGGATAAGTGAAAAGCTGTCTGTCCGGCTGGGCGTTCCGTTTGCCGATCTTGTTAGTGATCGTGTTGTTGAAGTTGAAGAAGCAGCTTACATGCAGGGTGCCAGGGCCGGGATGAAGGGAAGCGGTTTGTCCTTTGCCTGGACGTTTGCAGATATGAAAGCCCTTGATACTGTTGCAAATGATACAATGTTTTGGATCGGGGATCATTACAGTGACGATGTTCAAAAGAAAATTGATAATATCCTGAACGATTTTTTCAAGGGCCAGTCTTCAAGAAAAGAGGTTTACTGGCAGCTGAAAGAAGAACTTGGAATCATCTTTAATAAAAGTGATGCTTACTGGAACCTGTTAGCAGATCACATGATTACCAAGACAAAAGAGATTGGCAGGGTTACAGGGTATGAACAGGCCGGGGCTGAAGTTGTCAGGGTGAAGGCTATTCTTGATGACAGGACAACCGAAATTTGCAGACGGTTACACGGTCAGGTTATATCTGTTAAGGATTTGAGAAAACAGGTTGATAATTATTTCAAGGCTGCTAAAAAACACGACAAGGAAGCAATCAAAAAATTCTGGCCGATGTATTCGGATAAAGATGCAAAGAAAAAACTTTCTTCACAGCAGAAAGTGAACAGTCAGATTAAGGCCGGGAAGCTTGGCCTTCCACCATATCATTTCGGCTGCAGAACGATTACTGTTGTTGAATTTATGGCAAGACCGGGAACGCGGGTGTTAGATGATAAGGAAAAGCAGTTTCTTGAATCTGATTAAATATTTATTTTAATCTTAATATTACCTTTTATCTGTTTTAGCACGTCCTTTTCAACAACTTGAGATAAATAGCTATCCAGAAAATCAAACCCTTCACGCTGAACATCTTCAGCCGCATTTCTTAAAAAAGGATTTCCCTTTCTGGCCGGTTGTTTCACCTGTTTTGCAAAAACCGTTTTAGAACCGATCTGAAATTTTAGCCTTGCACGTTTCGGATCTTGATGTTTCCGGTTTCCTTTTGGCGGGTTGATTGATATGTTAGGCTTTATTGTGATTGCTGGCCTACCATCGTGCAGGGCTCTTAAATAAACCAGATTACCGCCGACAGAAGCTATACCTTCACCAACAAGGTTCACGTCAAGTGATTTCCTGGCATCACCGGACCTGTAAGGGATATTGTCAGCTGCTTTATCCCTGATCCGTTCACCAATAAGAAGAACAATTTTATTAGCGTCAAGGGGCATTACAAAGATTTCCTTATCTGTTCAAGACTGTCGACAAGTTTCTTTTCTTTGTCTTCAGGGTTTCCGGTGTCTGGCGGTTCTGTTGTGTCCTGCCGTGACAGTTCATCATCCGGTTCAAGCCCTAATTCTTCCCTGGCTTCATTAATCCGCATGATCTGTTTTCCACCTGTCAGCAGCCTTAACTTTGTAGACAGTTTTTCCTGTATCTGTGTATTGAGCTTTACAAACTGCATATCCTCTATTTCAAAGCCCATTTCGCGGATCACCGGCAGAAGCTTTGTTTTGAACATTTCCTGTCTGGGTGAAATGTTTATTTCCTGAAATATTTTCAGCTGTCCTTCAACTTCCCCGCTTCCCCCCAGAGATCCGCTTACAACTATACCGACCAGCCGGGGCGGGACACCGTGTGCTGAAACAATATTATCCCGGCATCTGGCAGACATTTTATCAAAGTCACCGTCACGGGTCCGGTCCATTTCAAGCTTTTCAAATTTAACTGTAATATCTTTATCATTGATAGGAAGGTAAAGCGTCTTGTGTGCGTTTTCAACACCTTTTATATTTGTCTGGAAAAAGCTGATAACTGCGTCTTCAACATCTTTATCAAACTTACCACCTTCAACAACAATGGCAACTTCAGGTATTCCGGAATTGACAAAGAACTTTTTATTATAAAGCTTTGCATAGTATTCAAGTTCTATGTCCTTTACAGCCCCACGCCAGTCAGGAAGGCCATAATGACGGTTTTCCTGGGTGTAGTTGGCAAAATGAATAATGCTGTTTGATCTTGTGTCTTCTGGGATATAAGGATAAAAATCTGTTGAACTGCCGTCTTCATTCTGATACTGGAAAGCGCCCTTTGCATTGTTTCTCTTATAAACATAGGTCAGGGTTGAAGGGCAGTAATAATATTCCTGAACTTCTCCCGCACGGTTCCGCACAACTTCAAGATAGCCGTTACCGGTTGTGAAGTAGTCCAGACAGGTTCTTGCCAGCACTTCAGCAAATGACTGGCCGTAAATATTCACAATGGCTAACCTGTTTGTGATATCTTTCACAGCCCCTTCTTCTGCCATGAAATTAATCCCCAGGTTAACGGTGCAGTCAGTCAGCACCCTTAAACACCTGGCATGATAGGAATTGAAGCCGGTAAGGTTTGTGTAATACTGGAACTTATCATCACCATCAGCATCTTCCGGATGATCGACAACAAAGCCGTCATTTAATTCTTTCTGCTTTGACTCTTTTTTAATTTCCTGCTTCTTTGCAACGTATACAACCTTTGCCCCGCCAAAAGCATTACTGCTTGTTAGGGTGCGGTCCTTGTTTTTTCTTTTCTTTGACATGGTTATCTCCTTAAAGGATTGCCGGTTTTCCTAAAAGTATTTTTCCCTTTTTAAAATCAGATAGCAAAAGGTTTAAGGCTAAATAACGCTATATAGCCTTTATTTGCAGTATTTATAAAGTTTTTGGCTATATACCGCTATATAGAACAGAACTATTTGACTGAAAGGTATTTTCTATGAATAAGCTGTAAGTGAAAGGTATCCGTTTTCTATACGAGAATAAAAACGGTGAAAAAATGTAAAGGGTTTAAACATGCCGAACACACTTCTTAAAAATATCAGGGTCAGCTTTATAAGCCTTGTCAGAAAAGGCGCAAACAAAAAGCAGATCATCTTCAAATCCTCAGATGATGATGCACAACAGTGGAATGTTCCCATAAAAAAGTATTCAGATGAAAAGGGCATGGTTTACGGCATCGTTTACGCGCCGGATGAAGTTGACAGCCAGGGTGAATTCACAACGAAAGAGGAAATTGAACAGTCAGCTTATGATTTTATGAAAAGCCTGAACATGCTGAATGTTGACAAGCAGCATAATTTCAAACCGGAAGAAGGCGCTTTTGTTGCTGAAAGCTGGCTGATTCGTAAAGGTGATTCACTTTTCCCGAAAGAGAAAGAGGGCAGTTGGGCCGTTGGAATCAAGCTTGAAGATGAAGACCTTAAAAAAGAAGCCAGGGAAGGAAAACTTGGCGGTCTTTCTATGGCCGGGATAGCTGATAAGCATGTTCAGAAAGCTGATGAAACCCTTAATGCAGAAACCCTGCTTGAAAAAATAACCAACATTATCAAATCGACAATAAACAAAGGAGATACACAAATGTCAGACCTTACGAAAGAGCAAGTTCAGGAAATGATTGATACTTCCATTGCGGCCGGAATCAAAAAGGCGGTGGAAGCATTACCGAAGCCCCTTACAAAAGAGGAAATGGCTACTGTCCTGAAAGCTGCTGTACCGGAACTGAAGGTGATCAAGGATATCGGTGCAAAAATCGAGAAGATCGAGAAGGCCAGCCCCGGCAGCAATCAGGATGACGGTGACCCGAACAATCCCGATGAAATCAAGAAGTGTGAAGAACTGGGGGCTGCAATCGCAAAACAGGCAAACGGGGAGGGATAAACAATGGCAACAAACAGCACCAGAGATTTAGGCATTACCGAAACCACAGACACCACGGTTCAGAACAACCTGGTTGCTTCAGAATTTCATATTCAGAAAGAAATCACCCTGAAGCCCAGCTGTGGTGATCTTGTGCGCGGTACAATCCTTGCCCTGAACACCACCACACTTGATTACGAACAGCTTGTTCAGGGTGGTGGAACCGGGACCGGAACGGCAAGGGCAATACTTGAAGAAGATGTTGATGACAGCACCGCCGAACAGAACGCACAGGCGTGTTTTATCGGGAAGTATCATGGTGATGATCTGACCTGGCCTTCCGGAATAACACGTCACCAGAAAGATGTTCATATTCTTGCGCTGCAGGATAAGGGTATCATTATTGACGATGACTTCAGCACCAACTTGACCACGACCACGACCTCAACTACAACCACGACTTCAACGACATCGACGACTTCAACTACATCTTCAACCACAACCACCACGCCGCCTCCGTGATAGGCAGGTAGGTAAAGGAAATTGATAATGGACAGTTCATCAACAAGTACAAAAATAACGACCTCAAATAAGGGGGAATTAGAACATGGATAATTTATTTAAAATCAGGACCCTTACAACCTCAGTCAACAAAATGGTTGATCCCTCTACGGTTCTTTACAACCGCTATTTCAGAGGGAAGGGCCGTTCCGAAATCACCGACCGGCTGGCCTGGGACATCATTACCGGTGGAACCGGGGTTCTTGACAATATCAGTATAGAATCCCCGGCAACCGTGACCGATAAAACCGGGCGGTCAACCGTAACCCTTGAAGCGCCACGCATTGCACAGAAGCGCCACATTACCGCTGCAGAAGTGAACGCTATAAGGCGTTTCGGATCACAGCAGGCAGTAGAACTGATGAGCCAGCGTATTGCCAGGGAACAAAAGGATATGCTGAACGTCACAAACCGGACCCTTGAATTCTGGGCTGCACAGGCGCTTAAAGGCAAGATCTATAAATCCAACTTGAAAACGGTCATTGTTGATTACAATCTTGCCAGCGGCCACAGACAGACAAAAACCGGTGATGATCTCTGGACATCGGCAAATTCTGACCCTATCAATCAGATCCGCACATGGAAGCGAACCATTGAAGATGATTCATACGCAAATATTATCAGCTGGGATATGTGGATAGGCCATGAAGTTATGGATGCGCTTCTTGTTCATGCTGATGTTCTTGATCTTTTGAAATACGAGCGCGGAACAGAACTTTCAGATGATGGCCGTTTGAAGCTTCTGGCTGAAGTGAACATCATGGAATATACCGGGTCATGGATTAATTCTTCAGGTACGCGGAAGCGGTTCATTGATTCTGATCAGATTGTTCTTGTGGGTGTCTGTGATGATTTCGTTGATCTGCCCTATGCTCCTATCGTTCAGGAAAGCGGCCAGACATACACACAGCCGTTTTTCAGCAAGTCATGGATTGAAAACGATCCGTCAGGCCGGTGGATTTTTGTTGAAACCAGACAGCTTCCGGTTCTCAAACGTCCTGGCTGCATTATCGTTGCAAAAATCGTTTAACAAAAGGTTCATTGTATGCCCCTTGCATCTTTGAGTGAAGTTAGAGATCTTGGCAAGCTTCCTGATTCAACGAAGCTTGCCGATTCTCTGCTTCAGCCACATCTAACCGAAGCTGCATACAGGCTAAAAGACTGGATAGGCGCCTATGAAGACAGTGATGATTCAACCAAAATTGCAAAATGCAAAATTGCTGAAGGTTGTATCACAATGTCTTTTTATCTTCTTTCTGCAAATTCTTTTTTCACTGAAGGCGTAACAACGCTTCAAAAGGAAGTTGGCGAAATGGATTTCCAGTTTAAAAACGCTGAACAGCGGGAAAAGGATTCTAAAGCCTGGGTAGACCGGGCAAAAAATGTTGTCAGGGACTACATGAACCAAAACACTGAAACACCTATTTTAAGCTTCAGGGCCGTATGATTGATGAAGCCATAGAAACGCATTTAACCAGGTTGATCAGCAATGTATATCCGGACGTTGAATCAGATGAAATCATTTTTGCTTTTCCTGTTTCTGAAATTCAATATGGAAAAACGCTTTCAGGGCATAAATCATCAAGAAAAGACACTATAGGTGTTCATGTTGTAAATGTTCAGGTTTACATAAAGACAGAAGCTAAACTTGATCGGGATCTTTTAATTCAAAAGCTGGGAACAGGGGGGTTAACACTTGAAGGGAAAACGGTTGTTCAGATACCCCAGGGGACAAACCAGAAAGACTTTGTAAGGCTGATCAATATGGAAGGTGTAATCTTCCGTATTCAGTACAAATATGAAATTAACCGGAGTTAAGGAGGAAATACAATGTCACCAGTAGCAACACCACACGATACAGAGTTATACAGTCTGGGTTCAGGGATTCTTTATATTGACCCGTGGACAGGTTCAACACCGCCTTCCTTCCCGCCTACAACTGATGTTGGGAACTGTCCGGACTTTTCCCTGGAGCCGACAAAAGAAGTTCTTGAACATTTTTCTTCCCGGTCAAAGGCAAAAAGCCTTGACAAAGAAGCCACGCTGCGCAAAGGGTTCACAGCCCAGATCACGCTTGATGAAATCAGTGTTGCTAATTTCAAAATGTTCCTTATGGCATCACAGACCGGGTCAAGGAAGTTGAATATTCTGCAGGACTCTACCGTTGAATATTCAGTTTACTTTGTCAGCGACAATGAGGAAGGCGAAAATTACAAGGTCTTCCTGCCGCGCTGTAAGCTTACCCCTAACGGTGCGTACAGCTTTATCGGTGATGACTGGGCAAGCATGGCAATGACTGCTAAAGGGTTGCTGTCAAGCTACAACGATCATACGCTTTATCCCCTGGGCTATGTGGAATTTGTCACCACAACCACGACCACAACAACGACAACCACCACAACCACTGCTCCCCCGTAAGTTTTACGGATAGAAGGGTAGGTTATGCGAAAGAGTAAGACGCTTGAGCTTGAAGTCATTAAAAATGACGCGACTGAAAAGAAAAAAATAACTGTCAAGGAACTGCGGGTAAAAGATGTCCTGCAGTTCTTTGACGGTCTTTCCATATCTGATGCAAAAGACACGGCCGGATTCCTGGCCCTTGCATCAAAAATTCTTCCCCTTACAACAGATGATCTAACATTTGAAGATTTTAAGGATTTTACGCCTTCCGAAATTAAAGAAATTTATGAAGCCTTCAAAGAAGTGAATTCTGTTTTTTTTTCAATGCTGGGCCAGCTGGGACTCGACAAGGTACTGGAAGAACTTCAGCAACAAATTATTCAGGGCTTCAGAGGGCATGTTGTAGACTCATTGAAGCAGGTCATGTAAACTGCTTTGATTACGGCTATTCTTTTTTCTTAGAAGCTGTAAAAACACATCACAAACTTGAAAATGAACGAATTGTAAACCTTGCCTATGCCTGCAGGGTTGCCTTCCATTCCGACAAAAAGGGATGGCAGGAATTCACGTCAAAGAGCCGGTTTAAAACCACAGAGCCGGTGAAAAGAAAACGCCTTCCCCGGCAAATGTGCCACAAACCGAATTACGACTGGAAGAAAAAGAGAAAAAGGAAGTAAAGAAAATGGCTGCTGATAAGACCATTGAAATTCTTGTTGCTGTTAAAGACGCTGCTTCCAAGGCTCTTAAAACAGCAAATACCAACCTTACCACCTTTGAGAAACGTGCAAAAGCTGTTTCAAAATCCCTTATCAACCTGAAAACCGTAATTGCAGGGTCAGCAATAGGCTTTATTGCAAAGGATTTCCTGTCAGCTGCATCTGAAGCGGAAAACTATAATACACGCCTTAAAGCTGTTCTGGGCTCTACTGCCGAAGCGAACCGGCTGTTTAAGGACATGTCCAAATATGCCGGGGAAGTTCCTTTTCAGTATAAAGAGATAATGGGCGCTGCAACACAGCTATCCGGTGTGATGAAGGGCGGGGTTGATGAGGTTAAACAGTGGATACCGCTTATAGGTGATCTTGCCGCTGTGTCAGGGCTTTCTATCCAGCAGACAACAGAACAGGTTGTCCGTATGTATTCAGCCGGGGCAGCGTCAGCTGATCTGTTCAGGGAACGCGGCATAACGGCCATGCTGGGCTTTCAGGCCGGGGTGTCATATTCTGCTGATGAAACCAGAAAACGCCTGATAGAAGCATGGAACGATCCACTTAGTAAATTTAAAGGCGCTACACAGGATCTTGCCGGAAACTGGACCGGTATTTTGTCCATGATGTCAGATGCATGGTTTCAGTTTCAGGTAATGGTCCTTTCAGATACAACGCTTTTTGAAACACTGAAAGATGTTGTTGCAAATGTAACGGCCAGCTTTAAGGGCTGGATGGAAGCAAACAAGGAGCTTATCAAGCAGAAAGTAAATGATGCTGTTGATACTGTTGTCAAGTCCTTTCAGATCCTAAAAGAATTCCTTCCTGAAATCATCTTTCTAATGAAAGCCTTTGTTGCTACATGGGTAGGGTTGAAAGCCGTTAACGTGGCACAGATGGTAGGAACTTTCATCAAATGGCTTAAAACACTAACCATAGCCACAAAAGGCAGCACCCTTGCTATGCAGGGTTTGGAGGTTGCCACAAAATCAGCGCTTGGCGTTATCGGTGCGCTTCTGGCCGGGGTTGAAATAGGAAAGTTCCTGAACCAGTTTGACGCTGTTAAGCGTGGGGCGCAACTGACAATATCATATCTTGAAGAACTGTTTTTAAGGCTGACAAAGCTTGATTATCAGATTGAAGCGACTATCAAAAATTTCCTTGGCCTGTCAACCGATAAACAACAGGCCAAAATTGACGCTTTAAATGAAGAAATAGCTATCAACCAGCGTGTCAGGGCAGAGATCAAACAGACCGGCCAGACAGAAGCAGAGGTTAAAAATAAATCTGTTGAAGTGAACCGGGCAGCGGAAGCAAAGAAAAAGGCTGAAATTGAAAAGACCCTGAAAGAGCTAGAAAAGGGCTGGCAAGATTACGGGGAAAAGATTGACGGTATCTATGAAGACCAGATCAGGGCCGCGAAACTGGCAGGAATGGAAGAAAAACAGGCACAGGAAGAAATTGAAGCCCAGGTTATAGCCCTTAAATCACAGCAGATAGAAAAGACTATTCAGCTTCTACAAAATCAGACAGCGGTTGCAAAACAGCTGTACGGAGAAGAAGCAGATGAATACAAAAAGTCCAGGGAAAAGCTGAAAGAATCTGAAAACGGGCTTTCCGATCTCAGGCTTGACGCTCTTTCAAAATATCAGGATGCAGTTAAAAACACCGAACAAGTTGAAAGTAAATGGCGCTCCAAAGTTCAGGACATTGAAGCTGATCTTCTGGGGGTCCGGACACAGGGCTTGTCAGAGTACCAGCAAGCAATTCAGGAAACGGAACGGGCCGATGAACTTGTCTTTAAAGCGCGGCAGCTGGCACAGAAAGACGCTGTAACCTATGAACAGCAGATTATGGATCTTCTTGATGAAGCAAGGGATCTTTACAAACAGCAGAATGAAGCTATTGAAGAAACTGTTCACGGCCGGGAAGTTGAGAAGCGCAGTATTGAAGAATCCCTTAAAATACAGGAATCAGGACTTGAAGATGTTTTACGGGTAACGCAGGAAGTAGGCAAAAAGCAGGTGGATAACGCCAAAGAAGTTGAATCAGGCTATAAAACAGCACTTGATGAACTGGAATCACGTATTGAATCAGTGCTTGGTGATCCGAAACAGCTAAATGTTGATATAGATCCCGATGTTGAAACCCTTCAAAGTCAGTTTGACAGGCTTGCAGCTGATCAGACAAAGGTTATCCGCGTTAAGACCATAGAAGAAAAGGCTTCAGGCGGTCAGATATTTCCCAGACGTGCCGGCCATTTGCCCGGTGACGGCCAGGAAGACAATATTCCTGCAATGCTTATGGCCGGGGAATACGTTGTAAAGAAAGATGCTGTCAAGAAGTATGGTCCTGATTTGTTTTCAGCACTTAATTCAATGAAAATGCCTGTTGAAGCGCTTCCCGGGTTTGCTCTGGGCGGCATTGTTGCAGTAGGAAAAGCTATTCAGCGTTTTGCAACAGGTGGGCCTGCAAGTTCATATGACCGGTATGAACAGAACCCTGCAATTCTCAGGAAGATTGAAGATATTGAAAGCAAAATTACAGCCTTTAATGAAAAGACTCTGGGAATTTCCACGCATGAAGGCGGCATAAGCCAGAAATACAGTTCAATCATACCTGATGGAAACGGGGCTTCTATTCTATCAGCAAAAACGCCTGAAGACGCTATAGGCAAGATGCAGTCAATTCTTAAAAACCTGAAAACAAAAAAATCAGACCTGGGAACTCATTTTGATGACATGATCCTTCAGGCCGGGGATGCGGGAAACAGTGAACTTGTAACGCTTCTTAGAAGTGAAAAGGATGATGTTGTTGACCTTGCAGAAGACCTGCAGACACAGCTTGAAACCGTGATGGAGGAATATAAAGCAACTATTGAACAGATACGTGAAGAACAGGCACAGGTAATGAGGACATATGAAGAAGCTGTTGAAGCACAGGAGCAAATACAGGGGAACCTGAAGGAAAATATCCAACACATAAAGGACTGGAACAGCAAACAGCCTGCAACCGGGTTTGAAGTGATTAACTTTAACGAAGCCAAAAAGATGTTTAAAAAGTCTTCTGATTCGTCATGGCAGAGCATGTTATCTGATGCAAAGCTTTTCAGTGACGAAGGAACGGAAACGTTCACCCTGGCAAAAGAATGGGAAAAGAAATTCAGAGGAACATACGGCGCTTATGGGGCCCGGCATAGCTTCTTTGATGAGAAAGGCAATGAATGGACCGGGGGCCCTGAACTTCCTATGGAGAAGACCGGCACCTTTTACAATCCGGCCATGATCAGTTACGCAAGAAACATCCTTTCCGCTTCCCAGGAAGAAGTTGACAGGCTGACATCTGAAAATGATGCAGCTTTAAAAGAGCTTCAGAATCAGTCAAATACGGCAAAAAGCACGGCTTCTGAAGGCTACACTGAAGACCTGTCACATCACCGGGACGTTGTAAGTGCTGCAGCTGTAAGGGCCACCACAGATGCAATGAACGTGCAGAATGACATGAAACAGCAGATTACAGACCTTCAGATTGACAGGGAAGAATTGCTTAATGACCTTGAGAATGAACGCCGGGAATGGGAAACCCGCATGGCAGAGCTTAAAGCCCAGAGAACAGGCGGGGCCACAAGGTTTGCGAAAGGCGGTCATGTTACCGGGGAAGGTGGGGTTGATAACGTTCCGGCCATGCTGACAGCCGGAGAATATGTTGTTAAGAAATCTTCCGTTGACCGTATTAAATCAACATTTGGTTCTGCTTTTCTCGATGCAGTCAATAATTTCAACCTTCCGGCAATGGTTCACCGGTTTGCAGACGGTGGCATGGTGCATCATGAATCTATACAGCCTTCTTCCGGATCTTCTCAAAAGCTGGGGGAACTGAATATCAGAATAGGTGAGTCTTCACTTCCTGCAATGGTCAGTCCTGATCTTGCAAAGCAGTTTGTACGGCAACTTAAAGAAGCGGGGTATGCAACATGAGTATAACGCTATCAGACGGAGCAACAACGGTTACGCTTCCTTATGAATGTGTATGGATTGATGAATATGCATGGACCGGGAACGTATCATCACAGGAATACACACTGCAGGGCGTGAACGTGATTGAAGAATCAAAGGTGTCCGGATATGCCGGTATGCCTATTACCCTTACAGATGAAGATGCATGGATTACAAAAGCCGATCTTGACACCCTGAAAGGCTGGGCTGATATACGCGGAAAAGAACTGACCCTTGTCTTACATGATGGCAGAAGCTTTACTGTAAGGTTTCGTCACTGGGATGCACCGGTTCTTGATGTGAAGCCGGTTGTCCCACAGGCAGAACAGGAAGATGATGATGAATATATTCTTAAAATAAAGCTGGTTGCAAAGGAAAGACTGACAACCGCCACCACAACCACAACGACCACCACAACAACCAGCAGCACTACAACAACAACGTCAACCACAACAACGACACCGCCACCATGACACAACATACGCTTACAATAGATTTAGAAAAGAACCAGGCCAACGTTGCAGAAAATGACTGTGTAGGTAGAATTCTGATTGTTGAAGATGAAGATTTTACGCCTGGGGAAACTATCACAATTACAGTTTACGGTGTCACGGCTGACATGATAGCTGACCTTACACTTCAGCGCGGCTGTGGCGTTACGCTTGGTATGGGTAGTTTTACAACCTTAACCAGCACACAGGCTGAACTTGATGAATCTGTTGATTTTGGCGGGGAAAGTAAAAAACAGCTTACATATCCAATAACGACAATAAACACCATAACAGCCAGAACGCCGATAGTGAGAATTTCAGAAGATGGAACAATTTCCTGTCTTGCCCCAGAAGGCGCTGTTTTTAACTCTGATTCTATTCTTAACAAGATCGGTCATAGCTGTATAGGTATTCAAGATGATAGTTACGGGATATACGGCACGGTAAGGGTCAATTATTTACAAGCCCTTTATAAAAAAAGCTGGACCTATACTCTGCCGAACAGAACAGCAACACACTGGTTTTTCCTGATGGACAGTGACGGCAGCACGGTACTTGATATGACAAGTGTCAGTGTTGAAGCGGTTGGTGATGAAGATGAAGTTGCAGGAGCAACGGAAAAGGACATCACGCTTCTAATCCTTGATTATGTTTCAGAAGCGCCGCTTGAAGAAGTGACCGTTAAACTTGATGACGGCACAGAATACGCCAAAGAAGGCACAACAGATGAAGAAGGAAAGGTCACTTTTGAAGGCGTTCTTGTCGGAACACATCAGGTTAAACTTGAAAAAGATGATTATGTTGGATCGGAAAATGATGATCTTGATAATGATGAATTTATAGTTGAATGATTACAAATGGCAAATGATGAATACACGCTTTTTCTACAAAAAGAAATGCCGACTGAAGACGGGTCACAGGAGGAAGATGATTTTCTATCGGAAGAAGACGGTGGTGAATATGACGGATTTCCACCACCTTTATACCCTGCCATTGAATATCCTCTTGATAGCAGGGCTGCAGATGGGGCTATAGAACAGGATGAAGCTGATAATTATGTTGCTTATATGGTACGGGCCGGGTCAGGGGATGCACCGAATGATCAAGATCCTGTCTGGCTGTTTTTACGTTCACCGGAAGGACCGGGCATTGATGAATTTGGTTATTTGTTTTTCGGCAGTATTGACAAGAAAATTACAAAGATTGAACTTAAATTTGATTCAGCCTGGGCTGATTATACAGATGAATCTTTCTGGACAAACGTTACGCCTGAAATAATAAGCTGGAACGATACGGAGAACTACTGGGAAATATCTGATGAGGTTGCAGGATACAGCCTGCTTATGGTTGATAATTCAGGTGAAAAATGGGTAAACGGATTTCAGCCGGAAGCGGTGAAAATAACCTGGGAAGGTTTTAGCGGTCCATCATTTTATATGATTTTCAGGGTTTATACTTATGCAAGTGAACATCCACCATCAGGCGGTGAAATTTTGTACAATAACAATACCTATATGTCTGAAGAAGAAGCAACAATAATATATTTATAGGAGTAAATAACAATGTCTATCGTTGCTGGTGAACTTAAAGAATATAAGTCAGAAACCGTGTCTGATGAATCGACAAACGGGGGCAGAATATCTGCAAACGCTATTACAGATAATGCAAACAGAAATGTTTTCCCAGACGTTACGGAAGCACAGAGAACGTCAGGTGTTACGCAGTACCGGAAAGTATTTCACAAAGTTGAAAATGATGATGATGATACGCTTTCTTCTGCCAGAATCCACATGACACAGATTACAGACGGTGATGATCGGGTCACGCTTTTTGAAGGGACACAAACAGATACACAGGCCGATATTTCAAGCCCCGATGAATACGGAGTGGGAACGCTGAAATCAAATGTTAGTGGCGGCGGTACTTCCCTTATCTGTGTTCTTGAAAATTCTGCAATGACCATCTTCAGGGATGCTGACACCATCTGGATCGGGGACGGCACCAATGAAGAATATCATGAAAACGTGACTATCAGCAAAAACGGTGATGAAGTCACCATCACCCTTGCAGCAGGTGACAGCTTACAGAACGCCTATCTTGCAGCAACACCAACCTATATAGCATCTGTCATTGAATACGGGGACATTGAAGCCAGTGTTGATAATTACGGTGGAACTGCACTTGTTTTTGATTCCACAACATATCCGGTGACACCTGATCATATAGGAACCATTGAAGACACCTGGACAATCACCATAGGGGCCGGTGGCGCTTTTACCTGTTCCGGTGCAAATACAGGAGCCGTGACAAGCGGAAACACTTCTGCCAATTTTGCACCCTCAAACGGTGATTTTACAAAACCGTATTTCACCTTGAATTCTAACGGTTGGAATTCCCCGCAGCAGGGGGACACGTTCACATTTCAGACACATCCTGCAGCTGCCCCTATATGGAGAAAACGGGTTGTTCCTGCCGGGGCTTCCGCTGCATCCGGCAATAACTATAAAGTTCAAACAAAAGGAGAAACTTCATAATGGCTAATTATATCTTTGGGGCCGGGACTTTAACCGGGGGCGGGGCAAATGCTCTTGATGCGATTGATGGAAACGATCTGAACAGTAATGACATGGCCGTTGCTATTACTGCAACAGGTGTTTTCTTCTATATTTTAAACGCTTCATGCAGTGTTCCCGAACATTCACCATCTGTCATAGCACCTGATTCAAATCCCGGCACAAAACGCTGGATCTTAAAAGGTGCAACCGGTAACGCTGCAACCACTACCAGCACAACAACAAGTTCAACCACGACTTCAAGCACAACCAGTACCACGACTTCAACCACCACGACAACGGCAGCACCTTAAAGGGGGTTAGGGCTTGACCACTACCAGCACGTCAACAACTTCTTCAACGACTACCACATGGTATCCGTTTGCCTATTATGAGGGCTGGAATACCGGCAGCAACGGTGATCCGCTGGGTTATGAATGGACTGTTAATGAAGGGTCCGGAAGTGTTGATATTCAAAGCAGCAAAGCCAGGTTCGACAATGACAGCAACGCTAATTTTGAACAGACAGCCCAGCTTGACGCTGATATTGACGGTGATTTTGATATCCAGGTTGATGTTGATGTCATTGATGATTATACGGGAACTTGGGTTGCTGGAATTAAAATTGTATCACAGGATGATTCAGCCAAACATGCAGCCGTATGGATCGGTCAGGATTCAGGAACAAAAATATTCAGGTTTCGCTATGACAATGATGCACTGGGAAATGATGGCACAACAACCGTAACAGGCAGAACGCTTACATCTTCAGCTTTACGACTGATCAGGACCGGCACAACGCTTAAAGCCTATTATCATGATGGTTCAAAATGGGTTCAAATAGGAAGTGACGAAACCTGGACGGCTGATGCTTGTGATTTTATTTTAAGAGTTTTCCACGGTTCAACTGTTACCGGACAGAACAGGATTGATTTTGACGATGTTTTAATTTACGGTGCATCGTTTTCAATGACAACCAGCACCACGTCAAGCAGCACATCTTCAACTTCATCGACAATAAGCACCACCAGCACGGTTTCAACCACGTCTTCAACTGCAAGCACTACAAGCACGGTCAGTAGCACCAGCACAACCAGTTCAACGGCCAGTACAACAAGCACGGTAAGCACCACGTCAACCACATCTTCAACGACCACAACCACGACTTCAAGCACTACGACCACCACAGCCCCGCCTTCACAGCAGCATGTGTATTATAAGCCGTCTTCAGGCGGGAAGTTCAAGAAATCGGGCTATGAAGTTCTTTTCAAGCTTGAAGTGCTGTTTGATGTGTTCTGGAAAGATACAGACAACATCATATTTAAAAATGATTTTGTCCGGTGGAAAAAGGGAAACGATATCAGCCGGATCATAACTGAAATGTATTATATGTCCTGGGTGCAGAAAACATTCACTGAAACGTATGCACTGGCACCGCTTATAAGTAAGGTCTTTACTGAAAAATACAATCTTGCAGCTGATATTTCAAAAGAGTTTATAGAAAAATACGATATCAAAAATATAAACGATGTAAGCAAAGAATTTACTGAAATATATTCTTTGATCAACACTGAAATTATCAGCCAGTCACACAGTTTTGAGATCAGAACAGCCGGACAGATGCTTAACGTGCTTGAATTTAACATAGCCTGTGATGAAGGCAGTTATTGTTATAGCTTCAGTGCGGAACTGGCAACCAGGGAAAGCTGGGATCTGTGCGAAGCAAATAATGAAATTGTTTTTAACGTGAACGGAAAGCTTTTTTATTTTCTCATTGATACTTCAAGCCGAGATAGATCTTTTGGCAAAACTAAATATATTGTAACGGGCAGGTCAAAGACAAAGAAGCTTGATTTTCCATATGCTGACCCGTACAGCAAGGCATGGGGAACAACAACAGCTTACACGGCCATTGCTGAACTGTGTGCATTACAAAATATTGATCTCAGCTTTGAAATTGTTGACTGGTCAATTCCTTCTGGCCGCTTAACATCTTCTGAAGAATCACCGCTTTCAATTATAAAAAGAATTGCAGATGCAACCGGGGCCGTTGTTCAGACCGATACAGACGGCACTTTAATAATTCGATATGATTTTGAAAAATCACCTACACGCTATGATGAATCAGCCGCAGATATAACCATTACAGACACAACTGATGTCTTCATGGTTGGTGAATTTTTTGAACAGAGAAAGAAATATAACAAGGTCCATGTTATTGACAGTGATTTTGCAGATGAACCACAGGGCTTGCTGTTTGCGGAACTTGATGAAGTTAGAAACAGCGGAAGAACTACTTTTGCAGAGGATGAAAGCATATTTATCAGGGTCTATTATGACGCGGCCTATGAACTTGATGTGTCGGGCGGTACGGCAACGCTTATAGCAGAGGAAGAAACCCGCACTGTTGAAGGGGAAGTTTTACAATTTGTCGGGGAAGAACCGCCTGAAACACAATATCCTATTGACAGCCTGGATGATTTTACGTGGTGGGATACTGATCTTGGAACCGTTACAAAATCAGGGCAAAAAAAGGTAATTGCCCAGAGCGCAACATCAGACACGCTGGGGATCGGCAAGGCAGAATATACAACAAAATATGATGTCTGGCAGATAGAACCGCCTGAACTGGGCCTTGATTCGTTTAAAATACTTCTCAGGAGTGAAAAATAATGGAAGTTACTGTTGTTCGCGGCGCCGGTGATAAACAGGCTGATGATATTGTCAATAATTTGTGTGCGGCAACTATGGCCGGGAAAGAAAAGGGAAGAAACTTTCTTGATGAAAACGGGTTTGATTCTAAGGATTATGAATTCAGCCTTCCCTGGACCGATCTTCCAAGACCGGGGAAAATCTGTGAAGTTGCTGATGCTTCAATAGGTGCAACGTTCAAGGGGAAAATTACCGGCTGGTCAATCAGCGTTAAAAAAATGACCGACAAAACACCGGTAACTATCCGGTGTTCTTTAACCGTCAGGAAGAAGCTATGAAAAATGTTCTGGCTGAAATGAAAGAGCTTGTTCAGGATCGGGGCCAGCCGGAAAAGGTTGGAACCGTATCATATAAAAATTCTGATGGTGGTTATACGGTCACGCTGTCAACCGGGGCAACCGAAACATGCTTTACTGATAATACGGTTGATGTTGGGGACCGGGTAATTGTTCAGGGCAAAAGGATATTATCAAGGCTAAAGGAATCAACAGCGCAAACATTTTACATCAAATGAAAGGAGATTTATGAAGGTAGCAATTTTAACACCGTTTCAGGATTTTAATGAAGGGTATTCTTTAGCAGGCATTGTTAAAGACCAGATCACCATGCTTCAGCGGTACGACAACGAAGTAACGCTTTTTACTTCTGAACGGTTCAACCGGAAAGGCTTTGA
>Ga0180432_10004768_pt1 | contig 18410 bp, 13 predicted proteins | sample SS_ome_10_FD_132414 | JGI IMG/M metagenome (GOLD analysis project Ga0180432, IMG submission 132414) | Hypersaline lake sediment archaeal communities from the Salton Sea, California, USA - SS_1_MS_2 metaG | ecosystem: Environmental > Aquatic > Non-marine Saline and Alkaline > Hypersaline >...
AGAGGGCAAGCGATGACCAAACAAGAGCAGACAACATACATCACCATCGACGTCGCCGCCTGCCAAACCAGCGTATCGCCGCGTATCGTCAGACACTGCATACAAATAGGGTTGGTTGACGAGACAATGACCGAGGGCGACCTGGCCGAACTGCGCCGCGTCCGCCGCCTTACATCCCTGGGGGTCAACCTGGCCGGCGTGGAGATCATTCTGCGCATGCGCCGGCGGATTGAGGAACTGCAGGCAGAGCTGGCGCGATTAGGCAGCGAGCAGTCCGAGAGACTCTTGAGAGCTCATAGGAGGCAAAAACGATGAATAAATCTCGAATGGCCATTCTATTGGCGGTCGTAGCGCTGGTCGCAGCGACGATCGGATGCGCTTTGCCCAACGCATTGCTGCCCTCCGCCGCCACACTGGCGCCGACCGTGCCTCCAACCCCGACGCCAGCCTCACCGCGGTTGACCTCGGTGCCCTATGAAGCAGCAGCCAACGCTTTGGAGGCGCAGATAGAGGCGGTCTACGAACAAGCAGCCCCGGCGGTCGTCAACATCACTACCCGCAGCTATGCCTATGATTTCTTCTCCCGCCCCATTCCCCAAGAGGGAAGCGGGTCTGGTTTCATCTATGATATGGAGGGTCATATCGTCACCAACTACCACGTGGTAGAGAACGCGGAGGAATTATCCGTGGCACTGGCCAACGGGGAGGTCTATCCGGCCAGGATCGTGGGGGTAGACCCATCGAACGACCTGGCCGTGGTACGCATCGACGCAGAGAACCTGCCCGCCCCAATCTCATTGGGCGACTCCAACCAACTGCGGGTAGGACAGTTCGTCGTCGCCATCGGAAACCCCTTTGGGCAAGAGGGCACACTGACAGCGGGCGTGATCAGTGCCCTAGGCCGGATCATACAGAGCCCCGATGGTCGATTCATCGGCGAGGCCATCCAGACGGACGCAGCCATCAATCCGGGCAACTCCGGCGGTCCGCTGCTGGATCTAAATCAGCGAGTCATCGGGGTAAACTCCCAAATCATCAGTCCTAACCGGGCCTCGGCTGGTATTGGCTTTGCTGTGCCTGCCAACACAGTGCGGCATGTGGTACCTCAATTGATATCCCAAGGTCGCTATCCCCATCCGTGGCTGGGCATACAACCGCTCAGTCTGACGCCGGACCGGGCGCAGGCGTTTAGAAAGGCTGGAATGGACGTACCGGTCGATGAAGGGGTACTGGTGATAGAGACGGTGCCCGGCGGTCCCGCCGATCAGGGTGGCATTCGAGGGGGTGATCGCGTGGTGCAAATCGGCAACGTACTCATTCCGCTGGGAGGCGACATCATCACGGCCATCGACGGCGAACCGATAACCGACATCCAGGAACTGAACGTCTACCTGGAGACAGAGACACAGGTAGGCGACGTCGTTGAGGTAACGATCATACGAGATGGAAATGAGCAGATTGTCCGTCAGGTAACGTTGACCGAACGACAGCAGTAGTCAAACATATAGACGAGTGTGATGGCTGCGATCCTGCATTTGTACTACCCTCGCTGTTAGCGTATAATTGAGGCAAAGATAAGAGACACGCCAACGCACTGAATGCGACGTTGAAGACATTGTGCGCTTGCGCGCCCAGCGCTTGCGCGCCCACGAGAGAACCATCACACGAGGTACAAGTTATGCCAAAGAGCCTTAGCCTTAAATCAAGATTGAGGCAACGGGAGGTGCTGATCGGCCCACTCATGACGCTTCCTTCGCCAGAAATCGCGGAGATCATGTGCGACGTTGGCTTCGACTATCTGTGGATCGAGACTGAACACGCACCGACGAACCTGGTTCAAGCTCAGGCGATGGTCCAGGCAGTAGGCCAACGACGCCCTTGTGTCGTGAGAATCCCTGAGAACGCTGAAGTGTGGATCAAGAGAGCGTTGGACATCGGATGCGACGGTATCGTCATACCGCAGGTTAAATCGGGCGCTGAAGCCAGAGCGGCTGTCCAGTGCTGCCTATATCCGCCGACCGGCAAGCGAGGGGTCGGCATCGCCAGGGCGCATAGATACGGCATGGCGTTTCAAGAGTACGTGGAAACAGCGAACGATCAACTGGCGATCATATTGCAGGTAGAGCATATCGAGGGCGTGCGTAATATCCAGTCAATCGTGCAGACGCCAGGCATAGACGCCATACTCATTGGACCCTTCGATCTGTCGGGGAGCCTTGGTGTGCTGGGAGAAATCGACCACCCCAAGGTAGTGGAAGCCATCCAGGAGATCAAGTATCACTGCGAGGAGGCGCACATTCCCATCGGTATGTTCGTCGTGGATGCTCAGTCCGCAAGGAAGTGCATCGAGGAGGGCATCACACTCATCGCGCTGGGAATGGATGTCCTCTATTTGTGGAAGTCGGCGAAGCAGGCCTTAGAAGAGATCAAAGCACCGACGGAGTAAAGGTGAACAACGGGACCCGGAGGTGATGTGTTCAGACCCTCGGAAGTAACGCGGAGCGGGGTTGTTGTCAGTAGATCTATTCCCAGTCACGCACGCGCACAGGCTCGCTGGCGCAGTTCGATCCGTCTCCGAAGTTCATCATCAAGAACCCCAGGCACGCGCCCAGCAAAACACCGATCAAGACACTCGCCGCAGTAATCCAGAACATTGCATCACCTCATCTGAGAGAACTATGTGCCACCTTGGCCCGGCCACCTTGGCCCGGCCACCTTGGCCCAGACGATCAACCTGTGATCCCAATCTCACTCGGGTACATTGTATCATGGGCATAGACGGGAGCGCAATAGGACTTTTGACCCATTACCACGGTACTACATCAGGCGGGTTGGATTTTCAGTCTTGACGTGCCCCCTCTCTCTGCTATAATATTCGCCACATTGAGGCAACGGCACTTCGGCATGGGTTCGTAGTAGGCGCTTCAGCGCCGTGACAGCGCACTGAAGAAGTGCGCACTACCAACAACGAGCCCAACCCAGGATGTTGAGTAGAGTATAGAAAACTGTGTTTGAAAGACTGGACAAAGTCGAAGAACGATACGAAGAACTGACACACCTGATGGCCGACCCACAGGTGGCGCAGGATTACGAGCGCGTGGCTCAATACGCCAAGGAACGAGCCGATCTCGAGGACGTCGTAAACACCTACCGAGCCTACAAAGATACGGCCGAGGAACTGGAGGAGACGAAGACGCTGCTGACCGAGGACGTGGACCCCGAACTGCAGGAGTTGGCCGAAAAGGAGATCGAACACCTGCAAGCCCACCTGGACAGCCTTGAAGCCCAACTCCGCCAACTGTTGCTTCCCAAAGACCCTCGCGACGTCAAAGACGTGATCATTGAGATTCGTGCTGGAGCCGGCGGAGATGAAGCCGGTCTTTTCGCTGCGGACCTGTACCGTATGTACACTCGCTACGCCGAGCGGCAAAACTGGGCTACGGAGGTGCTGAGCGGTCACTCCACTGGTATCGGTGGCTTCAAGGAGGTCATCTTTGGGGTGAAGGGACGAGGGGCTTTCTCCCGCTTCAAGTTCGAAAGCGGCGTTCATCGCGTTCAGCGGGTGCCCGTCACCGAATCGTCCGGTCGCATCCATACCTCCACCGCGACAGTGGCGGTTCTGCCAGAGGTGGACGAGGTAGAGGTACACATCGATCCCAAAGACCTGGAGATCGAAGCCTATGGCGCTTCTGGACCTGGCGGACAGCATATGCAGAAGAACGCCACCGCCATTCGCGTCACCCACAAACCGACCGGGATGGTCGTCGCCTGCGAAAGCGAGCGCTCACAGGCGCAGAACAGGGTACGAGCACTGGCTATCCTGCGCGCGCGTCTCTACGAGCAGGAGCAGCAAAAGCAGGAGGAAGAACTGGCCGAGAAACGGCGCGCGCAGGTGGGCACCGGAGAACGCAGCGAGAAGATCCGCACCTATAATTTTCCCCAGAACCGCATCACGGACCACCGCATCGGTCTGACCCTCCACCGACTGCCTGACGTGCTGGACGGCGATCTCGACCCCTTCATAGACGAACTGACCGCGCAGGAACAAGCGGAGCGGCTGGAGGCTATAGGAGAGGGCGAGTGACAGAGAATCAGCACGCAAGCTAAACATCAGTTGTGAGAGCAGAGCAGGAGAAGAACCCCGAGGCTCGATGCTGGCCCCCCGGTGCCAGTGTCCACTTGCCATATAACGACAGGCGTCTCCCGCACAACGGCAGCCACCGTCTAGTGCCCAGTGTTGGGCTGGCTCTGCGCCAGGCCATCGCTGAACTGGCCCCTGCCACAGATGCCTCTCGACTCGAAGCCGAAGTGCTTATGGCTTACACGCTGGAGGAAACACGTGCATCGCTACTGGCTCATCCCCAGCGTATCCTCACCTCCGACCAGTGGTCCGGCTACTGGGCTCTCGTCCGCCGCCGCGCTTCTGGCTATCCCCTTCCCTACCTCACAGGCCGCGCTGAGTTCTATGGCCTGGAGTTTGAGGTCACGCCAGAGGTGCTGATCCCCCGACCGGAGACAGAGACGCTGGTAGACATAGCGCTGGCTCGCCAACCGACGAACGTCGTGGATGTCGGCACCGGCTGCGGCTGCATCGCCATCTCCCTGGCCATCCACCTGCCCGGCGCCGTTGTCTGTGGCATCGATATCTCCCCAGCGGCGCTGGCCGTAGCGCAGCGGAACGTGGAACGACACGGCGTCGCTGAAAGGGTGCAACTTATGGTCGGCGACGTACTCCATCCACGTCCCGAGCACGTGTGCCAGCGGCCCCCAGACCTGATCGTGTCCAATCCACCCTACATCCCCACAAGTAAATGCCCCTCATTACCGGCCTCCGTGCGCGATTACGAACCACGGCTGGCTCTCGACGGTGGTCAAGATGGCATGGAGATCGTTCGAGAACTGTTGACCCAAGCCCCCGCCGTGTTTCAGGACTGCTCCCACTCAATGAGGAGAGGAGCATTATTGATAGAAATAGGGGCTGATCAAAGAGAGTTGGCAAGCCAGCTGGCCCATACCTTCCTTCCCCAAGCCACTATCCGCATACACCCCGACCTGGCGGGGCGTGACCGAGTACTGGAGGTGCAGATGTGATCCGGCTTCTGGCGCTAGACCTGGACGGCACGCTGATGGAGAGCGATTCAGTCATTTCACCGCGGGTGCGGCAGGCTATCGCTGCCGCTCAACAGCGCGACGTGGTGGTCACTTTGGCCACTGGCCGTATGCTCGATTTCACGCTCCCCTTTGCTCGCGACCTGAGTATCACCGCTCCCCTGATCTGTTACCAGGGAGGGCTGATCCAGGCTCCAGATTCCGAGACCCCACTCTATATGGCGACGATGGAACCAGCGCTGGCCCGGGAGGTGCTGGAGTGGCAAGCTCAGCACGGATGGCATCTGATCCTCTACGCCGACGACAAGGCGTTTCTCCACGAGCGCCGGCATCCCAAGACGTTCTACCACGATATGTTAGGAGAACAGTTGGTCTGGGTGGACGATCTTCCCCCCGTGCTCGAGCGACACAAGCCGGTCAAATTCATCGTTTTCGTCGAACCGCACGAGGCGGACACAGTCGAGGCGGAACTGCAGCAGAGATTCGGGACGCGGATGGAGGTGACACGCTCACACGCACTCATCGTCGAGGGGAACCCGCTGGGGGTCTCGAAAGGAGATGCCCTGCAACGTCTGGCCGACCACTTGGACATTCCCCAGACACAGGTGATGGCCATCGGAGATCAAGACAACGACATCCCGATGCTCGTCTGGGCCGGGGTGGGTGTGGCGATGAGCAACGGTAGCCCAGCATCCAAGGCTGTCGCCGACTGGATCGCCCCCTCCCTGACAGAAGACGGCGCGGCCGTAGCCATCGAACGCTTCGTATTGAACAGCTCGCCTGACCTATGTGAAAAATAGCGACACGGACCCATGCCTCCACGCCGACAAAGGAAGATTGAGTAAACCGACAAGTTCAGACCAGCCCCTATGGGGCTGGTCAATTCGTGCAGCGTGACCCTGCCGAAGGAGCCGGGCAACCGTGTTGCACGCAACCGTGTTGCACGCAACCGTGTTGCACGCAACCGTGTTGCACACAACCAAGGTCGCACGCGCTTCCCTTTGTGGGGGAGTGAAGATTCACTTCTGAAGGAGAAACACATGTCCAAACCCAACTTCGTATTCATCATGACAGACACCCAGGCGACAAACGTTGTGGGCACCTACAGGCATCCCGACCTGGAGACCCCCAACATCGATCGCCTGGCGCAGAACGGCGTCAAGTTCTCCAGAGCTTATACAACCTGCCCACTGTGCACGCCCGCGCGAGCCGGTATCTTCACCGGCATCTACCCCCACACGGCCGGCGCCTGGACCAACAACCTGCCGCTGGGAGACAATGTCAAAACAATGGGCCAACGTTTTCAGGACAACGGATACCGGACCGCTTACGTTGGCAAATGGCACCTGGACGGCCATGACTACTTCGGAACAGGAATCTGCCCCGCTGGGTGGGATGACGAATACTGGTACGATGGGAAGCGGTTTCTTGACGAACTGAGCGAGGAGGAGATCACGCTGTGGCGCAGAGGGCTGTCGTCCGTAGAACAACTGAGAACTCGAGACTTCAAGACAGGGTTCACGTGGGCCCACCGCGTCTCCGATCGAGCGATCGACTTCCTGGAGAAATATTCAGACGAACCATTTGTATTGGCCGTGTCCTACGATGAGCCCCATCATCCCTTCACCTGCCCACCGGAATACGCTGAGAAATTCGAAGACTACAACTACCCGGTAGGACCCGCGGCGTACGACTCCCTGGAGGAAAAACCCGCCCACCAGAGGGAATGGGCCGAGGCCAATCGAGCGCGCCTGGAGAACAGGCTGAGGGGTGGTTTTATGCATCATCCCCTGTACTTCGGCTGCAACAGTTTTGTGGACAGCGAGATCGGTCGCGTGATCGACGCAGTACACGCGTGCGCAGGGGACGGTAGTGGCCACCTGGAGAACACATATATCATCTTCACCTCCGACCATGGCGATATGTTGGGCGCCCACCGACTTCTGGGTAAGGGACCCGCCATGTATGAAGAGATCGTCCACATTCCCTTCATCATCGAACAACCGGGAGGGATAGAATCTGGCACCGTCAACTCGACGCTGGTGAGCCACATCGACGTTCTCCCCACGATGCTTGAGCTGGCTGGACTCGACGTCCCGCCGATCATGGAAGGCCAGAGCTTGGTTCCACTCCTGAGAGGCAAAGAGGAGCCAGAGAGAAGCGTCGTGATAGAGTTTCACCGCTACGAGATAGAACACGACTCTTGGGGAGGGTTCCAGCCTATCCGTTGTATCGTCAGCGGTGCTCATAAATTGGTCATCAACCTACTGCACACGGACGAACTGTATCATCTGGAGCAAGATGCGGCAGAGATGAACAACTTGATTTACCATCCGGACTGTGCGCGCATCCGGAACACGCTGCACGATCGCTGGTTGGACTGGACGTACGAGAAGAGAGATCCCTTCCGAGGCCCTTGCTGGGAGAGAAGGCCCTGGCGAGATACGCGGCGGTTCCACTGGATGGGCTCGTTCCGCCCCCGACCGGCAGACGGGTACGCGCCCGAAGTGCGAGACTACGATACAGGATTGCCCTCCGAGGGCGTGAAGGTTGAGTTTGGAGATCGAAAAGCGGAAGAGAAGCATCAACGGGAGGGAACATGAACATCTTTGTCCCCGGACGCATCTGTCTGTTTGGCGAGCACTCCGATTGGGCTGGAGGATACCGGCGCATCAACGCCGATATCGAGAAAGGATACACGCTGATCACGGGGACCGACCAGGGGATCTACGCCGAGGTCGAGCCACATCCTACAGCGCTGGTGTTGAGTTCGACCACGCCTGACGGTGAGAGGCACGGCCCCTACGAAATCCCGATGGAGCCCAAGGTATTGCTGCAAGAGGCTCAGCAAGGCGGCTTCTGGAGCTACATCGCCGGGGTGGCCTACCAAATCCTGACCCATTACCACGTGCGCGGGCTGGTGATTGACAATTACAGGACCAACCTGCCGATTAAGAAGGGGCTGTCCTCAAGTGCGGCGATCTGCGTCCTGACGGCCCGGGCGTTCAATCGCATCTACGACCTCAAGATGACTACGAGGGGCGAGATGGAACTGGCCTACCAGGGCGAGATCACGACGCCCTCGCGCTGTGGACGTATGGACCAAGGATGTGCCTTTGGCAATCGTCCCGTGTTGATGACTTTTGATGGCGACCATCTAGACGTGACCGAGCTGCAGACCCCCAAAGACATGTACTTCGTCATCGTAGACTTGCAGGCACAAAAGGACACAATGGAGATTCTGGCCCGGCTGAACCGCTCCTATCCCTTCGCCGAGGGTCAGGTCGAGCAAGGAGTGCAAGAGCTATTGGGGCCGATCAACAAGCGGATCGTCCATCAGGCTATCGAAGCGCTCCAGGCAGGGGATGTCAAACGGCTGGGAGCGTTGATGGTCGAGGCCCAGACGTTCTTTGATCGCTACGCAGCGCCAGCCTGTCCGGAAGAGCTCGCGGCCCCGGTCCTGCACCGCGTCTTGAACTATGAGCCGCTCAAGCCCCACATCTGGGGTGGGAAAGGGGTTGGGTCCCAGGGCGACGGCACAGCGCAGTTCATCGCGCGCAGCGCGGCCGATCAGCAGGCGGTGATCGAGATCATTGAACGCGACCTGGACATGCCCTGCCTCACGCTGACCTTGCGCACCGGCCCGAGGGTACGCAAGGCGGTCATTCCGGCGGCGGGCTTCGGTACGCGGCTTTTCCCAGCCACCAAGGCGACTAAGAAGGAGCTATTCCCCATCATAGACCGCGATGGGGTAGCCAAGCCAGCGATCCTGTTGATCGTCGAGGAGGCGCTCAAGGCTGGGGTGGACGAGGTGATCATCATTGTTCAGGAGCACGACCTGGAGGCCTTTCAGACGTTCTTCAACGTGCAGGTCACGATTGAGAACTACAACAAGCTACCCCGGCACTTCCAAGAGTATGCGCAGCGTATCCTCGAGATCGGGCGACACGTGTCATTCACGATCCAAAAAACACAGGAGGGCTTCGGCCACGCCGTCTACTGCGCGCGGGAGGCAGTCGGCGACGAGCCTTTCCTACTGATGCTGGGGGATCATATCTATCGCTCCACCGGCGAGAAATCGTGTGCACGACAGTTGATTGAGGCCTACAACAAACATGGGATCAGCGTGCTGGGGCTGCGTCGCACCCCTGAAGACCAGATCGCTAACTTCGGGACAGCGACGGGAGTGTGGCTCGAGGGCGATCGCCTGCTAAGCATCACCGAGTTCGCTGAGAAACCGACGGTAGACTATGCCCAGAACAACCTGCGTGTGCCCGGCCTTCCGGATGATGAGTATCTAACCGTCTTTGGACAGTACATCATCAATCCCCAACTGTTCGACTACCTGGAGGAACACATCGCGAACAACGTGCGCGAGCGGGGCGAGTTTCAACTCACCTCTGCGCTGGATCGTCTACGGCAGGAAGATGGTTTCCTGGGCTTGATCGTGGATGGGCAGCGCTATGATATCGGCCTGCCGGCGTATTACCTGAAGACACTGCAGACCTTCCACCGTTAAGTTCGTTCACGTGTGAACTTCGTCCACGTGTGAACTTCGTCCACGTGTGAACTTCGTCCACGTGTGAACTTCGTTCACCCGGAAGGGTGTGCCGGCCATCAGACTCGTTCTATTACCAACAGGTGAGAGAGGCCGAAAATCCGCACCGGCGTCCGCTCGAGAGCGTAGGTGACGACGCGCAAGGCCCGCCCCAGGGCCGGAACCCGAGCGACGATATTGTCGTAGCCAGGGAAGATCACGGTGTGGTGGACAACACGCACCGGGAGGTCACCGAAGAGGCGACGCAGACCCCTGATGGTGTAGGCACGCACGTGAGGAGCCAGTCGATTGCGCAGCGGCGCAGGCAGCCAATTGACCAATGGCACGTTGCCAAAGTGGTAACGTCCTCGCCAGAAGATGCCATGAGTCTCGAAGGGATAAAGCCGGTTGGGGACAAAGACGACGATATGGCCACCAGGTCGAGCCACGCGCACCATCTCGGCCGCGCAGGCTCTGTCGTCGGCCACATGTTCCAGCACCTCATGAGAGAAGACAACGTCGAAGGTACCCGCAGGGAAAGGAATGTGCTCCCCGGGAGCCTGGATCACGCCGGTGGTTCTCTCGCGCGCCTCCAGCGCTCGATCCCACTCGACCTCGACGCCGAATACGTGCCCGCTCGCCCGAGAGATCTCACAGAGGAAGGCCGCGCTATACATCCCCACACCACAGCCCACGTCGAGCACGCGCGGACGCTCTCCATCCTCCTGATCTCGCAGCTTCACCCAACGGCGCACCATCTGTAAGCGTCGCTCCTGGCCTGCTCGCCAGACGTATGAGGGATGGCCGCGAGTGGCGGCTTTGTCCGGCCCGGGGACAACTCCCGCTCTGTTGGGGGCGCGTTTCATCTCAGCTGAGGACGGGTCAGGACAGACGATTGGACATCCTCCCCGTTGTTTTCGCGCTCTGACCGGATGATGTCCGTCGCCGCCATCGCCAGTCCGACCACCAGCCAAAAGAGCGTGACCGAGTGGTGAAAATCTGGATTGAAGAAATAGTGGTCGAAGACACCTCCGATCAACGCCCCCATCACCCCGGCGTGCAATCCCCACCACAGCGGCTCTAACTCGGGATTGTCCGCCACCTGGGAGCGAGCGCGCCAGAAGCTAAGGAAGAACACCCCCATCACGACGAAAAAGCTGGCCAGCCCGATCAGCCCCATCTGCTCGGCGATGAGAAGATAGACGTTAGACACGCCCAGGTAGGTGTCGATATCGGGGGACCCAGCGAAGCCAACGCCCAACCAGGGATAGCGCCCGATCAGGATAAAGGCATCTTTGTACTCGCCCATGCGCATCTGGGTCGCCAGGTCCTCTATTCGAATCCCTTCGATAAAATGAGCGACGTAGCCCTGCGTCTGAGGCAGGGCGACCAGGAGCACCACTCCCAAGAGCAGGAACAGCCATAGTCTACGGTAGCGCAGAGTTGCGACGACGGCCAACGCACCCCCTATCCCCACCAGCGAGCCCCGGCTGATCGTCAGCCCCAGACAGAGCGCTATCGTGGCCAGCATCGGCACCAGATAGCGACGACGAATAAGGGGCTGCCGGGCGAACAGTTGCGGCACCCCAACGCCCAACGTCAAATTCAGCAGGCTGCCCAATACATTGGGATCCACCGAAGTGGCAGTGGCCCGCATAGGCAACTCTGGATCTTCGCGGATATAGCGCAGGACCCCCGGTCCGGTAGGATAGCCCAACCGTCCCAGGGTTGACAGAGCACGTATGACCAGATCCTCGGATATGTAAGCGGCAACGATGTAGAGAACGATGCCGAGAGCGGCGGCCGCGAACGCGCACAGGAGCAGCGCGCGCACGATACGCCGCAACCGTCCCTTGTCGCGCACAGTGTTGACGACAAGGAAGAACAGCGCCACGCTGAGCAGAACCTCTGCAAAGTGACGCAGGACATAGCTGGTCAACGGCGCGTGGGCCAGCCCGAAGACAAAGGAACCCATTGCCAACAGCATAAATACACCAATGGGAACGCCCAACGGCGTACCGATGAACGTCCGCTGAGCGCCGGTGGAGACCTGGAGCGCCCAGATGAAGAACACCCCCCCCAGCGCCCCGTCCAACAGCGTGGGTGTGAACCCGACGTCGAAGGGAAAGGAAGCGAAGGGCAACAAGCAGACAACGCCGATGACGGCCCAATAGGCCACCTCAATGTCGCGTAACATCCACAGACCGAAAGACACAGCGGCCAGCCCTGCCACGGCGATGAGGGGGCCAAACTCGGCCAGAAGATACCCCACACCTATGGCCAGCGCCGCGCATAACACCAGCGTCGCCAACACAGAAAGCCAACGGTAGCGGGAAGTGAAAATTAGATAGAGCCAGTCTTGAGAGTTCATACTACGTATATAGGTGTGAACTTCGTTCACCCAGAACTTCGTTCACCCAGAACTTCGTTCACCCAGAAGCACGTGCAAACACCTTACGGACGCCCATTATCCGCATCCCGTTCATCCATGTCAAGTTCGTATGTACCCAACGGGACCTCGCTGAAACGCCCATCCATAGGCGGAAGCGCGGTCAATCGAAACCGCTCGTAGGCCACCAGCGTAGCCTGGACCTCTGCGGCGACGTCCTCAGGGAGCATCAGCAGGTGCCGGTCCAACACTTGGCTGCCCCGGATCCACTTCAGGGTAGGGACAGCGCTGAGCGCCGGCTGCATATCGTGGCGAGCCAGCCAACGACCACTGGTCTCTGTCAACCGGACGCTCGTCGCGTCGTCGGTAGTCAGTGGGCGCAGCGCCACCAACCTCACATCCACCGCCATCGTCTTCCCCGGGCCAGCAGGGCGAGCCGTAGCTCCGACCACGGCCATCTCATCACCAAGAGGGACAAACTGGACATCAAGCGAGGAGGCGGACAGCCAGAGTTCCTCCAGGGACCAGCCCCACGGCCCCGCGCCCCGCCTCTGCTCACCCTGGGCATCGATCAACGCGAGTCGCAGAGCCTTCCTCCCAGGTTCTGGCAGATCCACCACGACGCTCTGATACGCCCCGCTTGGAATGGGGTACAGCGGCGCGACGGCCTCCATGCCACTCTCACCCTCGACACGCACCCGGACCTGCCACACGTCCCCCTGTCCCCCCGCGAATGGGCCCTGCCAATGGAGGTACACTCGCAGGACATCCGACACGCTGCGATCGTAATCCACGCCCACGAGCCTCGGACCACCAGCGAAAGGCACCCAACGCCGGTGCAGGGTGAAAGGAGCCATTCGTGGGCTTCGATCTGAGGCTCCCTCAGACCCACTCGAGACACGCTCGGCTGAGCGAGGTACGCCCCGCGGCACCAACTCCAGCTCCGTCAGGGCGACGTCAGCCTGTCCGCTCCCCGCCGGGAGCGTCTCGAAGCCGGTACCGTTCACCGGGCCACGCTGCACGTAGGCTCCTAGCGTCATCCGGTACCGGCCCGCCGGCAGAAAGGGATACAGCGGCAGGCTCAGCCGCTCGAAGCGCACCTCGCCCGGGACGCAGTCGGTGCTCAGCGCCTGATCCGCCTGCGAGCGAGAGCGTCCCTCACCGTCCACCAGTCGCAAGGTGAACGAGGGAGAGACATCCAGTGCCTCGGTCGCTCGCCAGGCCAGGACGATCTCCGCTACCTGTCCCGGGTAGAACCGATGGTGGAGGCGGGATTCCGATCCCCGGATGCTGTACCCCACCAACTGCACCTATCCCCCGAACGTCTCTTCAAACAGTACGAGGGGAGCTCTGAGCTCCGCCACCGGCCGGGGGCGAAGCAGGAAGCCCGTCCCCCACGGCTCAGCGGTATAGCCTGGGAACTCGTAGAAGTGGGTCAGCAGAACCGACCTGCCCAGACCGGCCTCCCGAACGCGCCGCCACCAGCTCTCCCGGTACTCCTCCCCAACGACGGGGTAGACGTATTGCACCTCGACGTCGGGGCGGACTCCCTCTACCTGCTGCAGGTACCATAGAGGCGTAGCCCAGCGCCAATCGGCCAGGATCAAGGCATCGACAGGGGCCCGTTCTAAGAGCGGCCCAACGCTCTCGCGGGCCGTGTAGTCACTGGCCAGTTCGATGAAACTCGGGGCGTGGGACCAGCCATTGAGGAACGCCGCCCAGAGGGCGAGGGCACATACGAGGGTGGAAGTGCGGGAGCGCAGGAAACAGAGTAGTTCCATGGCTTTCGCGGTATGTGGACGCGATTGCATTTCACAATCACGTGCGCGATTACCGATGAGAGAGGGCAGAAGGCCGACGGCAATGGCCAGGGAAGGATAGGCAGGCATGAGATACTCGACGGTCTGAGGAGCGCGATAGGTGATCGTGACAAAGGTATGCAGAGCCAGACCGCCTGCCAGCAGCACGAAGAGTCGCCAGTCACGCCACAGGAGCCCCAAGAGGCCCAGCGACGCTACGACGAGCAGGACGACGTTGAACTGAAAACGAAAGAGAGTCGGCAGGAGCACCAAGCGGTGGGGCAGATCCGCAGCGTTGGCAAAAGCGAACATATCGCCGAAAAAGCCCCGCGCCAGGAAATGCTGAAGGAAACCCTCCACCGAGGCCAGGTTGTCGGGCGCCAGCGGCGCGCCCATCGCGCCCCGGATGGGCAGGTAGGCCAGTGGCAGGAGCAGTGCAGCCGATCCTAGCAACAAAGGGCGCCACCAACGGCGCGGCTGAACAGCCAGGTGCGGGTCGATCGCCAGTACGTAAGCGACGAAGAACAAACCGATGAAGGCCAGCGGTGGATAATGCCCACCGGCCAGGCCAAGGGTCAGCGACAACCACATAAGCACCCGGTCAGCCTCGTGCCGATCGGTGGCAGCGGCGAAGCGCGCCAGCAGATAGAACGCCACGGCTGCGAAGAACGCGGCAGGGGTGCGGACGTTAGCGATGGTCGCCTGAGCCCAGAAAGTGGTGGCGGAGCCCAGTGTCAGCGCCGCCGCTAACCCTCCGGCTATCACGACGGCGGGCGATGCCCCCAGCCGCCTGGCCCATAGGCGAGTTGCCCGGGCGACGAAGACGAGTGTGCCCGCCGCCAATACCCCGCTCATCAAGTTCAGCCGATAGGCTGGCGTGCCCCAGGGGAGAAGATGGATGAACAGATGTCCACTCAACGTATAGAGGGGAAATCCAGGGGGGTGGGCCACCCCCAGGCGGGCAGCGACCAACTGGAACTCGCCGAAATCGGCGGGCAGGACGTCGGGAGCCACGGTGACGGTGTAGACCACCAGCGCGGCGGCAAAAACGACGCCGTCGGCCAACGATTCCACCGCACTCCTGCCTCCCCTCTGCTCCCGGGGGGGCGCAATCCCTCCTCCCCCCTGCCCACGGGGGGGATTGAGGGGGGGCTGGGCTTCGATGCCGCCGGTTGGCGTTGCGGCCCATGCGCAGCGCTCTTCATTCAGAAGCCAGGCCAAGAGAGCCAAGGCGGCTACACTGACCGCCACCAAGGGATCCCGCCTGGGCCAAAGAACGTAAATAAGCAACAACAAGGCAGGCCAACGTCTCCACCGCACTCCTATAGGGACACCCCTCGCGGGGGGACGCAATCTCTCCTCCCCCCCGCTCCCGGGGGAACGCATTCCTGCCTCCCCCTTGCTCGCGGGGGGGTGCACTCCCTCCTCCCCCCCGCTCCCGGGGGGGTGCACTCCCTCCTCCCCCCCGCGAGCGGGGGGGATTGAGGGGGGGCTGGGCCACAACGCCCGGTCACGGTTCATGAACCAGCGGCCAAGCACGAAACCAATCAACGCTGCCAACAGAGCTATGGCGATAACGAGCAGCCACGGCCACGGTCGATCGGCAGTCTCCAACGCAACGCGGGCCAAGAATAGTCCGACGACAGCGCCCACAACACCGCCAAGAGTCGCTTCGCTTCTCTCTATAGGGGAAGGACTGGTCAACCCGCGTTTTTGCTTCACTTCTGTTTTATCTGCGTTCGTAGTTAGGGGCTTCCTTGGTGACGACAACATCGTGCGGATGGCTTTCCTGCAGGCCGGCTGACGTGATACGAACAAAGCTGGCCTCCCGGCGTAATTCCTCAATCGTACTGCAGCCGCAATACCCCATGCCGGAACGCAGACCGCCGACGAGTTGATATACCAGATCGGCCAAAGGCCCCTTGTAAGGAACCATGCCCTCGATCCCCTCAGGCACCGGCTTTCGTGGATCAGTCTGGAAGTAGCGATCGGCCGAGCCGTCTTCCATCGCGCCTAGAGAGCCCATCCCCCGATAAGCCTTGAAGGAACGACCTTCATAGAGGATCATCTCGCCAGGACTCTCCTCAGTCCCAGCGAACAGACTGCCGATCATAACACTCTGCGCACCGGCGGCGATGGCCTTGGTGATGTCACCGGAATACTTGATCCCCCCATCAGCGACGATAGGGATACCATAGGGCTCAGCAGCGGCGGCGCACTCGGTGATCGCAGTGATCTGGGGCATGCCCGCGCCGGTGACCACACGCGTGGTGCAGATAGAACCGGGGCCCACGCCCACCTTGACCGCATCGGCACCCCGTTCGATCAGAGCACAGGCCCCTTCAGCAGTGACGACGTTGCCGGCAATGACGTCGGTGTCAGAAAACCTTTCCTTCAACTGCACCAGCGCATTCATCACGCCCTGAGAATGACCGTGGGCAGCGTCGATAGCCAACACATCCACACCGGCCTCGACCAAGGCTTGAGCGCGGTCTTGCAGATCGGCCCCCGTTCCCACGGCCGCACCTACCCGCAGGCGTCCCAGTTCATCCTCACACGTGTTGGGATGCTGAATTCGTTTCAGGATGTCCTTGACAGTGATGAGCCCCCGCAGCACATAATCTTCATCCACCACGAGCAGTTTCTCAATGCGGTGGTGGTGCAGGATCCTCTTGGCCTGATCCAGCGTCGTGCCCACGGGAACCGTGATGAGATTCTCCTTCGTCATCAGTTCATGGATAGGCCGCTCCAGATTTTCTGCAAAGCGCAGATCGCGATTGGTCAGAATACCGAGCAATCGTCCATTCTCTTCCGTGATGGGTATGCCGGAGATGTGATAACGGGCCATCAGATCGAGCGCCTCGCGGATGGGGCGACCGGCAGGCAACGTGATGGGATCCACGATCATACCGCTCTGAGAACGCTTGACATCCTGAACCATCTCGACCTGTTGTGCGATCGACAGGTTGCGATGAAGAATGCCAATGCCACCCTCCCGAGCCAGGGCAACCGCCAGTCGAGCCTCGGTGACGGTATCCATCGCCGCACTGACGATGGGACAATTCAAGGCGACGTGCCGGGTCAAGTGAGTGCTTACGTCCACATCGCGAGGTAATACCTGCGATTCAGCCGGCTCCAAGAGAACGTCGTCAAAGGTCAGAGCCTCCCGACCATACTTCTCTTGCCAATTCATTGCCACCTCCCCTCAAGATAAAAAGTAGACGAGTGAACGCGAAAATCATAAATTCCATAAATCGCAAACTGCAACCGCCGACGCTGCGCGTTAGCAGAGTAGACTATGTAGCGCTTGCACCAATAGACGATGTTCCACAGTGTGAACGCGCTCCTCCAGATCGTCAAGACCATCTTCTGGGTGAATCGGCACCACTTCCTCTTCCACGACAGGACCGACGTCGACCGCCTCGTCGGGGACCAGGTGCACCATCACGCCAGTATGGTCGCTCTCGCCCTTTCGGTAAGCCTCGTATGCCTCCTGGATGCCCTGGGGGCCAGGGAACGTGCCAGGCAACGCCGGATGCAGATTCACCACGCGCGAGGGGAAGTGCCTCAGGAAGGCTCCACTCAAGACATGCATCCAGCCAGCCATCACCACCCAGGAAACATCGAAGGTCTGGAGAATAGCAGCCAGGGCGGCATCGTAGGCCTCACGCGGTCGACCGGCCCGGCTGTATGGCGCCAGCGGGAAGTAGACCACCGGCACACCGTGGCGCACGGCCCGCTTGAGCCCGTAGGCCTCACGCCGATTGGACAAGACGAGAGCAATCTCAACACCGGGAAGCCTACCTTCCTCGATGGCGTCTATAATCGCCTGCAGGTTCGAGCCAAAACCGGAGATCAATACGGCGATGCGTATCATACCCGTCCTACTTTCTCACAGGTGCACCTGTGTCCCATTTCCATCCCAGGTCACGGCCTCTCCGATGATGACGATACTCTCCGCTAAAGCCGCCTGCGCTCGATCTACCTGATCCTCCGCCACCAGTATAACCATCCCGATGCCCATATTGAAGACGTGATACATCTCCATCTCGTCCACTCCGCCCCGCTCCTGGATGAGACGGAAGATGGTCGGGACCTCCCAGGCGGCCTGGTCGATCTCCACGCCAACGCCGGGCGGAAGCACCCGGGGCAGGTTATCGATGAGCCCGCCACCGGTAATGTGGGCCATTGCCTTGATGGTCACCCCATTGTCCACGAGGGCCTCGAACTCACCCAGATAAGCCCTGTGCGGCGTTAACAGAACCTCGCCGATGGGACGACCCAACTCCGGCGGCTGGGTCTCCCAGCCGATGTCGGCGAAGACGCGGCGCGCCAGCGAGTAGCCGTTCGTGTGTAGACCAGTGGAAGGCAGCCCCAGGCAAACGTCGCCAGGCTGCACGTCACCGCCGTCGATAATGGCATCGCGCTCGACCCAGCCGACCAGCGTGCCGACCAGATCAAATGTCCCCGGCCGGTAGACCCCCGGCATCTCCGAGGTCTCCCCGCCGATCAGCGCGCAGCCGCTGGCCCGGCATGCCTCGGCACATCCGCCGACGATAGCCGCGATCTGCTCGGG
>Ga0180432_10004769_pt1 | contig 18408 bp, 9 predicted proteins | sample SS_ome_10_FD_132414 | JGI IMG/M metagenome (GOLD analysis project Ga0180432, IMG submission 132414) | Hypersaline lake sediment archaeal communities from the Salton Sea, California, USA - SS_1_MS_2 metaG | ecosystem: Environmental > Aquatic > Non-marine Saline and Alkaline > Hypersaline >...
AAAATACAGATCGCCTATCGGCGGCGTAGCCAAGTGGTCCAAGGCGCTGGTGCGCAACACCAGTATTCGTTGGTTCGAATCCAACCGCCGCCTTTGAATATTCCTTTTCAATTCCTCCCGTCCACCCGAATACCGGTTATGTTAAGTCGTCGTGGTTGGGTAGTTGGGTGAATAAAGCATGCGTTTTTTCCGAAGGGTCAATTTACCGCCGGAGACAAATTGTTCTCCGCGCTGCGAAAGATGCTCGATCATTCTTTGTCGCCATTGAAGCAACGTGTCCTTATATGCCGGAACGGGCCCCAGATCGCGTAACTCGTCCGGGTCTTTAGAGAGATCGAAAAGCTGCTCTCTGCCGTCATACGCATAATAGATATATTTGAATTTGCCGTCGGTCAATGCGTTCCAGTGGTCCTTGCTGTAACACATCGAATGCTCGAGGTCGATGAATGGTCTCCACTCTTTTGTGTTTCCCCGAACCAGCTCCAGCATACTCTTACCATCGAGATGATCCGGAATCGGCGCCCCCGCGGCGTCCAGGAACGTCGGCAGCACGTCCCGCAGCTCGACCGGCTGCGACAGGGTTTGACCCCGCTGAGGTTTCATTCCCATGCTTCCGGGCCACCGCAACAGCATGGGAATTCTGGCCGAGCCTTCGTAGGCATAGGTTTTGCGCCAGAGGTGATGATCGCCGAGCATATCACCGTGATCGGCAAAGAAGATGATCAGCGTGTTCTCGTACCAGCCGCATTTCCTGAGGGCCGTGAGGATTCGCCCTATTTGCTCGTCAATAAATGAAACCGAGCCGTAATAGCCCCGGCGGGCTTTCTTCGCCGGCTCGACACCTAAATCGCCCTGCCAGAGACTCGGTTTCGGCGGGTCTTTGTGCGGCGCATGTCGAGCCGCCCAATCCCCCACGACGGGCGCCGGCATAGCCTCTTGGTCGTACATGTCCATGAATCTTTTGGGAGGATCATAAGGACTGTGCGGCCGGGCAAAGGAAACCTTCAACATGAAAGGTTCCGTCCGGTCGTATGTCTCGATGAACTCGACCGCCCTGTCCGCCGTCCACCTCGTCGGATGCAAACGTTCCGGCAGAACGTACGTTTTCGATCGATAATCGTTCCAGCCGATCCCCGTCGCATCCGGATTTAATTCGGGCGCCTGCTGCTTGAACCACATGCGATAATCACTCATGAAGCCTTTCGTTTCCGCGCGACCCGACTCATCGACGAGCGTCCCGTGATAACCGCGAAGCTTCTTTTGCGGGTACCAATGCATCTTGCCGATACCGAACGTGTAGTAGCCCGCATCGCGAAGGGCCTGGGGCAATTCAAAGGGATACTGCCCCGCGACGCGCCCGTACCCGATCATTCCGTGATGCCAGGGCGACAGGCCCGTCAATATCCCGCTGCGAGCGGGCGTACAGCTTGGCGTCGAGGTATAAGCTCTTGAAAAAAGAACACCGTCGGCCGCGATGGAATCCAGGTGCGGCGTTTTGATCACACGATTGCCCATACAGCCCACACAGTCGCCTCGTAACTGGTCGGCCATCAGATACAAAATGTTCGGTTTTCGTTGCCTGCCGTGCCTGCCGGATGCAGAATGCGCCGTTTGATGATGACATACAACCGCCGTCGAAGCGAAGGCGGCACTTCTCAGAAAATCTCGGCGTGTGATTCTCGATGGATCGGTGCTTTTCATATCGGGTTCCTCGTTGACCTTCTGCATCATCTGGCGTGTTGGTAGAGATAGATATCACCGTCCGGACTTCTCAAGGTATGGCGCATCGAAATCTCTCCGGTAGCGACGCTGGTCCTGAGTTCATCAAAGATAATTGTGGCGGTTCCGTTGCCCATCGGATTATAGACGGCCCGGCCGTTGTTAAACTCACGCCGGACGGTCCCATCAGAGGCGGTAAAGCCCGAGGAAACAGGCTTGCCCAGGCTCTTCGTCCAAAACGGATACCAGTTATGCCGATGGTCGCCTGTGGGCAACGGATTCGGATCGGAGAAGAGACAATACCCGTCCGAATGGGTGAGGCTCAGGGTCGTAACCGCCCGCATCAGGTTTAAATCCGCCCGCGAATGATGATACCACGTCTCAACGCAGTTAACGCGTGGAGAACGAAGATGGCGCTCGGCCCACTTCAACGTGGTCGCGATCCTCTCCCAGTCTTTCGGCGTCTTGCTCCGATAGCACTCCATGAAATAACCGTTGATATAAGGAGCGGTCCTCGGCGTCGTCCTGTCGTTCGCATTGCCAATAATGAGATGTCCCTCCCCAATAGCCTTTCTAATCCGCTTGACTAAATCCAGGCGGCTGTCATCATCGGACCACCAATCCAGCAGCACGCCATCGACGACCCCGGCTTCAATAACCGCCTGAGCCCGCCGGGCCACGTGTTCGCGAAATGCCGGATTGTCAAAATCAAGCTGGATAAATCCACCTTCCTCCCAACCCTCGGCCAATTGGCCATCCTTGCCGCGCCGCCACCATTTGTGGTCCGCCGGTAGGAAACCTCGCCATGCATCGCGATATCGAATCTCAGCAATCAGGATGATGTTCGGATTCAGTTCGAGAAGTTTTCGGCGTTTATCGAGTGCCCTGTGAATACTCGTAGGCTCGAACGCCTCGGCCAGCCCGGACGGCTTTCTATCCCAGGCCAGACCGTACCATGTGACCCCGTGCCAGAGAAGATCGTGCCGGGCGACGGTCACTAATTCATCTTCGCCCCGCAGATTATCCGCGCGCCCCCACGCCTGAAAAACCGAAGGAAACTCCCGCCCCGCAATCCGCTCGGCGATGGACTGCTCTTTACCAAAGACCCTCGCACTGTTCACTCCGGCCCACAAAACAAAAACCAGGATCAATATTCGACTTTGCATCTTCTGCTCATTCAAAACGTTCTATGGTCTTAATACCATTACGTGTTGATAGTGTACAGTATACATTCGACGGGTACAATCATAAGATGGCCACCGTACTCAAGAGAGAGATTGCCCAATCAACCGCTGGTTGTTGTGGAACGGCGGTCCCGCGTGCTACTTGCTCTTTGGGACGAGCATGACGTCGTCACGGCCCCGGATGGATTGGCCCGCATGGCTTTCACCGGTTAGGGTAGCGCCACCCTCCTGAAGCTGCTGGGGGTCCAGGTCTTGAATCCGAAACTGGACCAGCAGATCGTCCCGCCCGTCACTATTGATATCGCTGAGGTGGATCATTCGTTCTTTGGATTGTCCCTGGGTGGCGATTTCGGCTCCAGCCAAAACGATGGATTGGGGCTCTATCGTCGTTGCGTCGAAATCTTCACTCGAGAAAATCGCGACGGGGAGGACACCCTTAGAGCGGAGGTTGACGGCATTGGGATAACTGCCCGGTTTGATGTCGATGTCAACTTGGATGTAGGGCAACGGCAAAGAGAGAATAGCGTAGCCCAAGCTCTTGCCGCCCCCCCCTCCGAAATCCCCATCGTAGATGATGTACCAAGCCGTCGTATCATCGGGAATGAGCCAGCATTCGCAGTAATCGTGTCCCGACGTCGCTTCGAGGATGGATGGCGCCGGGTAGTCGGTGGTTCCATCATGCCACGTCCAATTATCAGGATCAATGAATGCGGCCTCAAGGTCGTCAGCAGGGAGGTCCGGCTTAGCGGCGGTATTGATGGCGAGGAAAATGGCCGCGTCGTCGCCGCCGATCATGAGCTTGCCGTAACCTCGGTTGCCCCCCAACTCAAAGAACGAACCCGTCGGAGTCCCCGGCGCCGAGAGCTTGAGCGGGCCGACACCGCTGAGGCTGTGGAGTCCGCCGACGCACGCAAAGGCCTCCCAATCATCGGCGCCGTTGGCGCTGCGGCAGATCAACGTATATCCGATATTGCACTCGCCCCAGGCATAGTATGTTCCGTTGAGGCGGATGACGTCGTGAAAGCTGTAATAGACCGTTCCGCCAGGAGTGCCTGATAAGGTCGGAATCTGGAATGTGCCGGCGAGAATCCAGTGCGTCAGATCATTGGAGACGTAAAAGTTGTGATCTTCTGTGTTCCACATGGCCGCCCAGGCCCGGTAGGCATATTGCGTGCCACCGATCGTGATCGGCCAGTCTTTAATACAGAAGTGCGTATCCTCGATATCGGTTGCGGTGGCTGTTTCGGGCAAGCCGTCGATGCCGTCTGTGGTCTCAATGTAACATATTCGAGAGTCATTTGCACGGTCTTCGAAGAACAACGCGAAGTTATCATCATCGCCGAAGCCGCTGATATATCGGGGTTGGTATTGGGCCGGTGAAGGATTGGGCAACGGCTTGGTGGGGGTCTCATCAGTGGCTTCGACCGCAATGCCGTCGGCCAAAACACAACCCGAAAGGACAAGTACCCAGCCGAACATAAATGCTAGTGAATGCCTTTTCATTTTTGTCTCCTCTTTTTTAAGTATGACAAAAAAGTATCATCAGACTATCGAGGCGCTTATTCGTCAAGTCCGACCCGGAGAGAAGTCTAAAGCTGCCTGGTGCCATCAATTTTGCAGTCCTGAGCTCTCTCGTTTCATGCCTGACCAGATACACTATACGATCTACGAATAATGACCTTATTCCTTCGCCCCGCGTTTCTCAAGCAATTCGACAATCTCGGCGTGGCCTTTCTTCTTCGCTAAAGATAGAGGAGTCTCACTCCATCCCGTATTGAGATTGATGTCGGCTCCCCGAGTGACGAGCAAGTCAGCCATAGCCTTGTGGCCATATACAGCCGCATAGTGCAAAGGCGCCCAGCTGGCCAAGTCCCTCGAGTCAGGATCGGCCCCGTTGTCCAAGAGTAATATAGCCGCCTCTTTTTTAGGTTTCCCCCAAACCGTGTAATGCAGTGGTTTGTCGCTATGGCAATCGTCAGCATTGACATCCCCTCCTTTCTCAATAAGGAGCTTAACAATACTTGTGTGCCCATTCTTAACAGCCCAGTGAAGAGGCTTCCGGCATATGTTATTTGGATTCACATTGGCACCTGCATCTATGAGAATTTTGGCCAATTCCAGCCGGCCGTCACGGGCCGCACAGTGCAGAGGTGCCCAACCATCGTTGTTTTGTATGTTTACATCAGCGTTCTGGATAATTAGAGCCTGAGCACAGTTTAGGTCCGTCGCCAGGTGCAGGGGCGTGAGTCCTTCTTTGTTCTGTACATTGACATTGGCCCCTTTGGAAGCCAGCAGTTTGATGATATCTGTATTGCCCGCACTGGCTGCATAATGCAGGGCCGTCCAACCACGCCAGTCCGTGGCATTCACATCCGCTCCCTTTTCAATTCGGTGCTTGGCCTCACGCAAGTTGCCTGATTTTGCAACACTAAAGAGAGAATTGGAAGCAGGCATATTGCCACCTTTAGCAATGAGCAAATCAAATATATCGCGATGTTCCGCAAGCAAGGCGGCAGAGGCAGGTGTGTCTCCAGCGTCGGTTTTCGCATTCACATTAGCACCTTTCGCCAAGAAAATCTCCACTACACCCTTACGATCATCATAAGCAGCATAATGCAAAGGTGTAGCGCCATCACCTGTCTTCGCGTCCATATCCGCACCCCGGGCAAGAAGTGTCTCGACAATCTCACCTGCACCTCTAAGTGCAGCGTAATGCAGTGGTGTATAACCTTCAGAGTCTCTAGCATCTATGTCAGCGCCTCCCTCAATGAGCATTTTCACCAGATTGTTGTTTTTGCGTGCCGCGTGGTGCAGTGGAGTATAATTATTTTTATCCTTTATGTTGACATCAGCGCCATTGGCTAACAGGATCTCGACACTATCACCTTTTGCCCAATCGATCGCATGACATAAAGCAGTCGAACCGCTTTTATCTTTAGAATTGATTTCTGAACCATTGGCTAATAGTAGCTCGATCATTTTCTTAGAGCCGGATCCAGCAGCATAGTGAAGCGGAATGCAACCATCTTTGTCACGTGCGTTGGTATCGGCATTTTTTGCTATCAAAAGTTCAGCTATATTCCGATGGCCTGTGTAAGAACGCCAGGCAGTAAAATGCAAGGGTGTCCAGCCCTCGTTATTTCTGGCGTTCACCTCGGCACCTCGTGCTATTAGCAATTCAGCTATATTCTGTTTGTCATAGCCATACTTAGCTACAAGATGAAGAGGAGTATTGTCTTTCTCATCCTTTGCGTTAACGTCGGCACCCTTTGAAATGAAAGATTTTACGCGCTCGATATCACCAGCGTTGACAGCCTTATGCAGGGGCGTCGAAGTCCCCTCAGTTCCTGCCCGTACAGTCAACACAAATGCAGTCGGGACGATCAAGAAGGCTATGAGCATTACGACTGTTGCAGCTTTTGAGCTCGGACGATTGTAGAATTTCTTTCCTGGTCTTAACATGGTTCTGATCCTTTCCTCGATATTTTTAACGGGACCGGCTACCGCCAACGATGGGATAGGCCGGCTGTGTCCAGACTTGGCAGCTAACGTTTCTAAAATCGCCGTGCTGTAATCTCGCGGGGATGTATTCAATCGGGCAACCGCCATCTCATCACAGCATTTCTCACGTTCGGCGCGTATTTTCCGGTTCGCCCACCAGACCAATGGGTGGAACCAGAATAGGGCCTGTGCGATAACTTGCAGGATATTCACGGCGGCATCAAACCGAAGAACGTGACTGAACTCGTGGCCTAAAACACTTCTTTGGTGCTCGGGCCTGTTGATGTTCAGGAAGTTGACGGGCAGGTAGATACTTCCGCGCAACAGGCCCCAGACAAACGGCTGGTTAAAGCCCTTGACGAGCCAGACGTCTGGAAAACGTTTGATGTCGTGATGTGTGAACAAGGCTTCAATATCATTCCGCAACTTAGCTGGAAGTCTCTCTCTGTACCTCCACAGCCAAAAACTGGCGCGTATAGCCCTGAGCAAATTGAACATCAGAAAGACGCCGGCCCCCACGATCCAGACGATGACGAGCCAAGCGCGGGTGGAAATGTCTCGCCATTTCCGTTCGACGATTGGCGGTCGCGCCATTTTGAGAGGGGCGGAACGCAAATCGGTAGATTCAGCCATCGTCGCATCCGTCACGTCGTGCTGCAGAGGCCGCGCCTGAGTCGATGAGGCCATCGGAGAAAGCTCGGCTTGCTCTTGTTGCGGCAGAATCGCCAACGGTATGGTCAGCAAAGGCGGCGCCAGACATTTGGCCAAAACAATCAGCCAAAGGAGATAGCGAACGTGGGCGCTTTTATTTCTTAAGGCAAAATTGATCGCGGCTATGACGACCACAAGGATCGCGATCTGCCCGCTCTGCGTGAGCAAGTAATCCGTGATTTGGGTCAGACTCGTTTCCATCGTCAAAACCTCCACAAAGATTGATTTGCTTATTGTTTCTCTAACAATTTCCGGAGTCTCTCGATATCCTCGGCGTCGATCTTGCCATCCTCGGCCAAAAATTGCATGAGCGGTCTCGGATCGCCGCCAAAGAGCCGGTCCAGGAAATCCACAACCGTTCTCTTAACGACGTCCTCCCGCTTGATCGCCGGGAAGAAAACGTAGGCTTTGCCCTTCATCTTGTGCTGGATGTACCCTTTGTCTTCGAGCCGGCGCAGCAACGTCTGGACCGTCTTGTAGGCTATGTTTCTCTTTGGTGGGAGCTGATCGCAGACCTGCTGGACCGTGGCCTCTCCAATCTGCCAAACGAACCTCAGAATTTCGGTCTCCGCCGGACTCATCGGTGATAATTTTCGTTTCGTCATAATAAATCTCCTCTTACAGACGTAAGAATATTATATCTTACACATGTAAGACAAGTCAACAGAAAAAAAGGGGAATTCAAAAGAAAATTTTGTCCCGCCTCAGAAACAGCTAAGAATCGCCTTTTTTGGGCTAAAAATGAATGTGTTCGATCATAGGAATAATAATAAAACTTCGCGTTGCCCTTCTGAACACGCCGTACGGTGCCTCGAAGAAAGAGCGAAGCACAGCGAAGGGTCTCACATGCTCATTCGCACGCCAGATCCTTCGCTCTCGCTCAGGATGACGCAGAAGCAGATGCCGTCGAATTTACTGCAATGCGACTGACTTATGAATTACCTTTTTTCCAACGACGCAGTGGCTCTCGTATCCTCTCTGATAATCTCGATGAAATTGATGATCGGCGCCTCATCCGCCGAGGGATCGGGAGCGTTGGAAATCAATTCGCAAACGAGAGTTTCCTGGGCCCTGATGCCCTTGTACTCCTTGACAACCGCACCGTTAGCTGTACCGGCAGCCTCCATGATATCAAAATCCTCAGAGACAACGGTGTCCTGAAGTTTGACGTCAAAGACGCGCCGGCCGGGGCGATCTCCCGGCAGCGCCCGAAAGCCGAGACGGACCGTGTAAACAGCCGGTTGATCGGCATTTTCCTCCGTCAGTGGGATTTCACATCGCACCATTCCCCGGCAGCCGGATGTGAACAACCACGGTTTATCGGTACCGGCGAGATCGAGGCTCTTGAAATCACGTGAGAAGTATTCCCTATCAGGCAACATCCGTTCGTTGAGATCGAACTTCACGCCGTAGTTGGGAAAGTGCGTGTAGGAGCTGGTTTTCGGATTGGGATAGGCGAACCAGACGGTTCCCTCATCGTCCTTTCTGTCGGCCGGAGCGCCGAAATTAATGGCAAAGTGTTTGACGGGCTTTAGTTCTCCAGGCGTGACATAGACCGTCCAGGGCTGCGCCCGGTTCGGCTTTCGTATCATGGCCATCGAGCAGCGGACCGGATACGAGCAGGTGCAACCGGCCGCCGCCTCCTGGGAAAGCAGCACACCGTTTGCGGGTATCACACTAATGGCACAACCCGGGCGGTAGGCGCCGAAGATCGTGACGCCGTTATCTTCTTTGAGGTCGTAAAACGCGGTGCAGGCCGAACGATAGAAAAGCCCCTTCGCCGACGCGGCGGTGATGCCGCACGTATGCCCGGGCCGCAGGAATTCCCAGGGAACCTGCTCCCCGGTAATGGGATGCTCGCGCATGACGGTCTCGCCCGTGTGCAATTCGCAGGCACGCGGCTCAAGGATAATCTTGTCGCCGACGATGACGGGCCGCGTGCGGTAGTTCAGCGTGCGGGACCAGGCCATATCGCCATTCTCGGCCGACAGCGCCGTGACGCGGCGCCATTTCATGCCGCCTTCCCGGAACCGCCAGGCGTCGTGATTGCCGTGGTTGCCGAAAAACAACAGCAGTCCGTCCGCGTAGGCCGCGCCCATCTTATCACCGCAGCAACCCGTTAGATCGACGGGGTGCCGCCAGATGAGATCTCCGCTTCGAGCGTCGAGCGCGAAAGCCACTCTGACATCGGCATCATCAAAAGTCAGACTGCCTTCGGAATGCTCATCCTTGAACAACTCGGCCCGCAGGGAACTGATGAAATACTCAACCTGTGATCGTTGACGATATGATGCGTTCTTCTTCAACTGATCCGCGTGATACTTCTGCATCTGGCGCAGCTCTTCGAGGATGCCTTCCCTTTCTTTGTATATGCCGGCCTTGATAAGTCTCTGCCTCCTTAACAGCGCTCGGCTTTTTTGTTTTTTCGTCATTTCACTATCGGCGTAGAAAATCTTCCCCTCGCCCAGCGCGATTGTGATGTTCGCAATGTTCTTACCTTTTCGTTTCCACAGCAATTCGCCCGTCTCGGTGTCGAAAGCAAAGATCATATCGCTGGCCATCAAACTGCCGGTCACGGCATTGGTTTGAAGGAACTCGCCTCCCCGGCCGAAGGACGTCATATAGCGATACATATACCCCGATCGTTGGGCCGCCCTCCCCAAATCGTGCGGATCGGGATATTGCTCCCTGAACTGCTGATACCGATCCCTATGCTCTTGAGGGACATTCTCGACATTCCTGTATTTTCCACGTTCCACAAAACGCTTCAATAGGGCGCCGTAATCTTCATTCATCGCCTTCGCGGCCGATCCATAGAGAATATTGCCCACGACGGATATGTAGCCCCACCGGCGCGGCGTTCCGTCGCGTGAGGCCGGAAGGTTGTATTCACGGATAGTCTCGCCCGTCTCCGCGTCCAGGCGGTAGCATTTATCATGAGCCGCGATGTAAAGGCTGTCCTCTGTCAATGTGAGGTTTCCGGAGTCGGCTTTGATCTTCACGCGAACCGCGCCCGGAATCTCCCGCTTCCACAATAAGGTCCCATTGAACGCATCCGCCGCCATGACGATCTCTTCGCCCTCCATAAAGAGCCGGCCGTTCATGGAAACGGGGCTTTGAGCGCACGCGTGCCGCTCGACCATCCCCATCGGTCCGGGCTCCCCGAACCAAAGAACCCCCAGCGGCCCGTAAACCAGCTCGTCGCCGGAGCAGGCCGTGTTCGAAGGATCACCATATTGCTGCGTCCAGGCCCCGACATCCTCCAGCGGCCCCCGAACATAGGTTCTCCAGGTGACTTCGCCGTCGCGGTGGAGGCTCAAACACGCCGTGCCTCCCCAGGGACGAAGAATACGCCGGCCCTCTTCGACCGTCGCCGTTGTCGTGCCCGTCAGGAGCATGCCGTCGGATACGATCAGGTTGGCGAAGTAGTCCGGCAGCGATTCCATATCCCAGGGCTCAACCACTACGCGATCGCCCAGCAAGCCGGCGGCCTCAAGGTTCTTCCGAGCCGCGGCTAATGTCCGAGAGTCTTTCTCCAGACCGACAATCTTTAGCTCGCTTCTTTTGGCTAATTCGTAAGCGAGACGTCCCTGACCGCAATCCAGAACCAGGGCGTATCCTTTTTTCACTTTGCTTTCGGCTAATATTTTCTCCGCAGCCGCCCTGTATGTCTCAGCGAGCGTATCATTCGGATAAGGATCTGTGACCACTTTGGAGCCGATCTTTTGAGCCGTCGCGACGTTCGGCTTGCCAAAGCAATAAATGGGACCTTTGTCACTGTTCACAATCAGATAGCCATCGGAGGCGGCAAGCGCAACAGCGGTTCCGGTGACCTCGTTCGACCACACTTCCTCGCCGGTCTTGCTATCGATGCCGACCACGATCCCTTCGCCGCCCACGAATACAATATCCCCGGCCAGAAGGACCGAGCGAAGATCCTCTCGCGAATAACGCCATAGGAAGCTGGAGCCTTTCAAGCGTTTTTCTTCCGCATTGGCGTGATTGATTTTCGTGGCCAAATCAGCAATTTGTCCGTTGAGCTTCTCTCGGGCCGCCCCATCGCTCGAACCGAGTTTCTTTTTCAAATTATCGGATTCACTTTGCCAATTCTTCCGGTTGGCCGTGAGACGATTAACCTTGCTCACCGCCTCGGCGTGGGCCGCCCGGTCGATTGCATAAACACCCTGCTGTGTCACGATATAGGAGAACTCGTGCGTCACGGCCATATCAATTCCAGGGAACCAGGCGAAGGCATCCCCCTGCCGCCTGCCGGTTCTGGCATCGTAGGCGACCTTATGAACCCTGCCCGAGTAGTCCACACCGGAGATTAAACGGTTTTCATCCAGAAGCGTCCACACGCCGCCTCGCTTGGCGCCGGGAGAAGCATAAAAAAGGAACTTACCCGTCTGGCGGTCGAACGCCGCCGGCATCGAGCGCCCGGAGGGAACATATACAACGTCTTTGGATGCCAGCAGATAACCGTGCGGAGATATCCCGCCATATTCCAGTTCATGAGCGCGGTCCCCAATCGTATCGTTCTTCCAGACCTCCGACCCGTCCTCGGCCCGGAGGGCACAAATATACAGCCCCTCATAAGGAAAAACTCCCGCCGCGAAATAGACCACGCCGTCATCGACGAGAACGCCGGTTCGTACGGGCCAGAGTGAGATCATTCTGCCGTTGCCGATGACCTTCTCATCGCCGGGGCCGGCGCGATACTTCCATTGAAGCGTGCCGTCGTCACTATCGATACAGTACACGTGGCCATCATCGGAGCCGGCATAGACCTTGCCGTCATACACGGCAGGCGCAAAACGCACCGGCCCTTCTGTGGAGAATTCCCATCGAATCCGACCGCTGCCGACATCGATTGAATAGACCTTGTTCGTCGTGCTGGAACCGAAATAAGCGCTGCCATCTGCGATGACCACGTGATAGGCGTTGTCATTGTGCATGCGAGGCAGCTCTTCAGACGGCATCGGCCAGGCGGGTTTCGGCGGATGCATGGGAGTATAGGTCCACTGCAAAAAGAGCTTTGGGCCCACCGTCTCGGTGCTGATTCCACTTCGCGCCGGATCGGACCGGTAGGTCGGCCAATCCTCAGCCCTGAGTGCGGCGCTGAGAGTGAATAGAATCAGTAGAAGCAGGAAACCGTTGAAAGTGAGAAAATGCCAGGATGCTCGTACGCCGTGACCGTTCTCGATTTGCCGATTCATTGGATAGCTCCTTTCCTGATTTACGATTTACTGTTTGCAGTGTGCCCGCAAGAGCATTGACCGGTAACGCCTTACGGCGTCACTACAAATCCGACGCTTTTCATCATAACATCATTGTACGTAAATCGTAAAGAGAAAATTCGGCTATCTTCGAACAAGCTGCCGGTCCTCTTCGCGGCGGCGGTGGATGATTTCCTCGGCGAGCTTTGCGGGAACGCGAGCGTAGCGGGACATTTCCATCGTGAAGGTGGCCATCCCTTTACTCAAACCCCGAACGACAGTGGCATAGCCAAACATCCCGGACAGCGGAACTTCGGCCCTGACAACGGTATAATGACCGCGGGCTTCGGTTTCAAGGATCATCCCCCGGCGAGAGTTGAGGTCGCCGACAATCGGACCCTGAAACTCGTTCGGCATTTCCACCTCGACCGTCATGATGGGTTCCTGCAGGCAGGGCCGGGAGTGCTTGAACGCTTCGATAAAGGCATCCCGTGCCGCAATGCGGAAGGCCATTTCGCTCGAATCCACCGCGTGGTACGTGCCGTCGTCGAGGCACATTTTGCAGCCGACAATCTCGTACCCCGCCAGAGGCCCTTTTTTCATGGCCGCCTTGAATCCCTTATTCACCGCGGGGATGTACTCGCTGGGAATTCGCCCCCCCGTCACGTTGTCCTCGAATTCGTAAGCCGATTCGTCCGCCTGGGTCAGCGGGATGAGTCGGCCGATGACGTGGGCGTACTGGCCCGAGCCGCCGGTCTGCTTCTTGTGGCGGTAGTTGAATTTGGCTTCGACGGTCGGAGCTTCGCGATAACTCACGCTCGGCGCCCCGACGGTTACCTCCGCTTTGAATTCCCGTCGCATCCGCTCGATGTACACATCCAGATGCAATTCCCCCATGCCGGCGATAATCGTCTGGCCGGTTTCCGGATCGCTGGAAACGCGGAAGGTCGGGTCTTCTTTCATGAATCGACTCAATGCCTTGGCCATGCGTTCCTGATCGGCGGAACCGGCCGGCGTGATGGATAAACTAATGACCGGATCGGCTACAAAGATGCTTTCCAGCGAATAGTTGATACCGTCACCGCAAATCGTATCCCCGCTGGCGCAATGGACCGCCAATAAAGCCACAATATCCCCCGGCCCGGCGTCCAAAACATCTTCGCGGTCGTTGGCGTGCATCCGCACGATACGCCCGATCCGTATTACCCGATTCGTACGGGCATTGCGATATTGTTGGCCCTTGGCGAGACAGCCCTGGTAAATGCGAACATAGCTGAGCTGACCGAAGGATTCATCGACGATCTTGAAAATCATCGCCACGAGCGGCGCATCCGGGTCGCTCGCCAGCGGGACCTCGGTCCCCTCATTATCATGATCGCGGGCGAAGCTGGAACGGTCCATGGGACTGGGCAGATAGGCGCACGCCGCATCCATAAGGGGCTGCACGCCCTTATTCTTGAACGCCGATCCCATCATCAGCGGCACGATATCGCGATTGATTGTGGCCTCTCGAATGGTCCGGCCGATCATCTCTTCGCCGATGGGCTGCTCTTCCAGAAGCATTTCCATCATGTCGTCGTTGAACATACAGAGGTCATCGAGCATTTTATGGCGCGCCTGCTCGGCGGCTTGCGTGTATTCCGGCGGAATCGGTCCGCGAACGACCTTTTCGCCGTCCTTGCCCTCGAACGTCATCGCCTCCATCGCGATCAAATCGATCACACCCTGAAAGTCTTCGCCGGCGCCCATAGCGATCTGTATGGGCACGATGTTTAGACCGAGCTTATTCGTCAAGTCGTGATGCACGCGGTCCGGATCGGCGCCGACACGATCCATCTTGTTGATGAAAGCAATCCGCGGGACACGATACCGCTTCATCTGCTGATCGACCGTGATCGACTGGCTCTGAACGCCGCCCACGGCACAGAGGACCATAATCGCCCCGTCCAGAACCCTTAGCGAGCGTTCCACTTCCACGGTAAAATCCACGTGGCCGGGCGTGTCGATCAGGTTGATGCTCCGACCGTTCCACGTGACCTGAGTCGCGGCCGAGGTAATCGTAATACCCCGTTCGCGCTCGAGGTCCATAAAGTCCATCGTCGCCCCCCCTTTGTCGTCATGAACTTCCTGCATACGATGAATCCGACCCGCGTAATATAAGATGCGCTCGCTCAGCGTTGTTTTGCCGGAGTCGATGTGCGCCGAAATACCGATGTTTCTGATTCTTCTAATCTTTTCCATTTGTCTTCAAAACCATCACTCAAAAAACGTTACAATTTACCTGTTCGTCAATCCCCGTAACGAGCGGGACCTCGACACCGATTAGCGGTTAAGCGACCCCCTCGTATTCTTCGTTGACGTGGAGAACGAATCAATGGAAGGTACTAACTATCCCTAAATTACAATAGCCCTTTAGTTTATCGAAATAAGACGACTAAAGCAATAAAAAAATGTTCATTTTTTAAAAAATATTTCACTTTTTTTATAGTGTGCGATGCAAACGCTACCCGTAGGAATCAAGAAATCTCATTTGGCTCTGCTCGTCGGTACCGAGCGTCTGAGAATTGTGATCCAGGGAACTTCCGCGCTGATCATGCCCAGGACAATGAGTGCCCCGCCCAGGCACGCCTTCAGCCCCAGAACTTCGTGAGCAATCAAGAAAGCGAACAACGCCGCAAAGACCGGTTCCATGGAAAAGACCAGGGCCGTGCGCGCCGCGGTTGTATACCGCTGCATCGACGTCTGCATCAGATATGTAAACACGGTGCCAAACAAGGCAAGGTAAATCAGGGTGAGAAGGCTTGAAATCGTTAGACGCGCCAGGCTCAATCCGGTAAAGGGCAACGGAATCAGGGTCAGGATCGAGACCGTCGAAAGCTGAACGGCGATTAAGAGACAGACGTTGCTCTTCGGAGCGAATTTCCCGGTGAAGAGAATATGAAATGCCACCACCACGGTGCAAATCAAGACAAGTATGTCTCCCTTATTCCAGGCGAGGGGGTTGGCGCCGGTCAGCAAGAGCAATCCGGCCGTCGCGAAAGAAATCCCGATCAAAACACTCGCGGCCGGCTTCAACCGAAAGAAGGCATAACCGAATATCGGCACCAAAACGACCGACATGCCCGTAATAAATCCCGCGTTGGAAGCCGTGGTGTGCTGGATGCCCCACATCTGAAACAGGTAGGACAGATAGAGAAAGATTCCCAGAATGCCTCCGTGCAGCAGAGTCTGTTTGCTCAGGTTCTTGATGAATCTGAGCGCGTACAGGTCAACCACCAGAGCGGCAAGGGTGAGCCTTAGAAAAAGGTAGGTTGTCAGGGGTACTTCGGCAAGGGTGAGCTTTGACAGAACGAATGTCGTCCCCCAGAAGATGGTGACTGAAAGCAATCCTAAGTCGGCTTTGAACTTTGAAACCAAACGAACAGGTGTCCTTTCCGGGCCAATCGCCGATCCATAAAGATATCTTCAATCTGACGATTTCGCTCTAATTCGTTTCTGGACGTTCGAGATTCACTTGCGATGTTTTGATCGCCTCGACGTTCCCGCGCGACAGCGGGGCCGGCCGCAGTTTGCCCCGGCTCCAGAGGTCGTAACCGCTCAGTCGATACGGGCTATCGGGATGCTCGGATTGACCGACAGGCAGAAGGGCCAGAGCATCGTCCGCATTGGCCAAAGGCACATGTTGCGTATAAGATTGTGCCCGCTGGGAAAGAATCGTGCCGCCCTCGATACAACGTAAACCGGGATAGGTCAGGTCTTTGGCCTCATCGAGTGACTCAAAGCCATCCAGCGTCGAGAGATAAGGGAGCTTCGTTTCGAGAAGCTTCGCCCGAGCGCGGTCGTGCCATTGTGTCGGATCGTCGCCGTAATTGGATTTGCCATAGCGCCACGCCGCTCGAAGAATCAGATCGACATACTCGATCTCAGGCCCGGTGAGCATCGCATTCGGATTCGCTTCGATCCGTTTATTGATGGTCTGGAGCATGTTGCACAGGCCGGAAATACCGCCGCCGTAAACAACCGCCGCCTCAAACTGTTGCCGGAACGCCATCGGCATCACATTCATGATCTCGGTCCCTTTGATCGTCATCTCGGATTTGCAGCCGGCGTCACGCCACTCTTCAAGGTAATCGAGGGCTAAAAGTGTTTCTTCTTCCAGCGGATGTTGAAACACGTCGCGCAGATGGTAACCCAGACGCACCAGATCGCGCTTAATGGGACTGACCGTATCGTAATGGATGTCGAACACGTCCTGCGGACTGAACATCTTACGGGCGAGGACACGTTCCTTAAGTCGCCACGAGCGGTCGGTATCACCCAGACTGCCTGTCGAGATCCCCATCGATATCGGATAGAAAGAGGCAACCGGACGATGATTGGCGGTGACGAGCCAGCCCTTTTTGGGATTTATCACCTGGGGCAACAGCTCGTGGGGCAGAATGCCCTGCCAGTCATTCTCGGAATTCCATCCTTCATGGGCGACCTTTGCATCACAAAGGGAATTGGCGGAACGGATGGGCAGCGCTAAGACCGTTTTGTACCCGATGTTGCCCTTACTATCGCCGAACACACAATTACCGCTGGGAAATCGCCAGCCTCCGACCGCTTTCTGGAATTCGTACACATCCTTCGCCCGCATCATGGCCAGTGCCCCTTCAAAGGTATCCCGATCCGGCTCACAAATCGGGATGCGCTTAAGAGCGACCTCGTCGCCTTTCCGGACGCCCATCGCTAAAGACGTCACGACCGGGCCGAGGTGAGTTTGCCGGCATGTGATGGCTCGCTCCCGGCCATCCTTGACTTTGATCATTTCTCGATGGACGTCCATGTCGCGCCATTGACCGTCGAAAAGATACTGGTCCGGATGATTCGGATCGGTTTTGAGCAGGAACAGATCGGCCTGGTCGGCGCCGAGCGCCGTCAGGCCCCACGCGACCTGTCTCGTAAAACCGATGAGAATATTAGGACTGCCCGGAACGCCCATCCCCCGGGCATTGAAGGTCTTGCCGCTGACGTGGAATTCACAGAACAAGGATGGATTACGAACGGGAGTCTGCGGATCGCTTACGAGAACGGCCGAACCATTGGTCGTTCTGTCCTTACCCACAACCCAGGCGTGGCTAAAGCGCGGCGAGGGAGGCCGGCGACGCGGCGGGCCTGAATCCACCTTTCGCCTCACATGATGTTTTATGGCATAGTCCATCACCTTGCGGACCCACTCATCCGTGACGTCCCCGCGCTGGATCACGGAGGCGTCGTCCCTGATGGGCCGGCCCCGAAGGGCGCCCACAGCATCCTCCGGGGCAAAGGAGCGTATTTTCCGTTTACCGGCCTTGATCTCATAGTAGGCGGGCATTTCGCGCAAACCATCGCCGGAGAAGAAAAGTGCCAAGCGCCACCAGGAGGCTATACACGCTGCGGGTGTCCAGGCTTCAGGCTCCAAATTGTACTTTTCAAACAGATACAGCAGCTTATTCGGATGGTGTTTGATATAGTCATTGACGCCAGCGCTGTACGCCTGGAGCAAGGCAAGCGTTTCGCCGTCGAGGTTAGCGGCAACGCGTTGCGCCGCCCGGTAGTATCCAATGGTGCGCATCTTGATATCGCTCTTGAGAGCCGAATTCCTCCCCTGAGGGAAGCGCTGTGAAACGCCGATTTTCACATCCCCAACGACCTCGGCCAGGCGGCCTTGAATGATGCGTAGATTGTAATACATCTGGAACGCCCGGTCCTCCGCGACAGCATATCCCAAACCATACATCGCCCCGGCATCGCTCTCGGCAAAAACATGGGGAACGCCCCACGTATCCCTCAGCAACGCCACATCACGTAAGTCCGGTTTGGCTTGCCTGGAATAACAGTTCGTTCCTGAAAAGATTAACAACAAAGACGAAAACGCTATGAGTGTACACTTAGAGGCCATCCTTTTCTCCTTATTAACAGTTGGCATTATTCATTGAGATCTAAAAGTAATGGCGTCGGGGTTCTATGTCAATATTTCATTGAACCGCCAATAATACGCTTCTGAATTTTCTTGCATTGCAGGATCACCGGATTTAGAATAGTCGAGATGAATA
>Ga0180432_10004770_pt1 | contig 18408 bp, 16 predicted proteins | sample SS_ome_10_FD_132414 | JGI IMG/M metagenome (GOLD analysis project Ga0180432, IMG submission 132414) | Hypersaline lake sediment archaeal communities from the Salton Sea, California, USA - SS_1_MS_2 metaG | ecosystem: Environmental > Aquatic > Non-marine Saline and Alkaline > Hypersaline >...
AATCCACAAGAAAAATCTAAAGTAGAAAAGAAAACATATAAATTCGGGAGATTGATGACCTGGTATAATATAGCTCTTCAGCATCTTACATTATTTGATGAGGTCATAGCTAAATATAATAGTTAAAGAATTAAAATAAATCGTTAGAAACTAAAAATATAAAAAAATTATTTTTTTTTCTTAAAAAGTTACATAAATTGTTGATTGAGAAGCTGTTTTCATGATACCATTTGTCTTCCACGGAGCAGATTCGTGATAAACGACACCACAGCAGAGTGGCGGGAGTGATGAAATTATCTCTCTTAACCGATCTCTATGAGCTGACTATGCTCGAAGGCTACTATCAGTCCGGTTCGATTGACCGGCGGGCGGTCTTTGATGTTTTTTTTAGAGAGGCGCCGTTTAACGGAAGCTATGCGGTCTTTGCGGGACTCGAAAAGGTTATCGCCTATTTAACAGAACTGAGCTTTGATGATGATGATATCGCCTATCTCCGATCGTTGAACCTCTTCTCCGGAGACTTTCTCGATTATCTGAGAGGGTTTCGATTTGACGGGGATGTGTATTCATTCCCCGAGGGGAGCATTATCTTTCCTCAGGAGCCGATTCTCCGGATTGAAGGAGCGCTCGGCGAAGCGCAGCTTGTCGAGACGGCAGTATTGAATTTTGTGAACTTTCAAACGCTCATTGCATCGAAAGCAGCGCGTATCTGCTCTGCGGCCCGGGAGCTGCCGGTTATTGAATTCGGCCTTCGGCGATCGCAGGGTGAGGATGGCGGGCTCAGTGCCTCCCGTGCTTCTTTTGTCGGAGGCTGTGAAGGCACCTCGAACGTGCTTGCCGGGAAGATGTTCGGCATTCCGGTTCGGGGGACGCATGCGCACAGCTGGGTTATGTCATTTGATTCCGAGCTTGAGGCTTTTCGTGCATATGCCCGGGTGTACCCCGATAATGCCATCCTTCTCGTTGACACCTATGACAGTATCAGGAGCGGTATTCCCAATGCGATAACGGTTGCACGCGATCTGCAGAAGGAGGGGCATCGGTTAGTCGGGATTCGACTCGATAGTGGCGATATTGTTTCCATCAGCAAACAGGCACGACAAATGCTCGACGAGGCGGATCTGGATTACGTAAAGATTCTGGTTTCGGGCGATCTCGATGAGTATCGTATTGACGAGATGCTGCGTGAAGGCGCTCCGGTGGACTCCTTTGGTGTTGGCACCCGTTTGGCAACCGGGCATCAGGAAGCGGCACTGACCGGTGTTTATAAAATGGCAGCGATGGAGAATCGGGATGGCGCGGTGATCCCGAAAATGAAGACCTCTGATGAGCTGATAAAAGGGACGCTGCCGGGGATTAAGAATGTTTTCAGATTCTTTAAAGATGGTACCACGGTTTTCGATGTCATCTGCCGTGATGATGAGACTCCCGGTCCCGGCTCTCGTATCTTCGATCTCGGTGGAAGCGGGCTCACGGTTCCGGAGGACGTGACGGGCGTGAAGCAGTTGCTGCCGATAGTGCAGGAAGGAAAACCGATTTCAGAATCGCCATCACTGGTGGAGATTCAGCATGCCTGTCGTGATGGATTCAGGATGCTCCCCGAGAGGTATAGAGCGATCACCGACGCGGATGTTTATCCGGTCATGATCAGTGAGAGCGTTTTTACCCTCTGGGAAGAGCTTCGGGGGGCTGTCGTATGACAGAACCCGACGGGCGGGAGAGATTACATTTCTCGGACATCACTGCCGAGGCGGAGAATGCAGTTTCACTGTCCGACCTCTTGCGATGTGCTGTGGCGGTCGGAGCGGTATCGATCGATTTTTCGTGTCGTCATACTACTTTCACGAAAGGATTAAGATTAATATGAAGATGGATAATGACGATAATAATATTGAGGAAAACAGCGATTCAGATGAGAACGTTCAGGAAGCTATGGATACCGGGGAGAGCGTCGATTTGAAAAAGGGAATCGGGCGCCGGTGGCTTAAAGTCGCAATACGGGTATCACTGATTGTCGGTGTTTTTCTCGTCGTTTTTTATTTAATCTATTTTTCTACGAGGTATGGAAAGGCAACCTTAATCCTCTCGAATCGCGAGATCACATCGGTTGATCAATCGATTGAGCCGGAACGGGCCTTCCCGGTGCGGAGCCGGATCCATTTTTATGTCGAACGGGAGAACAGAAGGCTGGAGTCAACGCTCTTCGTAATAGCGATAGAATATTTCGAGAAAAATGCGTATAAGCATTACAAGCAGATTACGTATGAGATTGATAAGGACTTTCCCAAAGTGAGCGCCTCTATTCCCGAAGAGTATTTCACGAGAGCGGGTAAATACAGGATAAAAGCAATGCTCGACAGCAAGGTAGTCGACATGAAAGAAATTGAAGTTGTCGGGGAGGAAACCCGCGAATAGAATCAGGGGGAGATCAGTGCGTCGGATAATCATTTTCATTAGTATACTACTCTTTAGTACGCCTGCTTTTCCGTATTCCGATCAGATCACCACCGAGCGGATGCTTACGGAAAACAAGTCATTTATTGAGTTCGTGAATGTGTGTTTGAGCAATTTCGGAAAAGAAAAAGTAACGCACTATCGGGACACGTTTTTCGAAATCTACAGTCTCCACTTTAACGCACAGGTGTCGTTTCTGCAATCTGACTACAGAAACGCTTTTCGAAACATTCGCTCTTCACAGAACAAGCAGACATCGCTGTATAAGGAGGTGCTGAAAAATGTGTATCTTGAAGATGCCAAGGATATTCTCGACAGGTTTGCGCCTCTCGTCATCAAATCGAAAAATCCGAGAGCGAGGCTCTATCTGACGCTGGCGTACCGCGATCGGGCTGTCAGTAAAAATTTCAATAAGATCAGCAATGCATCGAATCCCAAGCTCTACTCGTACAAGCTTCATAAGTACGTGGAGGCGATCAAGTTTGCACGTCGCGCGAAGCGATACGGGTTTCTCGCGCTCTATGAGAGTCAGAGCAACGAGGTGAAGAGAGATATTTATATTCACCTCTTCGAGATGGAACGGGAGTCGGGTAACAAGTTCTACAACAGGTTTCTGAAAAAAACGCAGCAGGACTACATGAAGGAGATAAACAAAACCTATGAGGAATATGAACGGGAGCTCGAGGAGACCGGGAAAGAGGATATTCGTGCACCGGGTGAGAATATCAACCGGAAGGGAGATCTGACCGTCGATAAGGAGCCGGTCTTTGAAAAAAAGGTTGAGAAGAGAGTTCGCTTCAGGAAGGAGAAGAAAGTTGCCGAGAATCTTATAAATCTGGAGTTCGATCGAGCCGAGGATTACATCAGAGAGTATGTCCAGGATTTCAACTTTAAAATAATACTGGCAACCTTCGAAATTCTCTCCACCAGGAAGGAGAATGGAGGGATCAATTATAATTCCTTCTTCGTGCATCATTATGACAACTATACCCGGTTGCCGAAGAACCAGAAGTTCCTCCTCGATGATTTTGCCGGGAAGGTTAAAGTTGTCGATGACCTTTCGCGTGAACGGGAGGGTGTGCAAGATGAGTCCCCGGCAGAAAAGGGATCGATAAAGAAAGAGAGTGGGAAGAAAGAAGATAAGAAACAGCAGTAATCACCGGGAAAGGAACAGCGCCACCGGATAGCAGTGCCGCGATAATTGTCGTGCGGCGCAAGGCCGTGCGCGCTGATAGATCTGCCGATACCGCAACGCGTCCCCGCCGATTCCACAGGATTTAATCGTCCCCGTCAGAGAAAATGTTGTTGCAATACTGGGCTCTATGTTCAGAATACTGAAGGAGTCCGGAGTATTCCGCTCCCGGGTTTTTCTGTCCGGGGCATGAGCCCCGAGGTTTCGCGCCGGGGGCGAAGAAAAGGATAAGAGGATCAGAGATACAAAAAGGTAGCGGATGTATGGCGATACGGCATTTAAAACGGTTGTTCTTTATCGTAATTGTTCTGTATGCGATTATCTTCTGGATGCTTATCGGCCTCGATATTCTCTACTGGTTTTTTTATTAAAGGGCGCCATGCCGCGAGGCGTGATTCGGAGACGTACGTCTCGCTGTTGCGGGCGGCGGGGGATTGCCTTCGAAGCGGGTCTGCCCGGTGACGGAATTCCCGGTCGATGACGGCATCGGCCGGTGCGATAGCACCGGCAGCGTGCTGCGGTGAAGAGGTTTATGCGATGAACCGGATTATTGACAAGGTCAAGCAATCGATTGACAGGATGCCGAGCCTCTCTCCTGTGCTGCACAAGATAAATGCGGTGGCGAACAATATAAATTCTTCCGCACAGGATCTGACCAATGTTATACAGCTTGATCCGGTTCTAACCGCCAAAGTCATTCGAATGGTGAACTCGGCCTATTTCGGATTGCCACAGGAGATTACCTCGCTGAAACAGGCAGTGGTGATGCTTGGCATCAATACCATCAAGAACGTTGCGCTCTCGTCCGCCTTTCTCGGTACCGTCTCGCTCAAGGGGAAAACCGGATTAAACGAGGAGGACTTCTGGAGACATTCGCTCGGCGTTGCCGTTGCGTCGAAGCTCATTGCGAAGCGGCTGCGGGTTGATGCGAAATATCTCGAGGAGTATTTCATTGCCGGCCTGATTCACGATATCGGCAAGGTGTTGATGAACAACTTCTTTCCCGATGACATGAACACCATCCTGAATATCTCTTCGCAGAAGAATGAATCGATTACTGCCGTGGAGAGGAAGGTGCTCGGCCTGACCCACGAGGAGATAGGTATCGCCATAGGCAAAAAGTGGAAATTCGAGAACAACCTTCTCTACGCGATGGGGAGACATCATCAGCCGGTGGTGAAAGGCAGCGCGGCGATTTTCTCAATGGTTATTGCGGTCGCAGACACCTTTGTCAAAATACTCCGCGTCGGATTCAGCGGCAATTATAAGATTGATCCGATTCCGGAAGAGGTGTGGAAGGTGCTTGAGCTCGAGGAGGAATCGGTCTTTGTCGCGCTGTCGTCGATCAACGATGAGATTCAAAAGGCGAAAGTTTTCCTGAGCTGAGATGAGCGCGCTCTCTTGTACATTCTGGGGGGTGCGGGGATCGATACCGGTTCCCGGCCCGACAACGATACGGTACGGGGGCAATACCGCCTGCATCGAGGTGCGATCAGACAGGGGCGACTGGGTCATCTTTGATGCGGGAACCGGGATCAGGGTTCTCGGCGAATCACTCGATCTCTCAAAGAAATACGATGTGACCATACTGATTTCGCACCCGCACTGGGACCATATCAGCGGCTTCCCCTTCTTCACGCCCATCTATATTCCCGGCAACCGCCTGTCGATTTACGGCCCTTCAACCGATGATCTCTCCATCGAAGAGATTTTCAGTGATCAGATGCAGTACACCTTTTTCCCGGTGAGAACGGCCGAGCTCGTCGCAGACATCACCTATCATGAGCTCACCGAGGAGCAGTTCACGCTGGGGAATTTTATCATCGATACGATAAAGCTCAATCATCCTGTCGATTGTCTCGGCTACCGGATCACCTATGATGATACGGTTTTCGTCTATCTGGGAGATAATGAGCCCTACTACAATATCTATGGTGACGGCGATGAGGATGTTGAGGCGATGGTTCGGGCGATGAACAGGAGGCTGATCGATTTTGTGCGGGGAGCGGATGTGCTGGTGGCGGATTCGCAGTATACGCCGGCGGAATATCAGAACAAGCGGGGATGGGGACACAGCACCACCCATCACCTCATAAATATGTCGATTCGGGCCGGGGTGAGCAGCGTTTTCTTTTTTCATCACGATCCGCAGCGAACGGATGACGAGCTCGATCGTCTCGTTCAGCACTATAGAAATAAGCTCAGGGAGAAGGGATATACCCTGGAGGTTGATGCGGCACGGGAGGGGAAAACCGTTACCTGTTGATCCGCGAGCGGATACGGGCGGTCCTTTAGCCGATATGCTCTCCCATTCCTTCAATCAGCGCATGTGCATTCGTGCCGAGATCGGGGAGGTAGTATCCGCCCTCGAGGATTGCGAAGATCTTTCCTCCGGCATGCTGTGCGGCGAAATCGCCCGCGAGAGCGCCGATCCTTCGGTAATCCCCGGTTGAGAGATTGCCGCCCCAGTCCTTTTCGTATTGATCGAAGCCGGCAGAGATGCCGATGATATCGGTATCACCGACTGAAGAGAGCGCTGCTTCTGTTTCACGTATGAAGTCCCCCGGATTGGAAGACTGAATATTCAGAACAGGGACATTCGTATCGCCTTTGAATATGGTATCGGTTCCGTCGCCAAAGTGAAGATCGATATCGAGAATCACCGCTTTCTGTATCCGTTTCTCCTTCTGCATTTTCCTGATGGCGATTGCCATGTTATTGAAGAAACAGAAGCCCCAGTTGTGATCGGGATTTGCATGGTGTCCGGGGGGTCGTATCATCCCGAAAGCTATGGTGCCGTCGAGGGCGAGATCGGCAGCCGTGATCGCGCCGCCGGCGGCGAGCTTCGCCACATCGTATCTCACGGGATCCTGCTTTTCCATGGCGAGGAGCCCCTCGGAATGGCACAGGAGGATATCGGACTCGCTGCAGGGATCGGGTTCCACGATGGGAAACATGCCCCCGAGCACCTTCATGATCGACTGAATCCGCTCCGGAGTCTCACAGCTCGCCGTCGGATAATCGATCAGGTATGATTGATGGTAAACGAGGCGGACAACATCCGATAGCTTCTTCATGGCAACCCCCTCTCAGAATTGTTCCTTCTTTATATTGTGCTCCCAGAGCTCGACGAGCTTCTCAAAAACGCGGTCCGGGCGGCGATCCCTGTATGCCAGCCGTCGCCGTTTGATGAGATAGGCGACCGTTGCATCCTCCAGCGAGAACTTCTGATCAAAGCTGTTCAGCTTGCGTATGAGATAATTGAGATTATGGGTTTGAAAATCGCCAATATGCTTTGAGGAGGCGATGGTGGGCTCATATTTCATGAGGAGCTCGGTAAAGTAGAGCGAGAGCCGCCAGGAATCGATGCTTCCCCCGATCCCCGACTTGAAGTGCATACTCAGTGTCTCGAAAAGGGTGATATGCTGATAATATGAATCGTATATCGTGGTGATGCTTTCGGGGAAGGTGTTCATAACCTCCATGAGATCGATGGGTTCCCCCAGATCAATGAAGTGGCTGAAAATTCTTCTGCTATTTTCATTTATCGGTTCAACGTCGATGAGCTCAATCTTGAGATCCTTGATGATAGTACGAACCTTGCCCGCCTTCTTCAGGTATATCTCAATTTCGACCGGCTCTACGTAGTAATTGATTTCACTCTCGTTCATGGGCCGTATTCGGTTTTTCAGTTAATTGCTGCAGAATCTCTCTATGCTTTTCAGTATATGCCAGGGCACGCAGGCGCTCGAGGTCGCCCGTTACGTCTTCGCCTGCTTTTCTGCGTTTTTCTATTCTACTGACGATTTCGTAAAACGCAAGATGTATTCCCATAACTTTTTCTTTCGCGATCTCCCAGAGGGTATCGCCCTGAACAACGGTTCTCTCTTCGCCATCGAGCATGGTGATAGTAATGCCCGGAAATATCCAGTGGGGATTTTTCCCCCTGAACCGCTTCGACATAATCCGCTGATATCCGTTTTTAACGGCAACGTCATTCGCATAGGTGAAAATATCCCTGTCGGTTACACGAATGTCGTATCGTGAGATGAGCTCCCCGCGCCTCTTTTCGGATGCCTCCCGTAGGGCCTGTTCCCGGTATAGGTGATAGTATTCTATTCCCCCTTTGAGCGAGATGGCGAGCACCAGTGCCGCCGCAACGATTATGAATGCGATGGCGACTTTTCGAAATATTCTGCGCTGCTGCTTCGGAGGGGGGAGGGTGATAAGCGCTTCCTCGAAGTATCGTCTCTTCCGCTCATCGAAGGCTTCGGAGAGCTTCCGGTATTGCTCTTCATTCATTTCACGCTGGAAGAGGCGAACGAGCTCTTCGAGCCGCTTCCGGTCCTTCTGCATTCTGAGAAAGAATTCACGTTTTTCGGGATCGGGGATGTCGTAAGGCGCCCCCCCCTTCTCAATAACCTCAATGAGGCGAGATGCCCGGCGTGGCTGCGCCTTCAGGCCGATGAAGGAGTGTATGGAGTGCTCGAGAAATCCGAGAATGATAAACGGCGATGCGGCTGCGGCGACCGTTTTTCTTCTGTCGAGGAGGGGGGAGAGATCGGTGATGAGCCTTCTCGCAACCTGAGCGTGCTTTCTGCTGCCGGTCACTTCGAGCAGTGCGCGTAAAGCCGAGAGGAAGTTGTACAGCTCAAGTTGCAGCGGGACGGTGTCAATCGGCGCATCGCCGGCATAGCGTTCACTGTAGTGCTGTAAAGCCGTGATATCTCCCGCATACAGGAGCGGGCCGATTTCCGCGAGGGGCTGCAGGCTCGACAGGTCCTGAAGGAGCTCGTCAAAGGTATCGTATCGTTTCAGCTCATAGGGGATGTCCCGATAGATAACCGGGGGATTATCACCCGGCAATCGAAGAACGTTTGCGTTGCCGTCATCGATTATCGCAAAGGGGGTCTTCGCCGATTTGAAAAGGAGATTGGTTTTCTCATAGGTGGAATAGGTTATGAAAATGCCGTCGAGCTTTTCTTTCAGAATGCGCTCGATATCTCGCTGATCCTGCACGTAGGCGATAGTGAGATCCGTACCCTTCGGCTCGATTGCCCGGTACGTCAATTTAAGATTCACGGTTCCGGAGTCGTTTTGCACGGTCAGGCCCGCCCCCGTATCCGCGGCGAGGCCCCTGAAGCTGCCGCTGCGGATGGAGAGTCCCGGAAAGAGCTGCGTGAGGTAATCGGCTTCTCCGTGATCGCAGTATATGCTGAGCTGTCCCCGATGGAGCTCCTTCCATCGGAGAAAGGGGAGGAGGGTGAGGAGATCCGGTGCGGGCAGAAGCATATCGTCAATAGCTCCGATGTCGATTGAGAGCGTATTGCAGGTATGATAGCTGCGGGGAAAGCCATAGGAGAGGAAGTGTCCGTTCCGGTAAAAGAGGGATGCCCGGTCAAGTATAACGAGGCCATTGCCGCGATAGTGCTGCGCATTCCCCTCCCGGGAGACAGTGTCCAGCACGGTTATATCATCGATGGCTGTCTTTTTGATATCATGGAGATCGAGAATGGTGGTGTTCCCGCGGTAGATCCTGAAATTGCCGTCGGTATAGAATATCCCGGCGAAGGAATCATTATTGTTCAGCGTTTTACCCGAGAATGTGGGAATATCCTTCTCGACGTCGGTCACCGGAGCGCTTTCCAGATCGAGGCCGAAGAGACGCTGAAGGTTCAGATACGGCATGACCGTCTCGCGGCTCCCGATATAGCGTGTGGCGAGGGGAGCGGTGAGATCGATGTTGAGCTGCTCCAGTGCCGGATTGCCGACAGGCGGTTCGGTTATGGCGACCGTGTCTATCAGCGGGATAATCTCGACGGGGAGATCGATTGAGGTGCCGATGCGGATAAAGGGTTTTTCATCTTCGAGCGTGGTGCCGGTGAAAACGAGATAGCACTCCCGGTCAATGATGAACAGTCGGTCTCTATCCTCTCTGATGATGTCCTGTAATTCCATATGCTCTCCTGCACCGGGTGCGTATACGAGCCCGGTGCGGTTACCCCTGCCGCTTCTCCGGTGATTCTCGCCGTAAGCGATCTATATCTTTCGGAGTAGCGCATATATTCGGATTCATGTAGTAGCCCATTTTGACCGCCGACATGAACTCTGAAAAAGTAGTGCCGTGCAGTATCTCCTCGCGAATATCTCTCTGCTGGAATATGGTTGATATCTCGCAGAGAAGCTGAATCTGTGCGTCCGGGTCGGAAAGGGGTGTCAGAATCAGGAAGATGAGATGTGCCGGCTTTCCGTCGTAGGCATTGAAGTCGATCCCCTCTTCCGAGATGCCGATGACCACCGATGATTTCTGCACTTCCGAGAGGCGTGCATGCGGAACGGCGACCTGATCGCCGATGCCCGTGCTCATCAGGCTTTCCCGTTCGAGAACTCGCTCGGCAATGGTGGCGCCATCGAGTTTGATCTTCCGTGCGGCGATTTCTGACAGCTCTGCAATGGCATCGCCGGCGGTGCGGGATCGGAGAGCGGGGATGAAGAGCTTGCTGTCGATGGTTTCGATGAGACTTAACTGCTCCTTCGATCGCATGAAAAATTTCATGAGGGGCGAGCTGAGAAGCGAAGTGCAGAGCGCCATGATGACAATCGCTTCGAAGGTCTCCGGGTTGATGATGTTGAACTGAAGGGCGAAGAGACCGAGGATAATTCCCATGGCGCCGCTCGCGCTCATGCCCGATCCGATGAGGAGCGATTCGCGAAGGGAAACCCCGGCGATCTTCCCGGCGATTACGGCGCTCCCGATTTTACCTGTGAGAACAAGGACGATGAACAGAAGGGCGAGGAACAGATTGAAGTGCTCTATAAAATCGATTCTCAGACCGATTGAGACGAAGAAGAGCGGTGCAAAGATGTTGTTGATGAACTGCTCTATTATCTCCCTGGTGTGTTCCCGCAGATGCGGGGACTCTCCGATGGCGACACCGGCGAGGAATGCGCCGAAGATGGCATGAATGCCGATCCGCTCGGTGATTGAGGCCAGTATCATTCCGATGATGATGGTGAAGGAGATAACACCGCCGGGCCAGGCGGTCTTTGCCTGTATCCACGGGAGCGTCTTGTTGATCAGGTGTCTTATGAGGGTCAGGATCAGGATGGCGGTTATAATGGTGAGGAGGACGGTTCTGATGACAGTCGGCACGTTGACCGCGCCCGTTTCAATGAGCTGAATCAGGATCGCGAAGAAGAGCCATCCGAAGATATCGTTGATCATTGCCGATGAGAGCAGCTGAACGCCGAAGTCTGTTTTAATGAGATTCAGATCGAGCAGGATCTTTGCGATGATCGGAAGCGCTGTTATTGACAGGGTGATGCCGATGAAGAACGAGAGGGCGACTTTGTTGGCGGTCGATCCGAAGAGCCCCGGATTGAACCATGAGACCATGGTCCCCATCGCAAAGGGGATGGCAATGCTGAAAGCGCTCAGGAGGAGGACGAATGAGCCCTGTTTCAGAACCGAGGTGAGATTGACCTCCAGCCCGGCGATAAAGAGGAGGAAGGTGACGCCGAGGAGAATGAGCACCTCGATGGAGAATGCTATTCTGGTTCCGGTCGGGAAGATCCAGCTGAAGAAATCGGGAGCGATTCTTCCCAGGATGGTAGGACCGATGAGAATGCCTGCCAGAATTTCGCCGACGACGGGCGGCAGTTTTATCCTCCTGAAAATCTCCCCGAAGACCCTCGCTGTTCCCAGCATCAGCGAAATGCTGAGGAAGAGGATTATAATCTCATTTTTTCCAAAGGAAACCATCGATTAGCTCATACCGGACAATAGTGAAGTGCTTCTGATATACTCCATTCGGAGACGTGCCAGGGAAAACATAATTTTTTTAAACCGGTGCTGGTCCTCTCTGTCATTTATATCGATGAACGGCTATCTGAGCAATTAAATTTTTCGTTCGCCGGAGTTTTATCGAAGAGGGGGTTTCACCCGGTGCGTGCATCGAATACGCCTGTGGGAAGCGAAGATTTTTTTATAACTTTTTGCCCTTTTCGATACGAATTAGTATTATAGGGGCAGCCTCCATTGAAACGGTCTGAGCCTCCCGTGCGGCATGCTCCCCCGGTGGAGACTCGAGAAAAAGGGTTGCAAGTATAAATTGTATGCGGTACTCATGAAGAAATGAACAGGCTGATATCATATCTCTTTAACCTCTCCTTTCGGTTCCCCTTTGTCAGGCACTGTATCTGGTTTGTTGTGCTCCTGGGAGTGGTGGTCATGGCGGGAGGGGTCGTTTTCTATGCCCGGGACGTCGTGACCTCTCCTGTCGGGTGGGACAGGACCTTTGCCATTTCTCCCGTCAGTGCATCTGCCCGGAATGTCAGGATCGCTTCGCGGGGCAACTTCATTGCGGCCGTTTATGAAGGGAAGACGGGCGATCAGAGGGGGATATATGTTACCGTTTCCTTCAACGGGGGAGCTTCTTTCCTTGCCCCGATTCGAATCGCAACAGTGAGCTCGAGCATTAATAACATTCCGCATGTTGCTATTTCGAGCAATGGCCATCTGACGGCTGCCTGGCAGGATTTCCAGAGGGACTCATCACTCTCCAAGCTCTTCTATGCATATTCGACCGATATGGGTGCGACCTGGACTCAGCCGCGGCCTATCTTTATGGATCCGGAGACGGTGTCGGAGACGGAGATGGTGCCGCAGGTTTTTTACGATAACCGCGGGGTTCTTCATCTCTTCTACCATGCATATGCCGGTGGGATTCTCACCCTGTACCACGCCATCAGCAGTGATGAAAAGCTTTTTCAGAAGGGACAGGCGATTGCCGAACTGTACGGTGGATTGCGAATTGCCCTCTTCCCCTCGATATACTTCTCCGGAAGAAGCATCTATATTGTCTGGCAGGGGAAGGGGGAGCAGTATGGCATTCTCTCGGATGACCTCTTTCTCATCACGTCATCCGATTACGGAGAGAGCTGGAGCTCACAGAGTAAAATCACCCTGAGCTCCGCCAATGACGCATCGCCTTCCATTGTCCTGTATAAAGGAGTTCTCTACCTCGCCTATCAGAACAACGAGGATGTGAACTGGTCAATCTACCTCCTCAAAGGCTATGAGGGGGGCAGCACCTGGCTTGAGCGGCCAATTAAGATTTCGACCACCAACGCCAACTGCTATGCTCCTCAGATAGTGGCTTCCAATAGCGATGAGCTCGTTATCTTCTGGTATGATACCCGCAAGGGGGAGCCGGCAATCTTTGCCCGGAAGTACTCCATCGGGGAGTTGAAACCGCTTGACGAGGTGCAGATATCGGGAGCCAACGTCTCGGCCAGGAGACCCACTTCGGTTTCTATCGGGAGAGCGGCTGTTGTGTGCTGGGAGCAGGGGGGGAGGATTGTTGCCAAGTATTCGGACATCTATGTCGAATCCCCGCGGGTTACTTCTATAACCCACCCGCCCGATACGTGGCGTCGGTCATCGACCGCACAGATTGAATGGACGATCCCGAAGGATGAATCGGGAATTGTCGGATTTGCCGCCATTGACAATACGATTCCGGACTTCAACCCGACGGTTCAGAATTATAAGACCAATATCACCATGACGCGTATCGCCGGTCTCGAAGATGGAGTGAACTACTTTCATATCAGGGCTGTTGATGGAGCGGGGAATCTCAGCCGGACGATACACTATCCGCTCAAGGTGAGCCAGAACCCGCCGGTCCCCCCGGTGGTGACCTCGCAGACACATCCTGAAGGGGTTGCGGTCAAGAGCCGATCGCCCAAATTCAGATGGGCGGTGGAGATACCGGAGCGCCTGAAGGGATTCGTCTACAGCCTTTCACCCGATCCCCTGAAGGTGCCGGATGAGTTTACCACGGAGCTCGACGAGAAATTTGAGAATCTCGAAGAGGGGAGATATTTTTTCAAGATACGCTCCATTGACAAGACCAATAACCGGAGCAGGCTCACCGCCTATGAGATCATCGTCGGGAAGGCCGGGCCGATTGATCCCGCTGTCTATGATCTCCTGACGAGGGATTTTGAGCAGAAGATGTACCGTGAAGGCGATGAGATGCCGCTGGTGAGGATACCCTCCGTTACCCTCGCTCTTCCCTTCGATCCTGCGCTCACGTACAGGAAAGCTGAATTCGATGCGGTGATAACCGCACGCAACCTCAATCCGCGGGACATTGTGGGGTATTCGATTGTCGTCGATACCGCAAGCAGGCCCCTGCGTGATAAGATCAACCTGAAAAAGAAAATAGTGCGGGTAAAAGGGCTCACGGATGGCGAATACTATCTCGGCGTGAAGGCGAAGTACAGCAAGGTCGAGGGGGGAGTGAAGAGGTATTACTGGACAAAACCGTACACGGTATCGTTTGCCGTAAAGATCCCTCCGGAGTACTCGCCGGTACTCGCTTTTGCGAACACGGTCGCAAACAGGCTCGCCGGGAGCTGGGTCTTTATATCGCTCTCGTTGATATCGATTATTTCTGTTGTCGTAACGATCGGATTCGGCTCGCGGGTGAGTTTCTACAGCCGCCTGCTGCAGTTCCGGCTCAGAGGAACCCTCAGAACCATTTTCTTTACGTGACGGCTGGTGAAACAGCTTGAGGCAGACCGCTTCATTCCAAATCATCGTTAAACATCCCGGATGATATTATCGTGCACGAGACACTATTTTTCGTTTGAAGTGATCTTATGCTTCATTTATTCTGTACGCTTTCCTGTTCGGATATGAGATGATATTTCATGAACGAGCCATGAATTTTTTCCGGGGATCTGCTGTTTGAGGATGCCCCGCAGATGAGAAGATCGTTTTTGGACGTTATTGTGAAGCAGTAAGAAATTAATCCAGCGTGAGGGACTCCGAATCGCACAATAGGTCGTCTGTAGACCAGGGCACCGATGGAAGGGTGATATTAAATAACAGGTGTGCTATATTTTTATTGAAAGAATGTACCGGCGGGATAATAGTGCAGTGTGCCTTTTCATGAGGAGGAGACGATAATGTTCGAAGATCTGAAAACAAGGCTCGGCAGGATGAGTAGTAGAAGGAATAAGAATCCCGTTGCGAGCATCTTTCAGAACCCGGGATACATTCAGGATCAGGAAGCCCGCAGGGTACAGATCCTCTTTCTGAAGCTCTTGATGATTCTCGCACATGCGGACGACTCAATAGATCAGACGGAGATCGATCTCATAAAGAGCCTCATCTATGAAAACTGCATCACCGAGGAGGAGTGGCGGGAGATCAGCTTTTACGGGCTGCATAAAGCATCAGGGGAGGAGGTCAATGAAGTAATTGATGCCCTTTTGGCAGAGATAGTCTCGGGAAAAGAGAAGAAGAAGTTTTTACGAGCGATCAGGGATATCGTTGAGGCCGACGACATCTTGCAGAAGGAAGAGAAGGCGATCGTCGATATCTTCGAGAAGAAACTGAAGAGCGGTTCAGCATCAATCTTCGGGAATGTAATAAAGCGGATCCACAGCTCGCTCGTACGGAAGAAGAGCGACACCATTCAAGATGACTCACGGGAATATTCGATGAATCCTATTGCGCCGCACTTGCGGGAGCTCCTCGGTGATGACCGGCTGCCGGAGCTTGAGCTCATTGCCGCTAAGCTGGGCCTGGCGATAATTTTGATACACTCGGATATGGAATTTCACGAAAAAGAGCGCAGCGCATTCGAGGATATGGTGTGCAGAGCGTGCAGTATACCGAAAGAGCGCGCGGGGGATGTTGCCTCGGAGCTGTTGAATATTCCCGACACCCATTTCGATATCGCCTATCTCGGCAGGATCGTCACCGATTCAACAGATGAGGCTGAGAGGAAGGAGCTCCTGACCGAACTCTTTCGGATTGCCCGGGCGGATAAGGTATACAGCCCCTACGAGAACAAGTACCTGAAGATTATCGGTTCATATCTTTTTATCAGCGATAGAGACTTTATGGCCATAAAGATGAGCACGAAATCGTAGTTCGCTTCCCGAGGGAATATATTTATTATATCTAAAGTAAGTCTTGGGATGATATTTCCGTTACGCGTGCTCCCGGCTCTTTCAATATCCTCGGTTTTCTGCCGAAAGCACAGCGTCTGCGAAGGCTGGTTCCTCTTTAAAAAGAGGGTTAAATGCCGGTTTACGCAACCGGAGCGGTGCCGCTTTTTGTCCGGGCAAAAAGACGGCGGAAAAACCCGCCACTCAGGCGCCGTGGAGGCTGGTACTTCCTTTAACTGTACCTTCACTGTGTGCCTGCGGATGCCATCCCTGGCGTCCTCGGCACAATGCGCTCGGCATCCTGCCTCGCTTTCGGTTTGTAAAGATATAATTGCAAAACTTAAATGAGATGATCAAAATTAAATGCGAGTTATAAAATAACATGAACGAAACTTCGTCCTGGCCGTCTGCCTGCTTCACGACAAAATCCCAACCGGTTGGGATTTTAAATTTTAGTGAAAATTTATATGATAATTTGTACCATATTCTTTTAGTAATGCTCCGGGACATTTCAATATCCTCGCTCGCTCAGCCGCAAATACCACGTCATGTGCTTGGCGGCTCCGGCGGCTATTTCAAACTTCTCGCTTGATGTATGTGATGATACTATATCAAATGAGACATCAGAGTATACTATCAATGTGCCGCTACTCAATTTCATCCAGCATTTTTTTCACCGTTTTAAGAAGAAGGGGAATATGAACCTTGCAAACATTATATACAATCTCATTATCAACATCAAAATAGTGATGGCTTATTACATCTCGAATTCCTTTTACCTTTTTCCATTCTATGTTTGGGTATTGTGAAAAGAGCTTCCCTTCGGTTATTTTATCAAGATTCTTGATGCTCTCTCCGATGGCAATCAGCTGCATACATATGGAATCGAGCTTCTCACGGCCTTCTTCCGAAACCGAAAAGAAATCCGGGGAAGTAACAGTCTCAAAGCGCTTCAAAATCCTATTTATCGCCTGGAAAACCTGATTAAGTATCTCCTTAACCAGTTGGGAATCATGCATAAATAGCTTCTCTTTCTATCTGTCTTTTCAAAAAGCTGTTCATATCATCACGGTACCTGACAATATCAACCCGTCGATTAAACATTTCTTCAAGATCGTGCTTTATTCCTATCAAGTCGAACATATCAGGTTTCTCAAGAACAACAACAACATCAATGTCGCTCTGACTGTTTAATTCATTCCGGGCTGCAGATCCGAATACACCAATCTTCAGTATATTATACCTGTTGCCATTCTGTTTTTTAAAATTTTTTAGAGTTTTTATTACATCAACGTTATTCATTGTGATTCTCCTTCCTGAAAGTAAACTCATCATTACAATTTGTCAAACAATAATTGAGGATGGCAGTTCACAAAGAATAATGAGTTGTTTAATCAGTCGTGTTGAGGGTGGGGACTATTGCGTTACATTATTTTATACACATTGGCAAGGAGAATCTGGTGGTGCGGGGAGGGGTTTGGTGAGAGTGAGATAATTCTAAAATCTGACGGCAATAAACTGATTGACATAAAAGAATTAGAGATTATCATTACACTGTTAATAGATAACAACTTATATAGATAGAAATCAGCAGCGGTAATGGAAGGAATGAGAGAAATATCAAACACGCCTGCCGAAGGATTTGCTGCAAATATAAAACAGTATAAAAGTACCACCTGCGAGTACGGGTACCCCACCGTCGAGTCGAAGAAGTACGAGCGGGGATACGGCTACGAGCTGAACGGGAATCTGATCAACAAGAACGAGTTCGACCCGGAGACGCACGCCCCGGAGGACCTACAACTACGACAATCACGCCGCCACCGACATAGAGACGACGAAGTACGGGCTGAACCGCTTCCTGATGGAGTACGACGGGAACGGGAACATGACCCGTCAGCGGGACAACGACCGGGGGCTCACCAAGGAGATGAGCTACGACTCGAACAACCGGATACGGACGGTGTACAATCCCGACACCGGCGGCCGCTCCTTGCCCTCCGTGGCATCGCGGCACTCGGGCATCCGTGCCCAGCGCAGTTTGTCAATTGGTCTGAAATTTTATACATTACTAATTAGATAAATACAGCGGCTTCCGCGTGCGCAGGATCTCCCGCCGTGAAGTCGGCGGGGAGGAGATAACCTTCGAGCTCACCTACGCCTCCAAGTACATGGGGCTGGAAGTGCAGAAGGACGATCAGGGGCAGGAGATACCGGATTCCTATTCGGTTTCGAATAATGTATATCTCAACGGCGTCAGAATCGCGGTGGTGGTCCCCACGGGCGAGTCCCTCTATTACCTCACCGACCAGGTAGACAGCGTAAAGGTAGTAGTGGACGATGCAGGCCTGGCGGTCAGCAGAATGGAGTATAAGCCCTACGGCGAGACCAGGCCGGTCCTTGCCCTCCGTGGCATCGCGGCATTTCCGACATCCTGTCGGTCAGTTCCAGGAAGGGGATGAGAAGCACGCACCCAAGTACAACAGCCAGGAGTTAGATAAGGAGACGAATTACTACTTCTATAATGCGAGATACTACGATCCTGAAATTTCCCGTTTTGTGACGGCTGATAATGTTATAGACGGTGAGCTAGATACGCAGGGGTGGAACAGGTTTTCGTATGTTAAAGGGAATCCGATACGATATAAGGATCCGAGTGGGAACTTATCATTTGAAACGCAAGAGGCACCTGATTCATTATTTGATCATGAATATGAAGTTGGTAAAATTAAGACTTATAATATTAATAAAGATGATAATTGTAAAAGTTCAGTTGAAAATAAACTATCAAAAGG
>Ga0180432_10004772_pt1 | contig 18404 bp, 26 predicted proteins | sample SS_ome_10_FD_132414 | JGI IMG/M metagenome (GOLD analysis project Ga0180432, IMG submission 132414) | Hypersaline lake sediment archaeal communities from the Salton Sea, California, USA - SS_1_MS_2 metaG | ecosystem: Environmental > Aquatic > Non-marine Saline and Alkaline > Hypersaline >...
GACCGAGATTTGGGGTGATGCGTGGAAAAACATTCATCATGAAAGATGCCTACTCTTTTCACAGGGAGACCGAAACCTCGTCACTTGACAGGACCTATAACGACATGGCTGTCGCGTACAGAAGAATTTTTGTGAGGTGCGGATTGGAAACAATCCCGGTTTCAGCGGATTCAGGGGCTATGGGAGGATCGCTTTCCGAAGAATTTATGGTTCCTTCCCAGGTGGGAGAAGAAGAGATAATGAAATGCGGAAATTGCGGTTACGTCGCCAACAGGGAAAAAGCTGAATCGAAAATAGAGAATATTACTTATCCGGACACAGGGCAAATTACATCCGTCGAAACTCCTGATATAAAAACTATAATTCAAGAAATAGTTGATGCCGGTTATTATACTCAAGGAGATGCAATAGTAATACTATTTAAACCTGGAGGAGGGTCTGTTAGACGAAGAGGTCATGATTATAATGTAACGATAGAAGCTCCAACAATAGAAATTTCTTACACATTATAATATGAAGAAGCTGTTATCATTATTGTTATTGTTGCCGACTATATTGCTTGGACAAGTTAAAGTTGACGTTGAAGCTACATATGGTTGGTCTGCTACTGATAATGAGTCTATAATTGAAACAGCTCTTAATACCCATAGTGGTACAGGAGATACACTCGTATTTTCAGGAAAAGAGTGGACCGTTGACCGGATCAATGTTTACAATAAAACCGATATGGTTCTTTGGTTTGAAGAAGGTGCAAGTCTTACTGCTAACGGAAATCAAGATGTAAACAGTCCTCTCGTAAAGATGTGGGGATGGCAAAATATAACTATTTGGGGAAATGGTCTTATTTGCAGTAAACCTTCTTTGCCTGGAGATACGAACGAGTTTGGACATTTTTTCTCAATAGCTTCTTATTATGGCGGGTCTAATCAAGCTTCTAATATCCGTATTCATAATGTTAAGGTTATAAGTTCTTCTGGTGATGGTATTTTAGCTCATTGGACTAATGGACTTTATGTTTATGATTCTGAGTTTAAAAATAATTGGCGGCAAGGTGTTTCTATTACAGGCACAGAAGGTGATGTTAAATTTTATAATTGTCTTTTTGATGATACTTATCAAAAAGCTCCTAAATATGGAGTTGATTACGAACCTGAAGCAGATGACCCTCTTCTTGGTGTTACTGGGTTTTATGATTGTGAATTTAAAAACAATGAAGGTTCAGGAATTGGAGTTGCTTCATTTCACATGAATAGTGCAGATGATGATATGACTTTTGAGGCTATAAATGGGTATTTACAAAACAATGCAACAGATCACCCCTATGCATCAAGAAAGTATGAATTTTTTTTAAATCGCTCAGATCAAGCAGGAGGAGGAACTAATCCGGTTGGTGGTACAATAAATTGGGAAAAGATTGTTGTCGATGGAAGTGTAACAGGGGGATATATACACCGTTCCGAAGCCGGTGTTGTTGGAGCTCGTACTACCACCATGAAAGATATAGTTTTATACGACGTAAGTAGTCTAGGTGATAGACCCGGTTTAAGATTTGATGCTACAATACATACAAATCCTGTTGCTGCCGGTAACATAGACATTGATGGTATGTTAGTTAAAATGGCGGGCAATGACTATGTGTACTCACAGATTGGAGATAGATTTACAAATATTACTGGAGACATTGTAGGTGTCAGCCCATTTGGCTTGTGGTTAGAAACTGATGGGCCGCAGACTGAAACAAACGTTACTTATACTGTTGAGCAAAACACGTCACTACCTACCACAACGGTCGCGTTAGCTGTTGAAGAGCAATATGCGGTAGAAGGCGGGCAGAGAGCTAAAATAGTCGTATCTCGTACATCCGCTAAAATAGACTATCCAACGTTTGTAAAATTAAACGTAGACAGCACTAACGTTAAATGGGGTATTGATGTACCACGTATTCCTCATTGGATTGTAATTCCAAAAGACAGCACTACGGCAACTCTTTGGGTACAGGCGTATGACGATGACCTAATTGATGCTGGTGAAGTCGATGAGAACTTATCGTTTAGTATAGCGCCTCGCAACGATTTGTATACAATTTCTGGAGGCAGCCAAACAGCTGTAGTAACACTTACAGAAACCACGCCAAACAATGTACCTGTATTTAAACGTAAATCACCGCTAAGTATTGCCGGTACAAAATCACAGATTAGGTACGGAAGCTCTTCTGCTTACGCGTTCGTAGGAGCAACGCAACAGTCCCCTGGGAATTATATCATAAACCTCAACGAAAAAGTTTCTATTCCGTGGATGGATTCTAATACACCAGGAGCTACAGCTGCAGCAAATGTAGACAATACATGGTCGCTGGTTTATGTAACAAATAAAGGTCCAGATAACGTGGTTGGTGGATTAGAGGACATCATGCACTCCATGACCGACAAAACGATAATAGGATTTCAACAGAGCGGTTGGTACGATCAAGGTTCTATAAACTTTGAAGCAGATCACACAGATATAATAGTAGCAGGACAAACAGCTCCTCCAGGCGGCGTCCATATAATGTCTGACGATTTTGCGGGAGATAGGCGTATCTATTGGGAAGACTTTGAAAGCTTTCAAATTAGATTTATAGATATAAAAGGAGGCTGGTGGATGTTTGTCAATGAAGGCGCAGTGCGTCATGCGATATGGACAACAACAAGAAGTAGAACTGCTGTTATAGATCACTGTTCAACTGGTTGGGCATCATATGCTTGGAATTTTTCTAAAATCAAAAACAACGATTACATAAACAATAAAGCGGGAGACTTTACTATGTCTCACAACTTTTTTGTTGAAAACGCCAGGGGTCACAATACAGGACACGTGACTGGGATACAAATGGATTATGTAAGAGATAATTTCGCTAATACTACTGCTGCTCAAGAAGGAGCATGGGCTGCTCAAGACCCTCAACTTCTTTATAGGAATTTATACGTTGGAGTGTCACACCGTTTCCCAAATACCGCCGGTAATCCCATTAATGTAAATGCTGATGCAATTAATCAGTACATATATGGTCCTCAGTTTAGACTTAGTCGTCATACGATGGGGGGGCTTAGAATAAATCACACAGGTAATGTTTATGAACTAGCAGATTTTAGCGGAGATGCAACATGGGCAGCAAAAGAGACTCAAGATGAAATTAATCAATTCGATAATGCAGACTCCTATAACTTAGGGTTCTCTGGAGCTGCAGGTACTCCTATCACTCCTATTCTGGATTTACACGGTAGTAATAATACCTTTATAGATGCTAATGGGGCTATATCTGGAACTTTTTCAGATTATAGAGATACTTACGCTGATTTTAGAGGTAGCGGACAATGGGATTACGGAGCTATAACTTGGAGGCCAACATATACTCCAGCATATAGTTTGCCTATAGAAACAAATTATACGGCTCTAAAAGCATTGTTGAATGAAAACTCTGGAGCAAATGTTACCATCAATTTGGATGGAACAATAACTAGGGACGATGACACAGAGGCAATGTATTTGGGTTGGCTAAATGGAGGTGCTGAGCCAACGCTTATATCAAGCACTAATGGTGATGGCGGTATCACGGACCCAAATAGAATGGATGCTATTCCGGCTGATTGGGAAGCGGGGGCTCAGTCTTGGAATTTGGCGACGTATGACAGTGATTTAGACCTTATGGCTGATGCTTGGGAAGCGGAACATGGAATAACAGACCCTTTTGGCGTAAAGTCAGTGTGGACTTTTACAGAGGGAGATACTACCATAACAGTTAACAACAACTGCAACTACACAAATATTCAAATGTTCTTGTTCTACAAAGCAGGTGATTTTTCCAAGTGGTATATAGACAATGGATACTATTCTCAATGAAAAAGATAGTTAGGACATATCAGGAAGAAAAAGCTGCAACCCGGCCCAATATTTATCGCAACAGGAAGAAGTACACCAGAAAGGAAAAATATAAAAACAAAGACTATGAGCAGAGTAATTCAGGGGTTTAAAAACTATGGCTTCTGGGAGTGGTTCGCCCTTGTTGTCGGGCTTATTATCGCGTCAAGGCCAGTCATTCAGTACGTAAAAGGGACATACGACCATATTAGCAGTTGGGCGGACACAGGAGTATTGATAGTTCCGCTTGGTGCGTTTGTCCTTGGCACGGTTTTAATGGCGGCTCCCAAAACAGTTTTAGGGGCGTTTAAGAGTAGGTTTAAAAAAGGAGTTGATAAGGAGTAGTGGACGATTCAATGATAAAAAGCGCAACAATCTTAGCCCTTTGGGTATGGGCCTCTTTGTCCATCCAGGGCGTTTTCTCGATCATCACCAGCATTGTGGCTACGGTCTACTTTGCATCCATGCTTAAAATAAGGGTGGTAAATGAAAAATACGACGGGAGCTGGAGGGCGTTTTTTAAAAGTTGGTTTTCGTAAAACAGGCGAGTAATGAACCAGACAATTATTGACCTTCGGCAAACGGCCCAAACAGTAGTCAAAATGGACTTCGGCACTTCTGCTGTGGTTACCTGGTCAGGCATTGCTTCTATGGACACCGGATACACCCTAACCCTTGACGAGGGCCTGCCCACCGAGCAAGTCTACACCGTGGGATCCGGACTGACACTTGGGGCCAGCAGTATTGCCTGGAACATCGGCGCAGAGATCGCCAAAAGGAAAACATACACCGGCGTGCTGGTATCCGACACAAAGGTGGTCGGAGCCTATTTGCGCATCGGCATAAAGCTGGAGGTAGCATGATAACAGTACAAGGGCCCTCGGGCAATGTTGGAATAGCTGTGCAAGGCCAGGGCGCTTCGGTGAGAATAATCGAAGCAAGCGCAGCAGGCGGAGGCGTGATTGAAACCGGCCCCCTGCCGCAGGTTACTGTGTCGGACCCCGGGATGGATGGAAGGGTGACGGCCCTGGAGGCGTGGAGAGATAACGGTACTATAAACGGAGGACTTTTAATGTAACATACAAGCAATGGCAAACACTATTCAACTAAAACGCAAGGCCACGGCTGGCGCTCCCTCTCTCGGGAGCCTGGCTGTGGGCGAGGTCTGTCTGGTTATCCCGGATGAGACCATGTACTGGAAAAAGGACGCCGGGACCCTTATCGGGCCGATCGGAGCCGCTGGCGCTACGGCCTGGGGCGGTATCACCGGGACCCTTTCCTCTCAGACCGACCTGCAGAACGCCCTGGACGCAAAAGCACCCCTGGCCTCTCCGGCGCTTTCCGGGACGCCTACGGCCCCCACAGCTGCAGGAGGCACAAGCACCACGCAGATCGCAACCACAGCTTTTGTACAGGCGGCAATCAGCGCACTTGTGGCTGCTGCTCCGGGGACGCTTGACACGCTCAACGAGCTGGCCGCAGCCCTTGGGGATGACCCGAACTTTTCAGCAACCATCACAGCGTCCTTGGCAGCAAAGCTCGACGCTAACAGCACTATTGACGGCGGAACCATTTAACCTATGGCCAACACCATACAGATAAAGCGGAAGACCACAAGCGGAGCCCCCACCCTTGGCGCTCTGGCCGAGGGGGAGTTCTGTTTGGTGGAGCCAGACAACACGCTGTTTTTGCGGCATAACGGAGCGGTGCGCCAGCTTATTGTGGTGCAGGAGATTTCTCAGGCTGCATACGACGCGCTTTCCCCGCCGGACTCAAACGTGCTTTACCTTATCACTTCATGAACTTAGGAGCAAGCCCCGTAAACGCACTAAGACTCGGATCCTCCACGGTGTCCGCAGCGTACCTGGCATCGGTCCAGGTGTTTGGCGGCGCGGCTCCTTTTGATCCAGAGGCCAACCTCGGTACACCCGATGCCACGCAGGCCCCGGGAACCTTTGACTGGACGCCTCCGGCGACTGGTAGCGAGGCAGCGGTGTTTGCCTTTGACCTCACTTTGCCCGCTACTCCGCCCACGACCGGGTTGATATTCGAGCAAGGGGGCTCCGGGCGGGGTATCATATTACAGGTGCGAAACGGGCATTTGCGCTTTCGCTTTGGCGACGGGGGTACGGCAATGACCACGGTGCCCACTCAGGGCTTTGTGGGAAGCGGAAGCGCCTCGGGCGATGCGAAGTACATCTGGGACGTGCCGGTGGCTTCTCTGCCGTTTGACGGAGGCACGCATACTATTGTGTGGGAGGTGCAGCCGGAAGCGGCGGCCGCCCCGAATATCGGGCACCGGGCCTGGATAGACGGCACGCTGCTTTTTGATAGCCGAAGCGCAAACCGGGTGGAGAGTGACGACTGGAGCGGTAGCGCCTCCGGCGGCTTCTTAACCGGAGGGACCAATATGCCAGACGAAGTAAACTATGATAACCCGTGGCCGGTTCAATCGGGGCAGGCACGGTTATACTTAAACAAAAGCGTGACGTAAATGGTATCACCACTTGAAAAGATAGAGCTCCGCGGCGAGGACCCCACCGGCCACGGTTACTATGGGGCCAAACGGGGTAGCCGCAAGCATAAGGGGCTTGACCTTGTGGCCGCACCCGGCGACGCGGTGCTCTCCCCCATTCACGGGGTAGTAACCAAGCTGGGATACCCCTATGCCAACAACCTCGCTTTTCGGTACGTAGAAATCACAAACGACACCTACCGAGTCTGGCTTATGTACGTGGCCCCGGAGGTCAAGGTCGGGGACCGCGTATTTGAAGGACAGCGCGTTGGTGAGGTACAAGATATTGCAGGCTATTGGGACCCGAAGATGAAAAACCACGTGCATTACCAGGTATGGAAGCACGGGCTGCTCACCGACCCGGAGCCGTTAATTACAGCTTATGGATGTACTTGCAAAAGAAGTAGCCGGGAATTACCACAGGTTTAAAGTCCCTTGTAAATCAAAGGACGAAAAACACCTGTTTGTCTGCTCGGATGTTCACTTTGATAATCCAAAATGCAACCGCGAGCTTTTCTTCTCGCACATGGACCGGGCCCTGGAGCTCGACGCTATGATCGCAATCACCGGGGACCTTTTCTGTTTGATGCAAGGGAAGTATGACCCCCGCAAAAGCAAGTCGGCTATACGGCCGGAGCACAACGGAGACAACTACCTGGACCTTGTGATAAACGACACCGCCGAGAAGTTCAAGAAGTACGCGCACAACATCATCCTGGTGACAAAGGGCAACCACGAGACCAGCGTCAGCAATCGGGCGGAGACCGACATCATGGGCCGTTTTGTGGAGCGTCTTAATTTGATTGCCGGATCCAATGTGCAGATGGGGGAGTACCAGGGATACTACTCGCTTCAGTTTAACTACAAAAAGGGGTCATGCTCTTATCCGGTCCATATCGGATATGCCCACGGGAACTGGGGCGGTATTATAACCAAAGGCACCCTGTCCGTAGTTCGCTATGCGGCCATTATGCCGGACTGCGACATCATGTTTTCAGGCCACACGCATGACGGCTGGATTGTTCCGCAGGCAAGGTATCGCAGGAAGGAAGACCAAAACAAGGTTGAGATAGAACGGCAATGGCACGTTAAGACCGGCACGTATAAGGAGGAATTTGACGGCGGTAAGGGCTGGGCCGTGGAGCGGATCTCAATGCCAAAGTACCTGGGCGGTTGCTTTGTCAGGTTTAAGTACAATAAGCACAAGGGGATCAGCTTTGAAATGACCCTCACGAATTGACGAGGGTAAACCAGCACGTTTACAGATGAGTAAAAATGTAAACTATAGTGTTGCATAGGCGAATCACCTTATTTCTCGCGATATTACTCGCTACGCTTATATCCGGCTGCGGATCCCGCCGGGCGGAGGTCTCCCGCACCCGTCTCGGGGTGATTGAGAAGGCCGCCTGGTCCAGGAACGCACCAGCCGACCGGGTGTACATCACAGCGCCCAGGGAGGAACCGGTCCGGCCCGAGGCTCCGGGCCAAGTATCGCAGATCGCGATACGCGATACGGTACTGCGAAAAGAGGGCGAGAACGGCGCGGTAATGAGCGTTAGGCTGCGCGGCCGCGAGTTTCTTGACGCAGATTGCTATTGTCCGCCAGTTAAGGAGACCGGCAAAACCTCCACGGAAGTTGACTTGAAGCAGAAGGATAAAGAAGTGGAGCGTGACGGGGTTAGCTTCGGAGCGGTTTTGGCAATAGCCATGGTGGCCTTTGCCGTCGGTTTGGTTGTGGGCACTAAAGTGAAAAGCCCCGGGTGAGAACTCCCGAGGCTTAACCCCATTAACCAATCTATGAAAAATGAACTCTCCTGATTCAATACCAATGTACTACTTTTTCGCAAATAAACAATAGTGTGAACATAAATATTTGATTTTCAGCATTAACATACCTGCTTTGGGAGCAGGAGGTCGCAGGTTCGAATCCTGCCACCCCGACCACTTGAAAAGCCCCGGTATTCCGGGGTTTTTTCATTTCACCCTCTCAGATTTATTTACTATACTTTTGCGCCTTTCGTTTACTTTTGTACCTTTTTGCCCCGTATTTTTCGCAAAGTTTTCGCAAGGTTTTGATACAGGCCCGCATCATACTCGACACCAGAAGCACGGCAAAGGCCGGGCACCCGATAAAAATATACCTTTCCGGGTACGGAAAAAAGGCGTACATCTCAACCGGGTACTTCTCCCGGGCGGAGCATTGGAAGGACGGCCCCACACGAAGGCACCCGAACTACAACTTTTTGAGGGGCTGGATTGCCCGGCGTGAGGCCAGGCTTCAGCAGCAGGTAAACCATTGCAACGCTCACCGCTTTTCCTTTGCTCAGTCGCGTGATTTTATAAAGCAGGGCCCGGAGGACCGGGAGGCAGAAATCGCCGCTCTGGAGCAGCGCCTCGAATCCCTGCGGGGTGACTCCGCCCCTACCCTGTACGAGTTTTGGGATAGGTACACCTCGGAGCTCGCAGCGGCCGGCAAGTCTGTCCGGGCCTTTGAGGAGACCCTGGCCCAGCTCAAGCACTTTAAAGCGGACGTGGCCCTGCGGGATGTGAACTACGAATGGCTGCAGGACTTCATCCAGCGCAAGTACGCCACGGGCTGCGGACCGTCGGGCGCTTCCTTTTACCTGCGCACCATCCGGCGGGTTTACCTGGAGGCTCAACGCCGCCCATCCTTGCAGATACCTGCAGGCAATCCCTTCGCAGGTCTTATACCCGCATCGCGCCGGCGGGAGCCCCCACGTATCACCCGCGAGCAGCTTGCGGGGCTATTGGATTACCAACCGAGACCAGGGACCACCAAGGCGAACGCGAAGCGCATGACAGAGCGCATGGCCGTTTTCTGCTTTCAGGTCTACATCGGGGGACATGACCTTGTAGACGTGGCTCGCCTCTCCTGGGAGGATGTGGCCGGGGGCCGGGTGCGGCTTTACCGCTACAAGAACAGGAGCCGGGGCGGGGAGCTGGTGGATAACCTGTTGATTGATCAGGCCATAGAGATACTGAAAAAGCACGGGCGAAAAGACCGGGGCCGGCCCTTTCACTTTATACCGGATCCCGAAAGCGAGCCGGAGGGATACCGCACGTGGAGGGGGAACTACAACAGGGCGCTGCGAGTGGTTTCCGAAGACCTTAATATCACCCCGGCGATCACCTCAAAAGCGCCCCGGTATATTTTCAGGACCTGGGCCGGGGAGTGCGGCGCGGACATCCTGGCCACTATGCAAATACAAGGCCACAGGGCCCGGGGCATGACCTTCTCTTACCAGGGCCGCCTGCCGGACCGCATTGTTGACCGGGTTCTTCGGGAGGTTATTGCCGGAGAATAATCTCGCCAGACTCCAGGCCCTCGCGGATGGGCACCATCATTTTCTGCCCCCGCATCTCAAAGACTATGCTCGCCCCGTCCAAGCCGCCAACCGGCTTTTTAAGGACCAGCACCTGGTCAATGGCAAAGGACGCGCCGGCATACCCCGGCCCAAGGCGCTGGGGCGCTGGGGCAAATGTCTTTGGCTTTGTCATGACATACACATAAGCGCCTTCCAGGCCTGTCCCTTGGCCGAGCTCGAAACTATCCCCCTGGGCGAGGGTCTGCTCACCGGCCTGGTAGGTTTTTACTTCCTTAAACTGGCCGCGGGCCATGGCCCCAGCAAAAAGCAGCAGTACAAAAAGGGCTTTTGTTTTCATCTCCGCATTGATCTTTTAATGTCCACAATATTGAAAATCGCAATTAAGTCATTCATGTTCACGGTAAAATCCTGATAGTATGGGTTTAGGCTATGCAAGGTGAGCTCCCCGGTCTCCGTGTTGTGTTCCGCTATGCGCTTGACAAGAACCCCCTGCTGCGCATGTGCAAGCACGAAATCCCATTGCCTTATATGCAGGCGGTTTCTCCAATGCTGGCGGCCTACCTCCCGGCACAGTAAAAGGTCGCCCTCGTAGAGGCTCTCCCTGGGATTGTCGATGGACTCCATACTATCCCCTGCCACCTCAAAAGTAAGGTATCTCCCCTTATACTCCCGGTCCACCTCCCACGGCACCTTTGGCAGTTCCTCCAGGTACTCGGGATCCTCCCACCCGGCAAGGAAGCCGGCCCTGGCCCGCTGGGTGACCAAGGGCACGAGCTTGAAGTGGTTAAAGTTCACATAGATGCCTTCGGGCTCGGCCACTACCGCTGGCCGGTCCTTCCACTTGACATACTTGCGTATGGCGGCCACCGTGCTTGCGTTTGGCCTTTTGGTCTCGCCCTTTAGGATCCGGCCAATTGTTGACTGCGCAATGCCCGTAGCCTTCTCAATCTCGTAAGCTGTAATGCCTTGCGACTGAATCTCTTGCAACAAATCCTTTAAGCTCTCCATTGTTTAGACTGATTATAAATTATCTTTTGCATGTATTTTTCTTATCTTACTGCTTGCATATACTTGCATTTGCACTTATATTTGGTGGTGTATTACTACTAATATAATGAAAACCTCAGAAACCACCACAAAACCTATCAGCGAGCTGCAGTTTGGCGAATTAAACGGCAATAGGCCGTGGTTTCCCAAGCCCGGGACTGACGAGATGGTAGTCATTATTTCCGAAGACTTGCTGGAATCCTACAAAGCCGCCTACGGCCACTTTGATGTTGAGATAACCGTTGACCAGTATGGTCATGAAAGTTACAGCGTCCCGGCATTTCAGGCCAGTATTGACGCTTATTGCGCGAGAAAAGCACAAACCCTTAAAGCGTGGAGAACCACCGAATAACCCTTTAACACATCTATCATGAAAGCAATCCCGAAATCATTTTGCGGCACCACCGTTGCCGACTGGAGAATCACTATGGAATCTAAAAAAATAGACGCTGCTGCAATCGTAAACCTGTCCTTAGAGGTAAGGGTTCCTATGATCGACGATTGGTTCTATGCGAGGTCCATTGTTGGCGTGGATATGGACGGCGACACAAAAATGGCACTTGCTAAGGCAATGGCCAGGGCTGAGGCCGATTGGAAAATCACTCTTGTAAAACCCGAGGCGGCATGAAACGAATCACTTGGACACAGATACGCGCAGCATTTTTCTACTGGCTTCTTGTAGTCATACTGCTCATGGCTGCTAACGCCTGCGCCAAGCCTGAAAGCGTACAACGCGAGGACTGCTACTGCAGCCCCGATGTGATATTCGAATCCGAACCTTGCCGCACCGTGTGCGGAGCAATTCTATAACAGTCACTTATGAGTATAAGCAAGAACATCAGGTGGATGTGGGGGCGCATGATACCCGATACCCGCGAGCAAGTCCTCGCAGCCCTTGCAGAAGAGTTTAACAACGAAGAGCGTACCATCCGCGACGTCTGGATCTACTCCAAGGCGGTGCCGAAAAAGTACCGGCCCCGGGTGGTAGAGATATGCCAGAACGCGCTGCGTAACCAGGAACGCGCCACAATCTCCAAGCTATGACCACCATCACACCGAAAGCAATCGACAAAATAAAAGCCGAGCTGCGCCAGGACATTCGCGTGGGAGTAGTGACCGCCGCAGCAGCGGCCAAAGCCCTGGGTATCTCTCGCAAAAAGTTTTACCAGCGGGCGGCCGAGGCCGGAACCTGCATCCGGGCCTCATCTGGGGAGAAAGGCAAGTACATCTGGACCTCTATCAAGCAGGAGTTCAAGCGCATACACGGCGTCCGGTATGAGGAGGCCGCAGGAGCATAATAAAACAGGGTTGTCGGCCCCTGACCACGTCGGCGCATTGTCAAACACAAATAGTTTTTTTATGTCAAGCATTAATGATTTCGGCGGAAGCCGCGAACGAGTCCACCACTACTTCAACATCGGGATGGGCAAAGTGATTAAATCCCTCGGAAAGGAGGAGCCTGCCTCCATGGAGGGCGTCACCAAACGAGTGAACAAAAAGGGCGACACCGTCTACGAGATGCACCTGGATTTTATCCGAGGCTTTATCGTAGGCGCAGACCTGAAGCTGCCGCCGTCCGACCACCCCGAGTACGGGAAGACCATCGAACTGAAAATCGAAGCGGAAAACGGAGCGCAATGCGTTTTGCAAATACCCTTTGACTCGGCATACGCCCGGGGATTTTTGTACTCCTCCCCCAACATGGATCTCTCCCAACCGGTAGAGATTGAGCCCTACCAATACTTCTCCAAAAAGAAGGGCCGCGACGCCACCGGGCTCTCCCTTTTCCAGAACGGGGAGAAGCTGGACTGGGCTTATGGAACTAAGGATAACCCCGGCGGAATCCCGCCTCTGAAGCGCGTCAAGTTCAAGGGGCAGGAGACCTGGGACAACTCCGACCAGCTCGCTGCCCTTGAGCAGAAGTACATGGAGTTCTGCGCACTATTCAAGGACGTGCAGGCCGAGGCGGTACCTGCCAGCGAGCCTGAGCCGCAGGCCGAAGCCGCGCCCGCCGCAGGAGATGACTTTTGATTGCCCCCGATACTATTGTTGAACCGGCCCCCTTCGGGGGGCCATTTTACCCCATACAATGAAAAAGGACAAAGTAGAAACCGCCCTCATAGCTTTATACTGCTTCGCAGCAGCCCTGTACTTGGCCTGGGGGATAACATTCCTGACCTCATGAGAACAGCGATACCCGTGCAAGGGGGCTATGCGCCCCAGCGCCGAAAGACCAAAGACGTGGGCCAATGGATGGCTTACATCGAAAACCAGTTGCAACAATTACGGGGGCTTGACCCTCACCAAAAACCGAAGCGATGAAAATATTTGCTCACGAAAACCTGAACCGAATAGACGTGCTTGACGAGCGCTTCTACACCACGGACAACGAGACCTACTACCCCTCAGTTACAACCGTTTTGGACGCCTACCCGAAGGGGGCCGGCTTCCGCGAGTGGTTGAAGGCTAACGGGGCCGGGTCTGACCAGATCGTAAAAGAGGCCGCCGAGCGCGGAAGCAACGTGCACAACGCCATCGAGCACATACTTCTGGGCCGAGAGCTCAAGTGGATCACAAACGGCGTGCCCGCATACACCCTTGAGGAGTGGCAAATGATATGCAAGTATCTGGAGTTCCATCAGGAGTATATCCAGCCCGGGGAGCAGGTGGCCGCCGAGACCATGCTATTTTCCAAAACCCTGCGCCTTGGTGGCACCTGTGACATGGTGGCGAAAATAAACGGGGAGACCTGGTTGATTGACTTTAAGACCAGCAACGGGCTCTATAAAACCCACGAGATACAGCTCGCCGTCTACAAGGAAATGTGGGACGAGCACAACAGCCCCAAGATCGACCGCTACGGGATCCTCTGGCTCAACTCCTCCCACCGCACAAAGCGGCAGTTTCAGGGCATCGGGTGGCAGCTCAAGGAGTTCACAGACTCCCACGAGTACAACCTGCAGCTCTACCACCACACCCGGGCGCTTTGGGATTGTGAGAACCCGAACTACAAGCCGCGAAACATGAGCTATCCGAACGTCATAAAACTAAGCGGAGAACCAGTAGAAGCATAATAAAGGGAATGGGGCAATTGATTTCTTACTTTAAGAGTGGAGAGTTTAGCAGGGTAACAGGCAGCGTGGGGCTGGAGGATTACCTGGAACACGTAAAAGAGGGCCGCTGGCAGGACAAGGTGCTGGCGGTCCGCAACGGGAGGCTGGATAAGAAGAACGTCCCATCGGTGACGGTATCCGGCCAGTTTGACGGCCGCCGCCGGAGGGAGAATTTTACCAGCCACAGCGGGGTGATCGGCATAGACCTGGACGACCAGGACAACCCCGGACTGCTGGATAAGCGCGAGCGCCTGCAGCAGGACCCGCATTGCTACGCCTGCCACACTTCAATCCGGGGCTTCGGCCTTGTTTGGTACGTGAAGGTGAGCCCCGCCAAGCACCTGGAGGCGTTTCAGGCCATCGAGAAATACCTCGCCAATGAATACGGGGTTGTGGTGGATCCCTCCGGCAAAGACGTGTCGCGACTGAGGTACATCTCTTACGACCCCCACCTGTATTTGAACAAAGCCTCGAAGAAGTGGAGCAAGTACCTTACCAAAAAGGAAAGGGAGCCCCAGGCCGCGCCACGGATAAACGCCTACCACAACGAGGACATTGCCCACATCCTGCAGCAGATTACCTCCCGGGGCGTAAACATCGCCGAGGACTACCATAGCTGGTTGCATATTTCCTTTGCCCTGGCTTCCGAGTTTGGAGAGTCCGGCCGGGAGTATTTTCATGCGGTCTCCGCTCAGTCCTCCAAGTATGAAAGCGCCAGATGCGACGCTCAGTATGACATAGCCCTAAAGCGCGACCACAGCGGAGGGGTAAGCATTGGCACCTTTTTCTACTACTGCAAGCAGGCGGGGATTGAAACCACCACCCCCACCACACGGGAGGCCGTGGCCATCTACCGACAGCGGGTGAAAATGGACCCCGGCAAATCCCGAAAGGAGGCCGCCGCATCGGTCATTGAGTACATGGAAAAAATACACGGGGTCGGGGAAGAGCGCCTTGCCCCGGTGCTGGAGCAGATGGAAGAGGTGCCAGACCGGGAGCTCAGGGAGCAGCGCGTCAACGACCGCATGACAGAGATCGAGACCTTTATCCGCTCCTTGGGCCTGCGCTATAACGAGATCACCCGCAAGGTGGAGCAGGACGGGGTGCCGCTGGACGAGAGAGACATCAATACCATCTACCGCAAGGCCCTCCACGCCATAGACGACAAGCTCTCCAAGAACCGTCTGCTTGACCTTATCGACTCCGACCTTATTGAGTCCTACAACCCGTTTCTGGAATTCATCAAAAAGAACAAGCACCTGAAACCCTCCGGGGTGGTCCAGGAGCTGCTCGACTGTTTTGAGTACGAGAAACCGGACCTGGACATGATGGAAATCACCCAAGACGAGGCCGAGGCGGATTACCTGGAGGTATTCCTTACCCGGTGGCTTGTGGGTATTATTTCCGCGATGCACGGCACTTACTCCCTGCTGGTACTGGTGCTTACCGGGGGACAAGGCACGGGCAAAAGCCGGTTCTTCCGCGACCTGTGGCCCCCGGAACTAAAGCCATACTATGCAGAGAGCAAGCTGGACGAAGGAAAGGATGGGGGGATCCTGATGTGTCAAAAGCTATGTATCATGGACGACGAGTTTTCCGGCAAGAGCAAAACCGAGGCCAAGAAGTTTAAGGAGATTTCCAGCCGCGACACCTTTACCGTGCGCCGCCCTTACGGAAAGGTCTTCGAGGACCTACCCAGGTACGCGGTGCTTTGTGGTACTTCAAACGATGAGCAGATCATAAACGACCCCACCGGGAACCGGCGGCTTATCCCGGTGAACGTGACAAAAATAGACCTGGAGCGCTTTGCCGCCATAGACAAGACAGAGCTATTTATGGAGCTGTACTGGATGTGGCGTGAGATAGGCGATGCTTGGATGCTTACCAAAAAGGAGATTGCCTACCTGAATAAGTCCACAACCAAGAACGAGCAGATTTCCTTTGAGGCCGAAATGATCCTCAAATACTTCGAGCCGGCATACAGCGAAGGAGGTAATACCACGCTGCTTTCCGCTTCAGAGATCAAGCAGAAACTGGACTTTAGGACCGGTGAGCGCGTGTATGTAAACAAGCTGGGGGCCGTCCTTAAATCTTTGGGCTTTGAGCAGGTCAAGAAAAAGGTGGCAGGACAAGTGGTGCGCAAGTACCTGGTTGTGGATTATTACAAACCCAATAGTGAAGGAATCTTATGAGCTCAGAAGTCATTACCCGCAATCACGTCGGCAACAGCCTTTCTTACCAGCGCCTCCAGGCGAGCTTCGGAGAGCTCTTTGGATATGTACTCAGAGGCACCCAAACGGAACACGTCGGAGGCAGTCATTCCGTTCTCGGCGGCGTACTTCTCAACCGCGGAAATCAGCTCCGGGGAGACTCTAAAGGTGAAAATTTTAGCCTTCATGTATGTACATTGTATATACACAAAGAAAACAAAAAGGCTCCGAAACGGCAAGAATCAGCTCGAAAAAGTGACCGCTTGGCCCTGGATCGAGGCCAAAAAACGGCCAAAAAGGGCCAAAAAGGCCAAAGGTTGACAGCACATTGTGCCAACCTGGGGGTGTGGTGTCAACCTCATAAGCCCAATGTTTACGGGGCTTTAGAGCAAAAGGTTGACAGTAGACAGGTTGACAGTACGTTTTCAAATCTTTTCCTATATACAAAACCGTTTTTTTCGTACATACAATGTATATACAGTATTTCAATACTACTCTTAATAAATATCTTTTATAGAATAGTTACTGTCTACTGTCAACCTTCGTCTTGTATCCCCCGTCCTGTGGGGGTTTGCGAGGTTGACACCACTTTTTTTCCTGCTGTCAACCTGCTGTCAACTGTCAACCTTTGGGAATCATGCTAAGAGACTACCAGAAAGCCCTGATTGCATCTCTTCGCAAGGCTATCCGCGAAGGCAACCGGCGCATCATTGCCGTGCTGCCCACCGGAGGGGGCAAGACCTTCACCTTTACCCACATGGTGAGGTCGGCGGTGGATCGCGGGCGCAAAGTGCTTATCCTGACTGACCGAATTGAGCTATTGCGCCAAGCGGGGGGAGCCCTTAATGTGTACGGCCTGGATCCCATCGAAATAAAAGCCGGGCGCAAGCCGTACCTGGGCGGGGTGCTTTACACCGCCATGGTAGAGACGCTCTCCCGCAGGATTTCAAAGGCAGACTACCAGCATTGGCTTCGCAACATGGAGGTGGTCATAATCGACGAGGCCCACATGAGGAGCTTCGACAAACTCTTTGAGCACTTCCACCCCAGGGCCCGGGTGATCGGTTTTACAGCCACCCCGAAGCGGGAAGGCCGCAAGAACCAGCTCGGGGAATACTACCACCACCTGGAGGTCGGGGTAGAGATTAACGAGCTGGTGGCGGCCGGCCACCTGGCAGAAGCGAAATACTACGGCGTGGAGGCGGACCTCTCAGAGGTGCGCACGGTCCGGGGGGACTTTGACCAGAACGACGTAGCAGACCGGTTTTCCAAGGCGAAGCTGTACAAGGGGGTGGTTGAAAACTACCAGCGCATAAGCCCCGGACAAAAGGCTCTTGTCTTTGCCTCAAACGTGGCGAGCTCCAAGGAGCTGGTCCAGGAGTTTGTTGATGCCGGAATCGACGCGCGGCACCTGGACGCCACGGTGGGCGACCGCGAGCGCCGCGAGACCCTGGAGTGGTTCAACCGCACCTCGACCGCGGTGTTGTGCAACGTGGGGATCCTAACCAAAGGCTTCGACGAGCCTTCCATCCGCACGGTGATACTCTACCGGGCCACCAAGTCCATCCCCCTTTACCTGCAGATGTGCGGGAGGGGATCCCGCATTGCCCCGGGCAAGACCGAGTTTAATATCCTGGACTTCGGCGGCAACATTGCCCGGATGGGTTTCTGGCATGAGCCCAGGACCTGGTCTTTGGAGGTGCTTCCGGAACAGGAGAAGGCCAAAGGCGAGGCGGTTCTGAAACAATGCGGCTCTTGCGAGGCGTTTATCCCTGCGGCGGCTACCGAGTGCAAGTATTGCGGATGGGTGGACCAAAAGGAGAAGGAAGAGCAGGAATTCGCCCGACTCTCCTTGCTAAACCCGGCAGAGCTCAGAAAGCGGGCGGAAGGGGCAACCCTGGAGGAGAAGATCGACATGGCGAAAAAGAAGCTCATCAAGCCCTTCTGGGTCATACACAACCTCACCGAGTGGGAGGAGGTCAAGCAGTTTGTCTCCGGGATGGGCTGGAGTCCGTACTGGTACCAATACAATTTTGAGCGCTTTTGGTGGAAGGACCACTACCTGGAGGAGGCGCAAAACGGAAGTAGAACGATAAAAGTTGCGTGATATGGGAGCAAGAACAACCAGATGGGTAAGTGAGAACCGCCTGCAGCAGGAGGTCTTTACCTGGCATTGGAATAACGTGCCCGAGGAGCGCGGCCTGCTTTTTATGGTGAACAACCAGGGCAGCAGCCGAATAAACGGGGCCCGGCTCAAGAGTATGGGCGTGGTGCC
>Ga0180432_10004773_pt1 | contig 18398 bp, 11 predicted proteins | sample SS_ome_10_FD_132414 | JGI IMG/M metagenome (GOLD analysis project Ga0180432, IMG submission 132414) | Hypersaline lake sediment archaeal communities from the Salton Sea, California, USA - SS_1_MS_2 metaG | ecosystem: Environmental > Aquatic > Non-marine Saline and Alkaline > Hypersaline >...
GAAGAAGAAGCCGAAGAAGAAGCCGAGCCCGTCGCTGAGACCGAGGAAGAGGCCGAGCCGGTCGCTGAGACCGAGGAAGAGGCCGAGCTGATCGCTGAGACCGAAGAAGAAGAAGAAGAAGAAGAAGAAGAAGACACAGCTAGCTAGGCATACCGAGGCACGTCGCCTCCACCCTGGGGGCGGCGTGCCTTATCAACGCCTGGCTGGTGTCACGAGGAGCAAATTGGGAGGAGAAGAACCAGTTTATGGGTAAGGAAGAAAAGATATATATGGAGGGGACCGTCATCGAGGCGCTCCCCAACACGCAGTTCCGCGTCGAGTTGGAAAACGGCCACGAGGTACTGGCTTACCTCTCTGGCAAGATGCGGCGCTACTACATCCGCGTCCTTCTGGGAGACCGCGTCCGCGTCGAACTCTCCCCGTACGACCTATCCCGCGGCCGCATTGTCTACCGCTACAAGGCCTCGGACCGCCGCGAGTAGCACCGTCAGGCGTCGGAGTCGAAGGCTGTCCGTTTCGCCTGCAAGCTGACCCAGTCACCTCGCTGCCGCTGATCGGTCAGCTCAAGACCATTCCGCTCTAAGGCAGCGACAACCTCCGCAGCTTGGTCGGCCGTAATGCCGGCGGCAACCACGGCGCCGCCGGGCCGCAGCCTCTCCGACAAGCCCGCTTCCGCCATCTTCATCACCACACGCGCCAGGATATTCACCACCACCAGGTCATACCGTTCCGGCACATCGGACAGCGACCCCCTCCGCACCGTCACATCGTCGCTCACCCCATTCTGGATCACGTTAGCGCGCGCCACCCGGACCGCCTGCTCATCATTGTCAAAGGCGGCCACGTGCCCTGCGCCCAGCTTCGCCGCCGCGATGGCCAGAATTCCCGAACCCGTCCCCAGATCCAGGACCTCCAGGCCCGGTCGAACCAATCGCTCCAGAGCGCACAGACACAACTGTGTAGTGGGGTGGAGCCCCGTACCAAAAGCCATCCCGGGGTCCAACTCAATGATCACGTCCTCGGGCTCCGGGCTGTGCTCGAGCCACGACGGCCGAATCACCAGACGCTCGCCGATCCGCAGCACCTTGAGCTGCTTCTTCCATGCCTCAGACCAGTCCTCTTCTGCGATCATCCGGAAGGTCGGTTCGGGCACGGGACGGATCTGACCCAGGTGCCAGAGCCCCTCCTCGATCCTCCGCTTCACCGACCATAGCTGGTCGTCGGCCGGCAGGTAGCCCCGCACGATCACCGGCTCCGTCTCCCAACCATCGGGTCCACCCTCAATGACCACACCACGGCCCGTATACCGCGAGAGGACCTCCGCGACCGCCTCAGCAGTCTCGTAATCTACCTCTACGCTCACCTCAAGCCATTCATCCATGTCCATTGTCCCCGACCCCAAAAGGTCTCCACCAACAACCACAAACAAAGACAGCCCCTGACCTTGCGCCTGGATGCCGCCAACTGCCCAAACTCTCGCAGACCTTCAGGGTCTTTGCGCGCCCGCCCTTACAACCCCAAGAACTCCCGCACCTCATTCATGAACCCGCGTTTTTCCTCCAACACCTTCTCCGGCTCCAGCGTCCCCCCTAGCTCCTCGAGCAACGTCCTCTGTTCGCGAGATAACCTCTTTGGGATCGCCACGCGCAGCAGCACCAGCTCGTCGCCCCGCCCATGCCGCTTCACGTGCGGCACGCCCCGATCCGGCAGCCGTAGAACCGTATCCGTCTGCGTCCCTGGATCGACCGTGATCGTTTCGTCTCCATCCAGCGTCGGCACCTCGATATCCGTCCCCAGCGCCGCCTGAGCCACGTTGATCTCGACCTCCACCAGGATGTCGTCGTCACGGCGCCGAAAGATAAGATGAGGCTCTACCTCCAACACGATGTAGAGATTGCCGCGCGGGCCGCCGTTGCTCCCTGCCTCCCCCTCCCCCGCCAGCCGAATCCGTGTGCCGTCGTCGACGCCGGCGGGTATGTTCACCGAGAGCTCTCGCGTGACACTCACCCGCTTGTCTCCTCCACACCGTGGGCACACGTCGGTCACCACAGTACCTTGACCGCGGCAATCGGGGCAGTCTGTAACGCTCACAAAGGATCCTAGGATCGAGCGCTGCACCTGCCGCACCTGCCCGGTCCCGTTGCACTTCGAGCACGTATCCGGCGACGTGCCAGGCTTCGCGCCGCTCCCCGCACACTCGGGGCACGTCTCATATCGCCTCAGTTCGATCGTCTTCTCACAGCCGAACACGGCCTCCTCGAACGTCAGCCGGAGGTCGTAGCGAAGATCGCCCCCCCTCCGCGGGCCCCTTCGCCCTCGGCTGGAGAACCCGAAACCCTGCCCGAAAAACTCCTCGAAGATGTCGAACGGATCTCGGAAACCGCCAAAGTCGAACCCGGCCCGTCCGCCCTCCAGCCCGGCGTGACCAAACCGGTCATACGCGTTCCGCTTGTTCGGATCAGAGAGCACCTGGTACGCCTCGTTGATCTCCTTGAACCGCGACTCCGCATCCGGCTCGTCGCTCACGTCAGGATGGTACTGCCGCGCCATCTGACGATACGCCTTCTTGATCTCCCGCTGCGACGCCGATCGCTCGACCCCCAGCACTTCGTAAAAATCCTGTCTAGCTGCCATAAAGCCCCTCTAGATAAAACGAACGGCATCCTCCACCCTTCAATGCCACAAACCAACCGCAAGACCAATCGCAGAATCAGCGGAGGAACTGGCTCCAGGCGGAGCGTCAGGTCCTTGGCCCATCCGCCGATCCTATGCACCGCGCCCCGACACCACGAACCGTGCTCAAGGCCGACCGTCAGATGCACTAGCTCCCACCAGCACGCTCGAGGATCGTCATAGACCCCCGACCTACGTCTCTGTGAACTCCGCGTCGATCACGTCCTCATCAGCCTCATCCATCCCGCCCTGCGCACCGGCCGCCTCTCCGCCACCCTGCGCCTCTGCCTCTTCATACATCTTCGACCCGATCTCCTGCATCGCCTCGCCCAACTCCGCGGTGCACTGCCGGATCCTGTCCACCTGATCCCCCTTCAGCGCCTCCCGTACCGCCTCAATCTTCCCCTCCACCTTCGCCCGGATCTCCTCCGGCACTTGCTCCCCCTGCTCCCGCAGGAACTTCTCCGCGCCGTACGCCGCAGCATCAGCCTCGTTGCGGACTTGTACCTTCTCCTTCTGCTCCCGATCCTCCCCGCGGTACTCCTCCGCCTCGTCCACCATCCGGTCGATCTGCTCATCCGTCAGGCCGCTGGACGGGATGATCTCCATCGACTGCTCCCGACCCGTGGCCTTATCCTCCGCCGAAACGTGGAGGATGCCATTGGCATCGATGTCGAAAGTCACCTCGATCTGAGGAACACCCCTTGGCGCCGGCGGGATGCCGTCCAGGATAAACTTCCCCAGGCTCATATTATCGGCCGCCATCGCCCGCTCGCCCTGGAGCACGTTGATCTCCACCTGCGTCTGGCTGTCCGAGGCCGTCGAGAAGATCTGGCTCTTCCGCGTCGGTACAGTCGTGTTCCGTTCGATGAGCGCGGTGGCGACGCCGCCCAGCGTCTCGATACTCAGCGTCAGGGGCGTCACGTCCAGCAGCAGGATATCCTTCACCTCGCCGCCCAACACACCCCCCTGAATCGCGGCGCCGAGCGCTACCACCTCATCCGGATTCACGCCCTTGTGCGGCTCACGGCCGAAGAAACCCCTCACCAACTCCTGGATCGCGGGCATCCGCGTCTGCCCTCCCACCAGGATCACCTCGTTGATGTCCGAAGGATCCAGACCGGCGTCCGAGAGCGCCTGCCGGCACGGCTCCAGCGTCGCCTGGATCAAATCCTCCGTCAGCTGCTCCAGCTTCGCCCGGCTCACCTTCATCTGCAAGTGCTTTGGACCGCTCGCATCGGCACTGATGAAGGGCAGATTAATATCCGCCTCCAAGACCGTGCTCAACTCAACCTTGGCCTTCTCCGCGGCCTCCTTCAGTCGTTGGAGCGCCTGACGGTCGTTCCGCAGATCGATCCCCTGCTCCCGCTGGAACTCATCCGCCACCCAATCGATCACCCTCCGGTCCCAGTCGTCGCCCCCGAGGAACGTATCCCCACTTGTCGAACGAACCTCAAAGACGCCGTCCCCCACATCCAGGATCGAAACGTCAAACGTGCCCCCGCCCAGGTCAAAGACTGCGATCGTCTCGTCCTTCTTCTTGTCCAATCCATAGGCCAGAGACGAGGCCGTCGGTTCATTGATGATCCGCTGGACGTCGAGACCCGCGATCTTCCCCGCATCCTTCGTGGCCTGGCGCTGGCTGTCGTTAAAATAGGCCGGAACCGTGATGACCGCCTGCGTGACCTCCTCACCCAGGAATGCCTCGGCGTCGGCCCGGATCTTCTGGAGGATCATCGCCGAGACTTCCGGCGGGCTGTACTCCTTGTCGTGCATCCAGACGCGTACATCGCCGTTTGCGGCCTCGCTCACGTTGTACGGGACGAGTTCGTTTGCCTTCTGCACGGCCTCGTCGTCGAACTTCCGCCCCATGAAGCGCTTGATCGAGAAGACCGTGTTGTCCGGGTTGACGACGGCCTGCCGCTTCGCAACCTGGCCCACCATCCGTTCGCCGGTCTTGGGGTTCACCGCCACCACCGAGGGGAAAAGCCGCCCCCCCTCCGCACTTGGGATCACGGTCGGCTCCCCGCCCATCATTACCCCGCAGACGGAGTTCGTTGTGCCCAGGTCGATTCCAATGATCTTGCCCATGGATGACTACTCCTCGCCCGTCTGGCTGTCCGCAGCCTCTTCCTCGGCTACTTCCTCGGTCTCTGCTGGCAGGCTGACCGCCTTCGCGACCCGCACCAGCGCCGGCCGCAGCACCCGGTCCCCGAGGACATATCCCTTCTGCACCTCGCCGATGATCTGCCCCTCCTCATAGCCGGGCATCTCCTCGTGGGTCACCGCCTCGTGATAGTACGGATCGAACGACGCCTCCTCTGCCTCAATGGGCTCGACCCCCTCTGTCTCCAGGATGGCCTCCAGCTTCCGCTTCACCATCAGCAGCCCCTGCGTCCAGCTCAGCTTCTCCACACCCTCGGGCATCGTCGAGATGGCCCGGTCAAAGTCGTCCAATACTGGCAGGAGCTTCCTCAGCAGATTCGCATTCGCCAACTCGCGCACCTTCGCCTGCTCGGCGCGCTGACGTTTCTTGTAGTTCGAGAACTCGGCTTGTGCGCGGCGCCATCCATCCAGGTACTCCTCGGCCTCCGACTTGGCCTCCTCGAACGCCTTCTCCAGTTGCTCGACCTCCGAAACGACCTCACCGCCCTCCTCCACCGCTCCCTCACCTACAGATTTGGCCGTCGTCTCTTCGCTGGAAGCTCCATCCTGTCCAGTCGCGGCCTTCTCGTTATCCCTCTCCAAGCTCTCCTTATCCGCCATGTCGATCTCCTTCCTAGTCTGCCTTGCTGGGCTCTGTCTCCTCTACCTCGGGTCTCTCCAGCGCGTACGTCTCCTCCACCAATTCTGAAAGCACCTCTGCCACAAAACGGACCGCCGAGATGGCCCTGCCGTAGAGCATACGCGTGGGTCCTACCACACCTAACGCCCCCGTCGAGAAATCGGTGACGCCGTATCGGGCCAGAACCAGACTACAGGTGCGCAGTTGGTCCCACTCCCCTTCGCCACCCACCAGAACGCGCACGTTCCCAATGTCAGGACTCAGCGCCTCGTGCATCACCGTCCGCAGGAAACTCCGCTCCTCCATCACCCGCACGATCTGCTGAGCCTGTTCACCCTCAGAGAACTCGGGCTGCTGCAGTACCTCGCTCAAGCCGTCGCTGTAGATCGGACCCGCCGAACGCGCATCGACACGACGCAGAATCTCGGCGACGATCCGCGCCACGTCCACCTCGAATTCGGACAGGCCGCTCTCGCCCGCCTCCAACTCCTTCTCGATCTCCCCCGCCGTGCAACCCGCGCAGAGGTGGTTCAGTCGCTCGCTCGCCTCGGTCAGCTGCCGCTGCGTCAACGGCTCGGCCAGGGTGAGCATCCGCTGCTTGACCATACCGTTCTGTAAGACCATCACCAGCAGCACACCCACGCCCCGGGTCGAAATCAGCTGCAGGTGCTTGTACCGCGCCTCATCGGATTGCGGGGCCGTGACCACCGCCGCCCCGCGCGCGGCCTGGGCCAGCGTCGAGGCCGCCAGCGGCATCCACTGTTCCATATTGTGACGTGCCTGGTGGAACTGATGCACAATCGTTAGCCGCTCCCGCAGCGGCAGCTCCACCTCGCCCAACAACCGCTCCACAAAATACCGGTACCCCTCGTGGGTCGGCACCCGCCCCGCAGACGTGTGCGGATGCGTCAGGTGCCCCGTCTCCTCCAGGTATGCCAACTCGCTTCGCACCGTGGCCGAGCTTACCGGCAGCCCGTAACGGTCAACCAGCGCCCGTGAACTCACCGGCGACGCCGATCGCACGTACTCGCGAACGGTCAGGCCGAGTATCGTCTCCTGACGAGGTGTCAACTGTCCGTTATCGTCCATAGGGCTTGTCGTTCTCGTTTAGCACTCTCCATAAACGAGTGCCAAAGATCGACGTTGTATGATACCACGCACCACCCCCTCTGTCAAACCTCGCAATCCACCCGGGTCCACTGACGAGTTGTCGCCCTTAACGGTGCGATGCACCTTGCAGGTGCGCTGCAACCCACGACCCCATGCTTGCCACGAATGCCAGTCACAACTAGTCAGTACACGGGCGCCCTTCTGGCGCCAACGATGTCCGACCGGCCCGCTGCGGCCCCCCGAGCGCAGAACATGCACCTCGTATCCCACGAATGGACGAGTGGCACGAACCACGACTCGCTAGCCCCTGCAGTGCCCCCTTCTCGCTCCCCCCGGAATCACAGGTCGCAGGTCTTCCGACGTCTGCCGAAGTCGGCAGCGGCCTCAGCACGCCTCTTCTCACCAGGCTCTTGAGGGATCCCCAGATCCCGAGTCATCGATCGCCACTCGGCCCTAACGCCGAGCCCCGCCACGCCTAGACCCCGTCAAGAACGCGCCCGTCTGCCCCCCTACGCCCTGCACCCCCCGATACTTGCCAACCCCGCCCCATGCTGGTACGATGACCCCCTTAACTTGAGGAGGTAAACCCGCCTATGACACCCAAAGGAACCGTCCGCTACATCGCCCTGCGGCGCCATCAACGCCGCCGCGCAGACGAGCGCACAGGCCTCAGCCAGATTTTCCGCGTGGTCGTCGTGCTCATCCTCGCGGTTCTCATCGCCGTGGCGGCCACCGCCGCCAGCGGCGTCGGTGCCGTGGCTGGCGCCTATTCCTACTTTACCCAGGACCTCCCGCAGCCCCAGGAGATCGAGGCAGCCGAGGAGGACTTCGAGACCACCAACATCTACGACCGCACCGGCAAGAACGTCATAGCGCGCATCATCGACCCAACCGGCGGCGAGCGGACTTGGGTCTCCCTGAACGAGCTCCCCGACCATCTCCTCGACGCCACCGTCGCCAGCGAGGACCGATCTTTCTGGGAGAACCCCGGCTTCAACCCTCGGGGCATCGCCCGTGCCTTCTGGAGCGACATCCGCGGCCAGGAGATCCAGGGCGGCTCCTCCATCACTCAGCAGCTCATCAAGAACATCGTCATTCGAGAGGAGCTCCGTTACGTCAGCCCTGAGGGCCCCGAGTGGGAGGATTACGAGCGGAAGATCACCGAGGTTCTCCTCTCCCACCGCATCAGCCAGAAGTACAGCAAAGAGCAGATCCTGGAATGGTACCTCAACACGAACTTCTACGGGAATCTCGCCTACGGCATTGAGGCTGCCGCCCAAGTCTACTTCGGCAAACCCGCCAGCGATCTCACGCTGTCCGAGGCAGCCACCCTCGTGGCTATCCCACAGTTCCCTGGTATGAACCCCTTCGACAATCCTGACCCTGCCCGAAAGCGCCAGGGCCTGGTACTGGACTCCATGGTCCGCGACGGCTACATCAGCGTCGCCGAGGCCGCGCAGGCGAAACAGGAACCCTGGGACCTCGCCAAGGATGAATCGCTTCAGCGTTTCGACATGCGGGCCCCCCACTTCTCCGTCTACGTCCGCGAGCAGCTGGAAAGAATGCCCGAGGTCGGGCCAGAGGCCCTCTACCGCGGCGGGCTCAAGGTGTACACCACCGTCGATCTTGAGCTCCAGGAACAGGCCCAATGCGTCGCCCAGGCCCACATCCGCCGCCTATCCGGCGAGGACGAGACGGTCGTCATCCAGGAGGCTATAGAGAACGGCTGCGGCGCGGCGCAGTTCCTTCCGCCCCTCCAATCCTACCAAGTGGGCAAGGATCACGACGTCAGCAATGCGTCCATCGTCGCTATGCGCCCCGGGACCGGTGAGATCCTGGCCCTCGTCGGCAGTCTCGACTACTGGGACGACTCTATCGACGGCCAGTACAACGTGGCCGCCGACGGCCAGGGCCGGCAGCCGGGTTCCAGCTTCAAGCCCTTCACCTATATGACCTTCCTGTCTCAGGGTCACAACGCTGCTCATATGTTCCTCGACGTCCGGCAGGCCTTCCGCCAGCCCGGAGGGAAGCCCTATGTGCCGGAGAACTACGACCGCAAGTACCACGGCCCACAGCGGCTGCGGACCGCCCTCGCTCGCTCCTACAACATCCCCGCCGTCGAGGCCCTCGAGATTGCCGGCGTCGACAACGTGATCCGCTCCGCCCACCGCATGGGCATCAACACCCTGGACCGCGGGCTCGATTACTACGGCCTCAGCCTCACCCTCGGCGGCGGCGAGGTCCGGCTCATCGACATGGTCTACGCCTTCACCGTCTTCGCCAACAACGGCCGCATGATCGGCGCCCCCGTTCCACCGGAGGACTACCGCGAGGGCTATCGGCAGTTCAACCCCGTGGCCATCCTCCGCGTCGAGACCAGCGACGGCAGCGTCCTCTATCAATACGACGAGCCCGAGAGTGAGGCTATTCTCACGCCTCAGCTCGCTTACCTGATGAACGATATCCTATCCGACCGCCAGGCCCGCTGGGCCGCCATGGGCCATCCCAACCCCCTCGAGCTGGCAAACGAACGACCGGCGGCCGCCAAGACGGGCACCACCAACGATTTCCGCGACGCCTGGACCGTTGGCTACACCCCCCAGATCGCCGTCGGCGCCTGGGTCGGCAACACGGATAACAGCATGATGGACAACCTGCCCGGGCTCCGTGGGGCCGGTCCGATCTGGCACGCCGTGATGGAGTACGCCCTCCAGGACGAGCCTGCCGTCCCCTTCTCGCGCCCTGAAGACCTGGTCCAGAGAGCAGTCTGCGCCGTCTCCGGTAAGCGCCCCACCGAGCACTGTCCCACTGTCGCGGAGCTCTTCGTCCCCGGCACCGAGCCGAGCGAGACGTGCGATATCCATAAGACCTTCCACGTCAACAGGGAAACTGGTAGGCTATGCACAGTCCATACCCCTCCCGAGCTCTGCGAGGAAAAGGTCTACGAGGTCTACCCACCAGAGGCCGAGAGCTGGATCGAGAGCCTCCCCGAGGACAATCGCCCGGAGACCCCGCCGAACCAGTATGACACCATCTATGGGCCCTCCCGCACGGACGCGGAGGTCTCCATCGTCTCGCCAGAGTCGTATGCCTACGTCAGCGGCATCGTGCCCATCGAGGGAAATGCCCGCGGCGGTGACTTCAACTTCTACCGCGTCGTCTTCGGTAAGGGACTCAATCCCACCGAGTGGACCCAGATCGGACCGGATCACGGCGAGCAGGTCGACCACGGCCTCCTGGAAAACTGGGACACCAGCGAACTCGACGGGCTCTACAGCCTTCGCCTCCAGGTCGTCAACCACGACTCCAATCTCCGTGAGCGGACGATCCAGGTCACCGTCGACAACGAGCCGCCCGACGTAGACCTGAACTACCCCACCGAGGGCTCCGCCTACGAGCTCGGCTATCACGAATGGGTTAACATCAACGCTGAGGTCAACGACTACTCCGTCGACCGCGTGGAGTTCTACGCATACGCCGGCGGAAAGGACGGCGAGCCGCCGGAGCTGGAGCCCTTCGGCGTGCGGCGCGTGGCACCCTTCAACCTCAACTGGACGCTAAACAGCTCGACGCGTATGGGCCATCACACCTTCTACGTCATCGCCGTCGACGCGGCCGGCAACGAGGCCAAGAGCAACAAAGTGACTGTCCAGGTCGTCCCGCGTGAAACCGAGTAGCTGCCCAGTCGGGCCGAGGTCTGCTGCTGGTGCCGATCTCCGCACAGCTGCCGTGGCGCATCTCTCTGCGGGCCGCGTCTCATCGGCTGCGGCTCACGATGAGCAGCAATACGTGATACTCTTCCCCCCGGAAAGGACCGTCTCAGCTTGAACTCGAACAAGCCTCACATCCTCGTCACCAACGACGACGGCATCCGTGCACCGGGCTTGTTGGCCCTCAAGGATGCCTGTGCCGAGATCGCCGACGTCACCGTCCTCGCTCCCAGCCATAACTGGTCCGCCTCGGGGCACGTCAAGACCATGCACAAACCTCTCAGGGTGGATCGCGTCACGCTGGCCGACGGCACGGAGGCCTTATCCACCACGGGGGCACCCTCGGACGCCGTCGCCCTGGCGCTCCTCGGCGTCGTCGAGCGCGACATCGACTTCGTCGTCTCCGGCATCAACAGGGGCGCCAACCTCGGCCACGACGTCACCTACTCAGGTACCGTAACGGCCGCCATGGAGGCTGCCATCTCCAACGTTCCGGCCATGGCCGTCTCCCTCAACACCCGCGAGCAGGCCGACTTCGAGCCCGCCGCCCGCTTTGCCGCATCCCTGGCCGAGCAGACCCTTGAGCGCGGCCTCCCCGACGGCATCCTCCTCAATGTCAACGTGCCGCACCTACCGGCCGACGCCATCAAGGGCGTCTGCGTCACCCGCATGGGGCTGCGCATCTACCGGGATGAGCTCCTGAAGCGCGTCGACCCCCGCGGCAAGCCCTACTACTGGATCGGAGGCCCGGAGCCGACAGGCATCGAGGACGAGGGAACAGACATCTGGGCCGTGGCGAACGGTTACATCTCCGTCACCCCCATCCACCTCGATCTCACCGCCCACGACCTGCTCGAGACGCTCGCGGACTGGAAGCTGGGCATGCCCTAAGCAAGAAGGGGCACGGAAGCCAATCCAACGAACTCTCTGGGTCTCTCTGTTTATCTTCTTAGAAGGTGGGAAAGTGTCCATGACAAGCCAAGAACGCCGCGCCATCACCGCCGAGGACCTCTATCGCTTCCATCTAGTGACAGACTGCGACCTTTCGCCCGACGGCCGCCATGTCGTCTTCTCCGTCCAGCGGGTTGACGAGGAGACTGAAAAGAAATACACCAACCTCTGGCTCGTCCCCACCGACGGCGGCGAGGGCCGACCGTTCACCCGCGGCGACCACGCCGACACCAAGCCCACCTGGGCACCCGACGGCTCGACCATCGCCTTCCTCTCCAACCGCGACGACGAGGATCAGCCGCAGATCTACCTCATCCCCTTTAGCGGTGGCGAAGCCCGCCAGGTGACCGATCTGAAAGGCGAGTTCGCCTCCATCGAATGGGCGCCCGACGGTACACGCCTTCTCTGCCAGTTTCGGAAGAAGGACCAGCAGGCCCTCGAGCGCGAGCAGGACGAGCAGAAGAAGAAGCTCGGCGTGGTGTCGCGCCGCGTCCAACGGGTCTTCTACAAGCTGGATGGTGAGGGCTTCCTGCCCAACGAGCGCTGGCACATCTGGACCATCGACGCCGAGACCGGTGAGGGAACGCAGCTCACCAACAGCGACGTCCACGACGAGTTCGATCCCCGCTGGTCCCCTGACGGCAAGCAGATCGTCTTCTGTTCTAACCACGCTGACGATCCCGATCTCGATCCCGATGCCGTCGACATCTTCATCATAGCGGCAGAAGGCGGCGAACCGCGCAAGCTCAACACCCCTGTCGGCGACAAGACCAAGCCCGCCTTTTCGCCCGACGGAGAGACGGTGGCTTACCTGGGTCAAGAGGGCCGCGGGGACTGGTGGAAGAACACCAGCCTCTGGGTCGTCCCCGCCGTCGGACCCGGCGAGGCCCTGAACCTCACCCGTCGATTCGACATTCACGTAGGAGCGGCCACCCTGAACGACCTGCCAGGCACCCTTCTCCTATCCCCTCCAACGTGGTCCAACGATGGGAGTCGGATCTTCGTCCAGGTATCCGAGCACGGGAACACAACCCTCGGGATCGTGGACCTGGCCCGTGAAGGGACGGGCGACGAGCCCACCCTGTCCACTGTCATCGGGGGAGACGGCGTTGTCGGGGCCTTCCACCTTGATGACGATCAAGAGCGCGTCGCCTATCTCCACGCCGCGATGTTCGAGCCCGCCGAGATTTGGACCTGCGACCTGGACGCCGGGACGCCGCACAAGCTGTCGCACGTCAACGCGGAGCTCCTCGACCAAATAGACCTGGGCGAGGTCGAAGAGGTCTGGTTCGACGGCCCGGCGGGCCGCCAACTCCAGGGCTGGATCGTGACACCGCCCGACTTCGACCCCTCCAGGCGGCATCCGCTGATCCTGGAGATCCACGGCGGCCCGCATCTCCAATACGGGAACGCCTTCATGCACGAGTTCTACTTCCTGGCGGCACAGGGATACGTGGTCGCCTTCACCAACCCGCGAGGCTCCCGTGGCTACGGTGAGGAGCACACCAAAGCCATCTGGAACAGCTGGGGGACGGCGGACTACGAGGACCTTATGGCCTGGGCCGACTATCTGGCCGACCAGCCCTACGTCGACGTCGACCGAATGGGTGTCGGCGGTGGGAGCTACGGCGGCTTCATGACCAACTGGATCATTGGCCACACCGACCGCTTCAGCGCCGCCGTCACCATGCGGTCGGTGAGCAACCAGATCAGCATGTACGGCTCAAGCGACTTCAACTGGGTCTTCCAGCAAGAGCTGGGAAATCAGCCGCCCTGGGAGGCTTTCGACAACTACTGGGAGCAGTCGCCCATCAGCCACATCGGCAGTGCCACCACGCCCACCCTGGTCATCCACAGCGAGAACGACCTCCGCTGTCCCATCGAGCAGGGTGAGCAGGTCTTCGTGGCGCTGAAAAAGCTGGGCGTGGACACGGAGATGATCCGCTACCCGGAGGAGCCCCACGGTCTCTCCCGTGCCGGCCGCACCGACCGCCGCGTCGACCGACTGGCCCACATCCTCCGCTGGTTCGACAGCTACCTCAAGGAGGATCCCGCCTAGGCCCCCGCCCGGGTGCGATGCGCTTCAAGGGTGCGTTGCACCTGCACACAGCAGCCGCCGCGTCGTCCTCAAGGAGCCTGCCCATGCAATACAACGACGAGACCTACGGAAGACTCTTCGCCGACGTCTACGACACCTTCTTCCCGGAATTCGAAGCCGGGGCCTTCGACCTCATCGAGGACCTCGCCGCGGGAGGACGCCTCCTCGAGCTCGGCGTCGGCACTGGCCGCGTCGCGCTGCCCCTCGCGGAGCGTGGCCTCGACGTGACCGGCATCGACGCCTCCCCGGAGATGCTCGACAAGCTCCGCGCTAAGCCAGGCGCAGACCAGGTGCACCTTGTCCACGGTAGTTTCGCGGACTTCCCCGAGGAGCTGGCTGACGAGCGATACGATCTCACCTTCATCGTCTTCAACACCCTCTTTGGCCTCCTCACCCAGGAGGCACAAGTGAGCTGCTTCGAAAACGTGGCTGCTCACCTGACCGACGAGGGCCGCTTCCTCATCGAGGCCTTCGTGCCCGACCTGATGCGCTACGACGACGGGCAGGTCGTCCGGGTGATCCACCTGGACGAATCGCTCGTGCGGCTCGATGCTGCCGAACTCGACCTGGCCACCCAGCAGATCACCAGCCAGCACGTGATCCTCTCCCCCGGGGGCGTCAAACTCTACCCCGTCAAGATCCGCTACGCCTGGCCCTCGGAGTTGGATCTGATGGCCCAACTCGCCGGCCTCACACTGCAAGACCGCTGGGGCTCCTGGGAGCGAGACCCTTTCACCGGTACCAGCAAGAAGCACATCTCCGTCTACGGGCACCGTCGAGCCCAAAACGAATAGACGACGCAGGCGCCCGCCTGTCCGGCCTACAATCTGTACCAGGAAGCTCGGCCCCGTCCGTGGCCCATAGGGCTCCCCAAACGGGGCCGAAATCAGCGATGCACGGTGCGCTGTCACCACCGGCAGCCGGCTTGCTCCGTGCCCAGGGCCTACTGCTTCATCACGACCGGCAGGAAGATTCCGTGCGCCCCCACCTCCAGGTGCAGCGGCACCCAATACCTCTCCACGTCCACCTGCCCGTGCACCGTGCTCACCTGGTCATAGATGTAATTCTGAATCGGTACGATCGTCCCGGCCTGCAGATGATCTGTGATCGCCACCGTGATCGTGATCGTCCCGCCCTCGCCCGCTGCCAGATCCCCCACATCCCACGTAGCCCATCGCCCCGCCGGGTCCGCCGTCTCCGGTAGCGCAGGCACCGAGTCGGCGGAGACGAAAGGCCCCACGGCCGGGAACGTGCACGTGATCCAGACCGCCGGGTCGTACCCACCCCGATTCTCATACGTCAGCGCGTAGCTCGCCTCCTCACCCGCATGCACCTCCGACGTCTGCGTCACCGTCAGCCACAGCTCGGGTGGGGCCTTCCGGATCATCACCGGTCGCTCGTTCCAGAAGTCCCCCTCGACGTATAGCTCCTCGAACAGCGGCGTGCTCGTCCACGGCCCGCTGAGCACACGGAACTCCTTCATCAGGTCTACCACGTGCGGCCCACCGTGAGGCACCACCCAGTCCAGGCCGTCTGCCCGGGTCATCACGCTGCCTGCCGATGGCGACACCCCCACCAGCTCCAGCCGCTGCGGATCCCAGAACTCCATCAGCGTCGTGTTGAAGGGCCCCACGATGGTGTCCACCACCGTGAACGTGTCCGAAGGCTCCAGGACCAGCGTCGTCCCTGGGTGCCACGGTACCCCGTTAATCTCCTTTCCCCAGCCGGGCGCACCCACGTGGTAGACGATCTCCAGCCAGTCGCGCTCGATATCCGCATGATCGAGCATAGTGACCTGGATCGGCAACGACGTCGACGGTGGCAGCCCCACGGTGATGGCCACCGTGACCGTGATCGTCCCCCGGTCCCCGTCGGCCAGCGGCCCGATGTCCCACTTCGCCCAGCGCCCGTCAGGCGCCGCCAAGTAGGGCACCGGCGGGTCGGTCTGCGCACCGACGAAGATCGCTTCCGGCGGAAACGTCGTCGTGATCCACGCACCGCTCTCGAACCCGCCCGTGTTCTCATAATCCAGAACGAAAGTAGCGGTGTCTCCCGGCCCGACCGACGGATCGTGCACCTCGTGCATCGCCAGCTGCGGCGGGCGCTTCTCGATGAAGACGGGGCGCACGTCCACCGAACTACCCTCGACGAACAGCTCCTCCCACAACTCCGTATGGATCCACGTGCACGTCTTCACCCGGAACGTCTTCGTCAAAGCCACCGGATCAGGCATGGCCGGTAGGGGCGCCCAGGTCAAGACGCCGGCGCCAGGTGTCGGGGCGGCCCCCTCGGAAGCAAAATCGATCAACTCCAGGTGCATCGGATCCCAACGTTCGACGAGCTCCCCGGGCGCCGGTATGGCGACCTCATCCACGACTGTGATCAGTTGGGACGCCTCGACGGGCACGACCATAGTGGGATCTCTGAAGCCGTCCTCCAGATAGACGGCCTTCTCCCACGTCCAGTCAGCTTCTCGAGCCTCATCGACGTCGTATGAGAACGTCTCCGTGAATACGGTGATATCGACGTGATTCCTCATCTGGTTCTCGATCACCACCGTCTGCGTCTCGCTGACCGATGCGTCAATCTCCAAGAATACGTCAATCTGGCCCAACGCGCCATTCGGCAGGTCGCCCACCCTCCAGAGGGCCAAACCAGGCCCCTGCATCGCGGGCGCTGGCACAGCGTGAACCACTGTCGCCGTTGCAGGGAACAGGCTCCGCACCTTCACGTCGTTCTCGAAGCCGCCCCCGTTCTCGTACCGGATCGTATAGGTGGCAACCTGACCCGCCGTCGCCTCCGGCGGATGCTCCGTCAGCAGCGACAGGGCCGGTGGCTCTTTATCGATCACCACGCCGCGCGCCCCCTCTACGTCGCCGGCAAGGCTCCGCAGCGTCTCCGATACCAGCGTGCTGGTCCAGGTCGAGGGATTCACGTAGAACCATTTCGTCATCGTCACCACGTCCGGCGCCGGGGGGATATTCCACTCCAGAAACGCCGGAAGGGAATTTGTCACGATCACCCCCACCGACGGCTCGATGGTGAAGGCCTCCAGCCGCAGATGGGCAGGGTTCCAGCGCTCCACAAGCTGCAGGGGCTTTCCCGACGTAATCACATCCACGATCTTGATCGTGTCCGACGTCTCGTACGTGTACGTCATATGCGGATCGAAGCGCACGTCGTCGATCCACTTGCCCCACGTCACGTCCATCGGCGCCAATCCCACCGCCTCGCAGCGCGTCGTCCGATCGCTCGAGAAATCCGTCACCCACACCTCGGGCGGCACGCTCCCCTCGATAAACGTCACGCCGCTGTGATACCCTGCCGTGCTGGTACACGGGAACGTCGACGAGAACGCCGTCACCGGGTTCATCGACAGGTCCGTCACCAGGATCGTGGTCGTCGCCCAGCTCGAATGGTACAACACTCCGTGCTGCGCATCGTAGTCGATGCCCAGGTTGTCGCCCAACGTGTCCGAGACCGCGTTGGTGTACGTCGCCACCGTGGACCAAGAGTTCGGGGTCCAGTAGACCCCTGTCTTGGCAAGCGAGATTTCGTAGACTACCCCGCCGTCATAAGCCGCGGTTGCGAAATAGCGCGTCGGCGTCCCCGGTACCACCGCGATGTCGATGATGCTGTCAATCTCCGATCCATCCGAGCTATCGTTGCTGCCAACCTCGTCGTCCATCTCCCACGCGTTGATGATGTTCCCAAATCGGTCCACCTCGACGATGTTATCGTCGGCGTTCGCCAGGTCGCCGTTGTAATCGCACAGGAAGTACGTGTCTGTGTCGGCGTCATAGCCCGCCCCCGTCCGATTATCCAACTCCCAAGCCCAGCCCGGGTTCTGTGCTGAGAGCGCTATGCTCAGCTTCACCGTGTGGCTCGGTACCGGGCCCACGTCGAAGATTGTGGGATCGCTTGCGCTCGATTGGCTCTCGTGGACGTACCGAAGGTGACTCCTGCTCGGGTCATACACGAGCCCCAGCGTGCTGTAGCTCCAGGTGTTGGTGAAGACCTCTATCGTATCCCCTGCCCCCTCCGGCCCAACCGGTGCGAGGACTGCACCACGATCCAGGGAAACATCGACAGCGGGGATGATCGCACGTTGAGCCGGAGCGCCCGGTACCTCACCCTGGATGCCGTCGGCCCAGGCAGGCACCAGACCAGGCGAGACCTCGTTGCTCGCCAGATCCACACCATCCCCAGCTCGCGCGACGCTGACCGTCAGGCCAGTGCCAGCCAGCAGAAAGACCAGCGTCACCGTGAATAACAGCCAGCGTCGTCCGTTGAGGGTGTCCATGCTATGAGTCCTCCTTCACTAGCGAAGAGATCGATGAGAGTAAGTACGGGCGCGGCACACCAGAAGCTCCTTAAGACGGTATCTCCTTCCACAGCACGCGCTGCCTGAAGATGTCCGGAGATGCAAGATGCGCAATCCATCCATTGTACGCCCGATCCTCCAAAATGTCGACCGCCCCGCCCCACGAATCTCGTCCTGCGGATCCCGCCTTACGGACTACGCACTACGCGTTACTCCTTACCACACCAACCCCAGCACCAACACCGCCACCAACCCCAATCCCGCCACGACCAGCAGGAAGCCCATGAGCGTCTGCCCCACCCCCTTCCACACCGCCCGGCACCCGCGCACCTCCCGTCCCCGACCGTACTCGTCGTCGAGCCTCGCCTTCCCCGTCAAGACCGCCCGCAGCCCCCCACGCACCAGCAGTGCCCCCAGAATCAGGACGACGAGACCTCCGCCGCCATACGTCGCCAGATCCTGCGTGCCACCGCCGCCGGGAATCGTGGCCCCCGGGATGGCCCCTGCGGCGACGGCAAAGGCCATGCCACCGACGATCAGCGCTGCAACGACCACCAGGGCCAGGGTCAACAAACACGATGTCGTCCCCCCATCCGTCCCTGCACGTCCCCTCGCCGCCTGCGGACCAGACGTTGGACGCCCACCATGGGTCCCCCGCCAGGCCTGACCATCCCACCAGGACCAACTACCCGTCCTCGGATCCTGGCGCCAATACCGGCCCTCCTTGTCTTGCACCGTCTTCGACAC
>Ga0180432_10004774_pt1 | contig 18398 bp, 15 predicted proteins | sample SS_ome_10_FD_132414 | JGI IMG/M metagenome (GOLD analysis project Ga0180432, IMG submission 132414) | Hypersaline lake sediment archaeal communities from the Salton Sea, California, USA - SS_1_MS_2 metaG | ecosystem: Environmental > Aquatic > Non-marine Saline and Alkaline > Hypersaline >...
GCACATCCCCGCAACCAATGCGCGCAGCAGATCGGCCTTGGTCGTGTGGGTGCTGATCCCCAGGAACGCACCATTGCCGAAGGCTTCGGCATCGAACGCATTGGGACGAGCCAACCAGGGCAGCGATACGAGGCCCGCAGGCGGAAGCAGCCCTTCGCGAAAAACAGTCTCGGCCCGAGCCAAGGCTTTCGGGCCATTTGCACCCAGCAACGCCTCCAGGCCCCAGTCCCAACTCGCCGTGCCCGCCGCCATAACCCTCACCACCAGAGACCCGGGCCCCACGGGCGACGGCAGCACGAGATTCAATCCCCTTGGGAGGGCGCCCGTTTCGAGAATGAAATTCCCGACCCAGGCCGTCCCGAGCGAGCACTGCAATGGCCGGGACCTACCCCCGACCGCCGACAGATACCCCGCCTCGTGGTCGAGGTAAGGCCCGGCCGCGGGTATGCCTTCCGGCAAGCCCAATAATGTCGCGCCGATATGCGAAACCGGGCGCGTTTCGTGCTCCCGGCGCATCGGAGATACGAACGACGCGGGGGCGTCTACCAATCGCAGAGGGCCTGCGGCAAGACGATGTGACCGCGCGTTGTAACACCCGATCTGCAGCGCGTTGCCCGCGTCCTGTCGCCACGTCCCGGTCAGTTTGAAGAAAACATATTCACCGGCGCCGATGTAGATGTTTCCGTCGTGGAAGAGGCGGGCATATCTTTTTCGCAGCCACTGCATTCGGGCGAGGCCGGCGCCGGGCTCATCCAGGTAAGAGAGCCGCTGCCAGTAACCGGTGGGTTTGAGAGCGGCGATTCCCGGCAGGAGGTGCAGGGGGCGGGTGTCGTTCCATAGCTGCATCGGGGTGTGTGCTTGGCCCGTCTCGCGGTCGGCGATGATTGCGCTGCCCCCCTGCGCCGCCAGGCCGATGCCGGCCACGCGGCCCCATGCGCGGCCGAGCCCTCGTCGGACCGAAGCCGCCGCGCGCCTGAGGGCGCGGTCAACTGCCGCGGGGTCTTGCTCGCGTGTGCCGTCTGCGGCTGTGCGCACAGGCAGCCTCACCGAAGCGGATGCCTGCGCCGCACCTGTCCGCGCGTCAAAGGCCGCGACCTTCAGCACACTTGTTCCCAGGTCGATTCCAAGGAGAACGTCATTCGCCATCCGGTATTTCCTTCGGCATCGAAACTCCGGACCAGTCACTGGACCACTGCTCTGCCTTCTTCAGCAATTCCCTCGCTTCGTCTTCCGTTTCACACCAGGTTTCAATGAACAAGCCGCGCGCGGAGAGTTCGTTCAGTGCCGTTTCCACTTCGTTGGGCCCGATGCTGATGTGCAGGTTCTTGCCGGCCGCCTGGACTTTTTTCAGGACGTCCATGTAGTGCAGCGGGCCGGGTTTCCCCGCACCGGGCAGGATTTGCAGTGCCTGGAGATTCGGCAGGTCACACAACATATCGACGTGCACAAAAGCTCCGATGCCGTCGACGTGATACACCGAGTGATCCAGGAATTCGAGCTGCTTGCGGAGGCCCGACAGGAAGACCTCCTCGTAGGTCTTCGGCGAGATCATATAGGAGAAGTCATTGTGCGAAGCGTAGAACTTGCCGGGCGACCACAGGCCGAACCAGCAGGTTGACCCTTCGGCCGCTTCCTTTGTGATCTCATGGAACCGATCGTAGAGCCGGCACCACTGGTCCATCAGGTACAGCTCGGCGGCCCGGACCTCGTCGGGCCTGTCGAGCACGTCGTAGAGCAGCCTTTCGTTGCCGCGAAGGCAGGCCAAAGTATCGCCCACACCGCCAAATGCTCCGACGCCGGGGATTGATTTTCCCTTCGCCTCCGCAGCTGCGCGACGAAGGAAAGAGAGCTGAAACTGCAGATGCGGGCCCGTCTCGTTAATCTGCAGGTCCTTGCAGTCGATGGACTCGCCCTTGAGCGCGGGATGCTCATGAACCCAGCCGGTAGCGTAATCGAGGTCGATATCGCATCCCAATATGCAAGGGTGGCTGGCGTACCCGGGATATCCGCCGTGCCAGATCGGGAAAGCCTCGCCGCCGTAGAACGTTCGCGGGTGGTCCCACTCGCAGCATGCGCTCAGATAATCAAGATCCAGCCACCTGGCCTCCGGCGTGTCGGGGCATACAGGGTGCGGGGTATCGGGGGCGTCTTTGCGGAGGGCGGTAACGGAGAGCCCGCAGCGGCCGAAGTTCTCGTGAGCCCACCAGGCCAGCATCCGTTCTTTTGTCTCGTCCCAGTCTTCTTTGTAAAGCAGAGGCATGTTGGGTGGTCCTTGCTATGTTAGAGCTGCCGCAGTGCTTGGTCCATGCGCGAGACGACCATGTCGGCGGCTTCGTGCCCGGCGATCAGCGGCAGCTTGGTGAGGGCACCGGGTGGGCATTCCGCCTTGTAGGCCTGGACCGAAATATCGACCCCGCCGTCGACCAGCAGCTTCACGAACGCCTTTGCCTTGTCGAGCTCGTGAAAATAGACGGCCCCCATGTGGCGGCGCCCTTCTATTGCCGCCAGATGCTCGGGGTATTTGCCGACCAGATCGTGGAGCTTGGCTTCGTAGCTCTCTCCAACCGCCCGTGTGACGGCGCTGTTCTCTTCGGCCCAGCGGATGGTAATGAGATAGGCCAGCGAGGCGAGCTCCTCCTGACCGTTGGTCACGAGAGCGCCGAACAGCGGCAGGCAATCTATCCCGGCCCGGAAGATTATTCGCGACGCCGGATACTCGCCACCGGGGAAGCCCTTGCCGACGACAACCAACGTCGGCTCCAGCCCGTACTCGCGATACATATACAGCTCCGGGCTCCAGACGCACGACTGTATCTCGTCTACCATTGTCGGGACATCGTGTTCGCGGCAGAGAGCGTAGGCTCGGCGAATGAACTCCTCGCTGAGCATACGGCCGCCATAGTTCATCAGGACGATTTCGTGGAGGAACCCCGCGATCTTGTAGGGTTTTTTCTCGTATTGGCGGAAGACGGAATCGAGTTCATCGAAGTTTTCGGGCCGGACCGGCACCACTTTCATTATTCCTTGCTTCTCGAAAGCGCCGGCGAGCTCCGGCCACATCCCACGCGTTATCTGAGCCGGCACCGTTGTGCCGTGGTAATTGGCCGTCGGGCCGCCAGCCGGGTCGCCGATGACCAACAGCGCCGGGATGCGCCCTTTGTATTTCGGGTCGGGCGATTCGGAGAATACCCGATAGAATCGCGCGAGCATCATTTTTATTCCTGCTTCCGCCGCCAGGCTGCCGGTCTCAAGATTGAGGACGCGATTGAGGGCGTCGTCGCGTTCGGACCGCACAATGTCTGCGAGCGAGGCCCGGTCGTCGCGCGGAATACCGTTTGTGGTACGGATAAGCTCTTCTTCAAGAACGCGAGTAATGTGACCGCGCGTGTTGTTGTGCGTGGCGCTGGGGATGCCCAGCCGGCGGGCGCGTTCGATCAGACGGTACCCCGGGAAACTGTGCCCGAGGGCGACGTGATAGTGCTCGCTCTTCGAGATGAAGTACAGGCGGCCGTCCTCGGCCAGGCGGTAGTAACCCCATCCTGTCAGCGGAGCCATATTGGTCTTTGCGGAGCGGCTGAATTCGCGGCTCGACGCCCCGCCCGCGGTCTCGGCGGCCCCCGGCGCCAGTGGGCTTCCTACCTTCGGCAGAAGCTCCGCGAGGGCCCGTTGGAAATCCTTGGGAAAGAAATCCACCTTTTCCGCCGCGAGCCGGCGCAATTCATCCTTCGGCTCACCGGTCAGGGCTGTCCTGGCTTCGACAACGGCATCAACGTATTCCTCACCCAGGAGGTCGGCCAGAGATAACTCGACGGTTCTGAATTCAGTTGATTGCCCCATCTTTGCCTTTCCAATTGCAATTCTCAGCGCCGGTTCGCCCTTGACTGTAGGATCGAAACATCGAGCATACCACCATGCTAACGAGCAGGTCCACTAAGATTCGGAGACGGAAACTGCGGAATACTCCACGGCCGTCGAGGCGGTCTTCCGGGCTCTCAGCCAGAGAAGCACCGCAATCATGGCAGCCGGACACAGTGTCGTTGTGGCAAGGCCGATGTTCAAGGCACCCGTTCGCTCGGCCACCACACCAATAATCCAGGGCATAATGAAACACCCAACGTTGCCGGACGCCGCCAGTGCGGCAAACATCGAGGCGCCGCCGCCGGGGAACCGGTCGGCGGTCACGGCCAGCATCGTCGGCCACAAGCAGCTTACCATCAATCCCGCCGCAATACAAGCGGATATTGCCACGGTACCGTACGGACAAAAACACGCCGCTAGAAAAAGCGCGGCCAGCGCAATGCAACAAATCAGCATCAGCCGGATGGGCTTGATACGGTGCCCGGCGGCGCCGGTGAGTATGCGCCCGAGCGCCATCGCGAGCATGAAGCCCGCCAGGGCAAGCCTGCTTGTAGTTTTGCCGAAGTCCAGCGACCTTTCCGCGAACGAGGGAAGCCACTGCACCATACCGTGCTCGGTGGCACCCACCAGAAAAATACCCGTGAGGGCCACCAAGAAGTAAGGCTGCCTCAGGAGAGTCGCCACCGATTCACGTCGGGTGTTTTCATGGACAAGCGGGGGGACTTTCACCCGCGCGAATCCCGCTATCACCGCCGCAGGGAAGGCCATCATGGCAAAACACACCACCCGCCATGAAATCCCCAACTGCAAGGCGAATATACTGAAAAGCGCCATGCAGACGGCGCCCGTACAGTAAAAGGAATGAAGCCAGTTCATCGCTGAGGCGCGGCGGTCCGGCCTCAGAGCGCATACAATCGGGCTGAGTACGATTTCGAGCATGCCTGCGCCCAGCCCGATCAGGCAAGCGGAGGCCAGGAGCATTTCATAGCTGCCGGCTGCCCCCATGACGCCGAGCCCGGCGCACCCGCACGCAAGCCCGAGGAGAACAAGAAGCTTTGCCCCCCAGCGGTCGGCCAGCGGCCCGCAGGCGATTATGCCGACGGCGAGGCTCCCGAGCATGAAGGCCGGGATGCGGCCCAACTGTTCGTCGCTGAGCCCCCCGACGTCTCCAAAAGCGCTCTTGAACGTATTAAGGTAAACGGGGGGGAGGTGGACGGTGAACGCCAGGCACATGATCGCGCCGTAGCACATAAGTATTGCGAATCTCGCCGATGAACTCCCGGGAATGGACTGATTCATAGCTGTTCTTTACTTCGACTGCACGGCAGCGCGGGGCAATGTGCGCCTGCCGGGCCGCGCTGCGTTCGCAAAGCCGTCACTCGGCGATTTCGGTGATGCGCTGGATCTCCTGATCGGTGAAGATGTCGTTCTCGTCGGTGCTGCTGGTCGAGAACTCGGAGACGACTGCGCCTTCGTCGCCGGCCTGGAACCAGTGCAGGGTGTCGGGCGCAAGCGTGTACTGATCGCCCGGGTTCAGCACCACCTCGTTCCAAACGGTGTAGGCATCTTCGCGTCCGGCAGGCGGTTTCGCCTGCGGGTTCGCGGTTTTCTCTCCCGGGATATAAAGAAGCACCTTGCCCCAGCGGCAGCGGAAGGTCTCTTCTTTGCCGGGGTTGCCGCCGACGGACGGGTGGCGGTGCTCGGGGCACGTCTGCCTCGGCAGCATTGCCAACTCCTTGGCGCACGAGCGCGCCGTATTCACATAAATCAGGATCGCCAGGCCCGTTTGCTCAAACTCGCCCAAGCCGAGGTCAGCGATCTCGATCTCCGACTTCTCCTTTTCCGTGATCACGAGCCCGGCCTTCTCAATCAGCTCAACGGCCTGTTGCCGCCATTTTGCGAGTTCTTCTTTTGTCAGCATGATCCGTCTCCCTAACAAGACAAACTGTAATGAAACATGAGCCTTTTAGTATACCAACACTTGCCGCGCCGCTTCGGCGATGCGCGCCGCGTCGGGCCGATAGGCGTTTTCGAGCGCCGGCGCGAACGGCGTGGGCACGTCCGCCGAGGCAACCCGCACTACAGGGGCCATCAGGCTGTCGCCGAAACGCTCCATAATCCCGGCTGCAAGCTCCGCGCTCACGCCGCCGGTCTTCGGACCTTCTTCAACAATGACCACGTGGCCGGTCTTGCGCACTGATCGTCCGATGGTGCCGTAGTCGAACGGCGCCAGGCTGCGGACGTCGATCACCTCGGCGTCTATTCCCTCAGCGGCCAGAGCGTCGGCGGCGGCCATGCAAAAATGATGCATCAGCAACCAGCCGAGCATGGTGACCCGCGACCCCTCACGCCGCACGGCGGCCTCGCCAAGCGGCACGGTATAATCCGCGTCGGGGATATCGCCGGTGGCGTCCAACGCTCCCGACTCCGCGCGGGCGCCCTTGGAACCGTAGAGCAGCTTGTGCTCGAAGATCATCACCGGGTTGTCGTCGCGCACCGCCGACTTGAGCATCCCCTTGGCGTCGTAGGCATTGGCCACCGCGACCACTTTCAGGCCGGGCACGCCCGTGAAGTATCGCTCTGGGTTTTGCGCGTGCTGTGCGCCGCGGCCGGTGGCACCTACGGGCAGCCGCATGACCATCGGCACCTTGACCTTGCCGCCGGACATGTAACGCATCTTCGCGGCGTTATTGACGACCTGATCCATCGCGAGGAAAATAAAATCGCTGTATTGCACGTCGACGATGGGCCGCATTCCAATCATTGCGGCGCCGACCGCGACCCCGAAGAACCCCAATTCGGCGATCGGCGTGTCGATGATCCTCCGGGGGAATTCTTTCTCCAGGCCGAGGGTCACGGTGAACGCCCCTCCCCACCCGCCGGGCACGCCAATGTCCTCGCCGAGGCAAAACACTCTTTCATCGCGCCGCATTTCCTCGGCGATTCCTTCACGCAGCGCTTCCGCGATACCCTGGCGTTTCATAGATGTAATTGTGTCCTTTGCGTCGCCCTTGCAGGGCTCCCGTGTTTCGGCTTCTCCGACCCAGGGCGTCGCCATCGCCCTGGTGAACGTTTTATCGTAACCTCGCGCCTATCTGTCACGCAAAAACATCCGTCATCAACTCGCCCGCGGTTGCCTTCGGATCTCGGCGGGCCTTCTCGACCGCCTCCTCTATCCGGCGGTCGATATTGGCCCGAATCCGTTCGAGATCGGCGGCGTCGACGTCGTCACGCTGCACGAGGCCGCGCCTCATCCTGCCGATCGGCTCGCGAGCATCCCATTCTTGTCGTTCTTCCTCGGGTTGATAGTGGCTGGGATCGCGTCGCGAATGACCCGTAAGGCGGTAAGTGAGCAGCTCCAGCAGAACCGGCCCCCGGCCCGATCGGCATTCCTCCGCCGCTTGCCCGGCCGCCTCGTAGACCGCGAGCACGTCGTTGCCGTCGACCGTTTCCCCACGTATACCGTAGCCCGCGGCTCTGTCGGCGACGTGGTCCAGCCGCGTGACTTTGTCGATCCGCGTAGAAGCTCCGTACAGGTTATTCTCACAGGCGTAGATGACGGGGAGGTTCCAGATGGCGGCCATGTTGACGCCCTCATGAAATGCTCCTTCCGACGTGGCCCCATCGCCGAAAAAGCACGCCACAAGCTGTGGCCGCTCTTGCAACTTGAACGCCAGCGCCATCCCCGTGGCCACCGGTATGCCGCCTCCGACGATCGCGATGGCCGGCGGCATTCCCTTGTCGATATTGCCCACGTGCATCGAGCCGCCCTTGCCCTTGCAGCAGCCGGTGCTGCAGCCGAAGAGCTCGCACATGAGCTCGTCGGGCGTCAGGCCCTTAGCCAGCGCGTGCCCGTGGGGTCGGTGCGTCGAGGTGATGTAGTCGTCCGAGTCCAGCGCGGCACATACGCCCACGGCCGTGGCCTCCTGGCCGTTGCACTGGTGGATCGTCCCCGGCATCGACCCCTGCAGAAACAGAAACTTCACTCTCTCCTCGAACTGGCGTATGAGCACCATGCGCTCGTAGAGGCTCAAGAGGAAGTCCCTATCATACTCGGCGATTCTTTCGGCTGAGATTTCGGTCGTCGGTCCGGCCATGTTTTCTGCTTTCCCACACCTCAAAACGACTCGAGTTCGCGGACAATCGCGTCCAGAAAATCGGCGGCGTATCTTCCGCCGGCAACGCGGTGGTCCACCGACAGCGTAAGCGACACACGGTTCCGGGCTTCGATTTTTCCTTCGTTGACGACGGCGGCCGGCGCGACCTTGCCGACGGCGAGGACGGCGGATTCCGGCGGATTCACGATGGCGACAAACGACTCGACGTTCGAGACGCCCAGATTAGTGACCGTGATATTTGCCGGGCGGATCTCGCGGGCCTCGGCGTCGCCGCTCCGGAGCAGCTCGGCCGCCGCGACGATCTCGTCCGAAATCTGTTGCGGCGTTTTCGACGCGGGGTCGGCAACAGGAACAACAAACAGCTCATTGTCGATGTCGATGGCTACGCCCACGGCATCCGTCGCCCGCGATACCAGCCGCTCATTCTCAAACGAGTAACACATCCTTTCGAAGCGCTCGAGGGCCTTGCCGGCGGCGTGCACGAAAAAGGCGTCCCACACGATCTTGCGGGGCGCCGCGGCCATACGCTGTGCAACCATCGGCTCGGCGTCCGCCGACCTCTGCAGGTAGAAGTGCGGAACGGTCTGTTTGCTGCGCTGCATTCGCTTGGCGACCATTCGCTCGGCAACGCTGAGGTCGATATGCTCAGTTTCCGCCGCCTCCTGCGCGGCGAGGCGGTTACGGGCGAACATTCCACCGGCCTTCTTCGGCTCGGCTGCCGGCTTCGCCGCCGGACCGGCTGCGGGTTTTGCCTGGTCCTTATCGGGGGACGGCGGAAGCGGCGTAACCGCACCCTCGGCCTCTATGACGGCGATCACCTCGCCGGCGGCGACCTCGTCGCCCGGGCGGGCGCGCATTTCTTTCAATATGCCCGTCAGGTACGATTCCACTTCGACCGCGGCCTTATCAGTTTCGACCTCGAGCAGCGGTCGGCCCCGCTGCACTCGTCCGCCGATCTCGACCAGCCAGTTTGTGATTCTTATCTCACTCTCCGTGGTTGCGAGGTCGGGCATTATCATTTCAACGTCGGGCATCGTTCAAGCTCTCCCACAACAGCCCAGCAGCTCTATGCGCTCGAGCACGGCGTCGCGCACGGCGAGGCGTCCGGTGACCATTACGTCTTCCGGGCCGCCGTACCCGAGGAGGTTGTGCGGGTTCACTTCGTCGCTTTTCAACGCAGCCCGCAGCGCCGCGAGATAGCGCTGCTTTAGATACGTGCCATAAGCAACCTTGGTTACACCCATCGAGATCGCCTCGCGGAGCGAATCGGCCGGTATACCCGTACCGCCGTGCAGGCCGAGAGGAATCGACACGCATTCGCGGATCTTCGCAAGCTGCGCGAGGTCGAGTTCGCGCTCTCCTTTCACCATGATATGGATATTGCCGATGCTAACCGACAGGATGTCGATACCGGTGGCTTCCACAAATCTCGCGGCCGCCTCCGCATCGGTGAGATCGCCGTCGCCTTCAATTTTCCCCGACGCTCCGCATGGCAGTTCGCCCACTTCGGCTTCAACGGCTGCTCCGCGCTCGTGGGCGTAGCGGGCGAGCCCCGCAACCCGCGCCACAAAGTCGTCATACCCCGCCGATGGGTCGTCCGGCATCACGAGATTGAAGCCGGAGGTGATCGCGAGCCTGATGCTGTCGTCGTCGGCGCATTCGTTGAATATCAGCCCGCACGGCACGGAGGCGGTCTGGGCGGCAGCCCTGCCCAACGCTCCGTACCAGGATACGCGCTCTGCCGCGCGCCGCCCGGACTGCGTAAGAAACCGGCCATTGAAGCCGATGATGATCGGGGACCGCGTTTCTTCCGCTGCGTCGATCACCCCCTGCAGCGATTCTATGTTCCAGCTCTCGAAATACCCGATCGCGTAGCCGCTGCGGTCGGCGCGCCGCATCATTTCATCAACAGACTCAAGGGGCATAAAGCGAAACTCCCGGCCGCGAATGCTCGATCAATTTCCCACAATTATAGGTAGCTCGATCGCATTTGCAATTCTTTTTTGCCGCGCTTCCTTTTATGGGTGTGATAAGATGTTTTGGTCCAAGCGCTGGGGGAAACTCTTTTCAAAGAGTTCACCTCCCCGCTATAATGGTTCTATCCGATCTCAAAAATGCGCGTCATCTGTCGTTGCGAGACCGTGAATGAAGCAGGCTTCAAGCGATTTGCCCGCCGGCCGAGCCGTGGCCGCCGGCGGCGACTTCTTGCGTCTTAAGATTCTCGTGCTGATCTGCGGGGCGGTCCTGATGAGCCTTGAGATCGTCGGCAGCCGCATGATCTCGCCGTACTTCGGCAACAGCATTTACGTGTGGGGCAGCCTTATTTCGGTGGTGATGGGTGCGCTGAGCCTAGGCTATTATTCAGGCGGACGTTTAGCCGACAGGCACCCCTCTACGCCGCTGCTCGGAGCGATCGTTGTAGCCGCCGGCCTGCTCATCGTTCCGCTGAAGTACCTCTCGCCCGTCGTGTGCGAGGGGCTGTGGCGGGCGGGGCTCGGAACGCGGTTCGGCGCTCTGGCGAGCGCCGTTGTGCTGTTTTTTGTCCCGGGCGTACTGATGGGAATGGTATCCCCGTTCGCCGTGCGTCTGGCGGCGCGGGCGGTGGTCCACGTCGGCAAGACCACGGGTACGCTCTACGCGCTCGCCAGCCTCGGCAGTATCGCCGGCACGCTGATAACCGCGTTCGTTCTGATCGACTTTCTGGGCACGAGCACGATCGTGTTGTCGTTGGGGATCGTCCTGATTCTTACCGCCCTATCATGCACCGACATGATAACCCGGAAAAGACCAGCCACGGCAGTCGTTGCGCATGAGTCGGCGGCTGCGGCTGTCGCACCCGCGCGAAAAGCCCGAGAAGATTACGCTCCGCGGCCGAGGCCGGCGTGCCTCAGGGTGATCGTGGTGGCGTGCGGGGCCATCCTGATGAGCCTCGAGATAGCCGCCGCGCGGATCATCTCCCCGTATTTCGGGCACAGCATCTACGTGTGGGGCAGCCTGATCTCGACTTTTCTCGCTGCACTCACCCTCGGATACTACATCGGCGGCAGACTGTCCGACAAACGCCCCTCCCTCCCGCTGCTCGGGTCCATCATCGCCGCATCGTGCGTGATATTCCTAGCGCTGCGCTACCTCTCGCCAGGGATATGCGAGGTCGTTTCGAGGAATATGAACCTCGGCGCAAAGCTGGGTACGCTCGTTAGCAGCTTCGTGCTTTTCTTCCCGCCCGGGGTGCTGCTCGGGATGGTTTCGCCCTTTGTTGTGCGCCTCGCCGCGCGGGCCGTAGCCCACATGGGTAAGACCGCCGGCAACTTATACGCCCTCTCCACCGTCGGCAGCATCATCGGAACGCTCGTGACGTCGTTCGTGCTGATCGATCTCATCGGCGCGAACGCCACGGTTTTGCTGCTGGCCGTGTTGCTTATTCTCACGGCGGTGTTCGCCGCCGACCGCATTCCGCGCAAAGGGGCGGTTTCTGTACCGGTAGCGATAGCGTGCGTGTTTGTGCCGGTCTCGCTCGTGGCGAGGTCCCCCCAACCGAACGGCATCATCCGGGAAGGCTACGAGATCGTTTATCAGACCGATTCGGCCTATCAGCACATCGTGGTGACGAAAGGGGCGGAGCCCAACGGGCGGCCCAGGTGCGTGCTGCAGTTTGATCGCTACATCGAAAGCGCGATATACCTCGACGGCATAGACGAAGACGACCCCGACCCCGACGCAGCCACAACTTACACCAACGTCATGCACCTTCCGATCATCTTCAACCCCGGCATGAAGCCTATGTTGATGATCGGCGGCGGCGGCGGGACGCTCCCGCGGCAATATCACAAGCACTACGGCTGCGAGGTAGACGTGGCCGAGATCGATCCGAAGGTGGTGCAGATTTCGAAGGATTGGTTCTATCTCAGAACCGGCCCGAGGCTCAGGGTGCACGTCGAGGACGGGCGGATGTTCCTGAAACGCGCGAAGAAAAAATACGACGCCATCCTCCTCGACGCCTTCGCGGGCGGAGGGCATATTCCGTTCCACCTCACGACAAGGGAGTTTTTCATGGAAGTAAAAGAGCATATAGCCCCGGGCGGTGTGCTCGCCATGAACGTGATCAACCCCCTCGTCGGCAAGAAGAGCAGGCTGTATCAGTCGATGTTGCAGACGTGGCGGGCGGTCGGCTTCAGGCAGATTTACGTATTCCCCAAGTACTACTCGACGCCGATCGTGCGGCACGAGTCGCGCAACCTGATCCTGATCGCGACGATGTCGGAGAAGCGCCTCAGCAAGAGCGAGATCGAAACCGCCGCGCGGCAGTTGTATCGCCAGGGAACGGCAAGGGTCAACAATTTCGTCATGCACGCCGACCACTATCTCCCCGAGGAGAGCCGCCGCCCGCTGCACGGCGTGCGCGTCCTCACCGACGACCACGCGCCCGTCGAACTGATGGTGGCGGAGTGAGGCGCGGCCCGCCTGCAAGCTTCTTGAATCGATGGCGGCCCCGCGCCCCCGGCTTATTCCTGCTTGTCGCCTTCGGGCGACTCCTCAGGTTGCGGATCTGCTGTTGATGACTCGAAGAGGACCGTGCCCTCCTCAACAACGGGTGCCGTAAGGCCCACCGGGACAACCCGCCCTCCCACTCGACCCGGCGGCTGCAGCATCCGGCGCGACGAGCTCCTGGAGAAAAAGAAAAAGCCCAAGCCAACGAGCAGCAACACCGCCAACACAATGCCCACGCCTATTACGAATGCGTCACCTTTCATCGTTACGTTCTCCTGACCCGCCCAAGCCGGGACCAAAGCTCATTCCCCACTCTCACCGAGCGTATGTTTTTCGGGCAATGCCGGGGTCGGGGCGGGGGCGCCCGCTTCTTCAGGGTCTAGTCTCGGCCCAGGCGCAGCCGGGGCGGCTGCCGGGATCGGCTGCGTCCCCAGAAGCTGCGGCGGCCGGCTCGACCGCTTGAACATATACATACCAATAAGCAATACTAACAATATCGCAAGCGCGATGCCGATCCCTACTACTAATACGTTGCCTTTCATTGCCCTTGCCTCCGACAAACCGAGAAAAGAAGAAGCCACATCACGGACCGCGTTCCGTGGAGAATTGCTTCAGAAGTTCTTCCTGTTTTTGTGTGAGGTCCTTGGGAACGGTCAGGAGGATCCTCACGAAGAGGTCGCCCTGTACGCCCCGGAGCGGCTTTATGCCCTGGCCGCGCAGGCGCAGTGTTTGGCCGCTCTGCGTGCCGCGGGGTATCTTCAGGGTCGCCTTTCCTTTGAGGGTCGGCACTTCGATCTCGCCGCCGAGAGCGGCCGTGGCGAAATTCACCTTTGCCTCGTGGATGATGTCGTTGCCCCGGCGCGTGAAGGTATCGCTGGGGGCTACCCGGACGGTTACGTACAAGTCGCCGGGCGGGCCGCCGTGTGCGCCCGCTTCGCCCTGACCGCGCAGCCGGAGCACGTCGCCATCGCCCGTACCGGCGGGTACACGCAAGGTGATGGTCACCGGCTTCACAACACTTCCCGCCCCGTGACAGGCCGTGCAATGCTCGGTGATGATTTTGCCCTCGCCGTTGCACTGTGGGCAGGCGCTGCTCACGCTGAAGAACCCGCCCATGCGGCCGTCGCGCCGCACTGCGTGGCCCGAGCCGCCGCACTTGGGGCACGTTTGGGGTTGTGTGCCCGGCTTGGCGCCCGAGCCGCCGCACTGCGGGCAGGCGGTGCTCTTTTGGAAGCGGAGTTCCCTTTCCGTGCCGAGGGCGGCATCCATAAACGATACCGAAACCGCCGACCGCAGGTCGGCCCCGGGGGCGGCGCGGGCCTCGGCGGTGTAGAAGCGGCGTCCGAAAAAGTCGCCGAAGATGTCGCCGAAGCTGCTGAAGATATCGTCCACGTCTCTGAAGCCTTCAAAGCCCGTGTCGCGCACGCCCGCCCAGCCGCGGGTGTCGTATGCTTTGCGCTTTTCAGGGTCGCTGAGCACCGCGTAGGCTTCGGACATTTTCTTGAACTTCTCCTCGGCTTCCTTGTTGTCGGGATTGCGGTCGGGGTGGTACTTGAGAGCCAGCTTACGATATGCCTTCTTTATGTCTTCGTCCTTGGCGTCTTTACTTATGCCGAGAATCTCGTAGTAGTCGGTGTGCTGTGCCATAGTCGGTAGGTCTCTTTTGTACGCCTGTACCGGGCCACCTCAGGCAGTTTCGAGGCGTATCGTGAGAACGCCGTCGGTGTATTGAGCCCGGAGCCTGCGCGGATTCACTCGAACCGGCAGGTCGATTTTCCTCTCGAAGAATCCGTATGCCCACTCCTTCCGGTAATAGCCGCCCGGGGCGGCATCGGCGGGGCGGTCTCGCTCGCCGCGAATGGTCACCACCGTTTCGGTCGCCTCGATGTCCACGTCGTCTTCAATGATTCCAGGCAGGTCGATCCTCAGCACAAGGTGGCCGTCGGACTGATACACGTCGACCGCCGGCGCGAATGCGACGTCGCGGGGGGCGTGGGGCATGCGCTCGAAGAACCCTGAGAAAAGCTCGTTGATCCTCTGCCGCAGCCGGCTGAAATCCTCCCAAGGATCGTACCGTTCGATATCCATTCGGCAAGCACCTTGTCATCGACTCGTCCGTGCCCAACTTGTCATTTTCCATGATAGGATTTTCAGGGTGCCACGTCAACGGATTTTGGCGGGAAAAGCGAGGAGGCCGGGCCGCACGGAAAGCGCACCGATGATGCGCAGCCGCGCCCCGGGGCATTGTCATTTTGCATCTAACCCCTATCGGTCACTTATCGGGGCCGCGTCTGATGACTCCGGGCCAACGATAGGGTACGGAGAAGACCCGAATTCTGGACGACCTGTTTTTTTCGGAGCAAGCCTGGCACAGGCGGTTCCACGGCCCATCCGACAAGAATTCCTTGTTGCAGCGAAGGCAGGTGCGGAGCTTTTGCTTTCGGAATCGCTTGCTCACAGGGGCCAACTGCTCTTTTCTCCGCTCTTGGGAAACGCGCTCTCTGTTCGCCATCTTTCGGCACTCGTCGGAGCAGTACCGCCGTCTTGTGGGCGAGACGACCTTGTTGCAGCCTTTGCGGGCGCACTTCATGGAAGAACACCTTCTCTCTATTTTCGGTTTAAGACAAGAGACCGATTTCTAAGGTAATGGGAGTTTAACGGCCGGAAAGGCGGGTTCTTTAGCGAAAAATCATAAACGGGGTTATACGCTTGGCCCAATGGCCACTACGTGTGGCACGAGGGCCATCAAGTGGATGAGCAACCCAACCACGCATCGTCGCCCGGAAACAAGGTACATAGGCCGTGCTATTCTACAACGGGGACCGAGAGTACCGTTGACGCAAATGACACTTGCCTCCGCAACTCATTGCGATATCAATAGTTATAAACCTTGCCGGTGTCAGGCACCGTTGTTCTCAGGCACCGTTGTTCTTCCGTTGTTCCTCAGGCACCGTTGTTCCGCCGTTGTTCCGTTGTTATTGGCACCGTTGTTACCGTTGTTAGCCGTTGTTGGGCACCGTTGTTGGGGGCTGCTCGCGAGCCGCCCTTGAGCCCGACCCGCCGCCGGAAGCCTCGCACCGTCGCCATAGCTGCTTTGGCGCGTCGGCGACCAGCGGGCAGGAGGGTGACAGTTGTGTAGCCACGGGCTTCAGTCCGTGGAAAACGGCCGCTCCCACAACCACAGAGCCCCCGCAGGGGGCGGCAGAACCTTTCGACGACGAGGACGACGACGACGAGGACGACGGCGCCTCTACATCCCCGCCAACAGCCCCTTCACCGCAGGATACAGCCGCTGGTATTTGCCGTAGAGCTCGCGGTAGGCCTGGTGGCGCTCCCGGTCGGGCTCGAAGATTCGGTCGTGTTCGACGAACTGCGCGATGCCTTCCTCGGGGTCTTTGAAAACGCCCGTCGACACGCCCGCCAGGATGGCGGCGCCCAATATGCCGCACTCGGTTATCCGCGGGCGGATGAACGGCACGCCGAGGACATCGGCCTTGATCTGGAGCCAGGCGTCGGACTTCGCCCCGCCGCCGGTGGCCACGAAGCTCGACGTGTCGATCCCGATCGACTTGAGGGCGTCGAGGCTCTCCACGAAGTAAAACGTGGCGCTCTCCATGATCGACTTGAGGATCTCGCCGCGCGCCGTGCTCATCTTGAGCCCGGCGATCACGCCCGACGCGTCGGCGATGAAGTGCGGCGCACCCGTCGGCTCGAAGTAGGGCAGCGTTAGCAGGCTGGTGGGGCCTTCGGGCATCTCGGCGGCAAGGGCGTCGTAGATATCCTCACCCTCCGGTAGGGCCGCGTTGTCGGCCCCGGCGAAAGTGTCGCGGAACCACCGCACGAGGGCGCCGCTCTGGTTGTAGATGAACGACACGTAGAGGCCGGGGAGGATGTGATGCTCCACATTGAGGCCGCGCTCGAGCATCTGCCTGCCCTTGGGGATGTGATCGTAGGCCGGCGTGATGCACTCGACGGTACCGATACCGCAGATGGCCTTTCCGGCCCGGCAGATGCCGGCGCCCAGCGAGTTGCAGCTCTGGTCGTGCCCGCCGGCCACGACCGCTACGCCGCGCGGCAGGCCGAGCTTCCGGGCCATAGCATCGGCGACCGTTCCCGTGATGGTTCCGCTCGGCTTGCAATCGGGGAGCTTTTCGCGCTCGATGCCGCTGAGCGCGAGCAGCTCGGGCGACCAGTCTTCCTTGCGGATGTCGAAGAGCAGCGTGCGGTTGGCCAGCGAGAAACTGGTGGTCGGCTCGCAGCCAAGCATAAACGCGACGAGGTCGCCCCACAGCAGAAACTTGTCCGCCCGGTCGTACAGCTCGGGCTGATTCTTCCGCAGCCACAGGAGTTTGGGCAGCGAGTAGTTGGGGCCGAGGATGTTGGGATTGATCTCGTAGAACCACTCAGTATCGACGCCATGCAGCATGTCGTTGAGTTCGTGGGTGCCTCGGACGTCGACGTGGAGAATACAATTGGCGAGGATTTCGCGCCCCGCGGTCACGGGCGTTACGGCCTCGCCGATCGAGCTGACACAGAGCGCCGTGATCGGATCCCGTTTGGTTTGTGCGGCCACGTCTGCGATAGCCTGCCACACGCATTCCAGCACGTGGCGGCTGTCGAGCTCCGCCTGATCGGGCCTTGGGTGGAGCATGGCGTATTCGCGGTAGGCGTCTGCGATGGAGCGGCCGTCTGTGGAAAACGCCGCGACTTTGCACCCGGTTGTGCCGACGTCGATTCCCAGCAGGCTCATAATATTGTCACCTCGGCGCCGATGTATTTCGCGAGGGCCTCGGCGGTCGGGTCGAGGACGCGGCTCGGCGTAACGCTTACGTGGTGCCGATGGCCCATGTAACCGATGGTCTGGAGCACGCCCTGCAAATCTTCTATCTCCGCCACGCCACCACATCCGAAGAAATCATCGGCTATGGGGTCGTCGGTGATCCGTCCCTGACCGAGGTAAAACTTGAGTTGGCCTTCCTCGGTCATCAGGCTCCCGAAGGTCATATCCGTAGGCGCGATCCGGCCTACGTTGCAGCCGTAGGAGCAGCCCTTCCCGACCGCGTTGAGCAGGATTGCGTGGTCGGTGATCCTGCCCGTCGCGGTCATCATGGCGGCGGGGGCGGATCCGCAATGGAACACGATGCACTTGTCCTCGTCGTCGCCGTAGTTATTGTTCCAGTCGAGGCACGTCGCGACCTCCCCAGACGCTCTGCTGAGGGCGTACATTGCTACGGCATTTCCGACGTCGACCTCGCATGCGGCCACCATGCGGCGATCATTCATCTCGCTGAGGAGCACGCAGGGCGAGATGCCGAGCTGCTGCTGCATCTCGATCCAGCAGCGGATAGCTACGGCATCGAGGCTGCATTCGTCGATGAGGTCGTCGATGGCCACACCGAGGCGCACAAGATCGTCGAACGCCTTTCGGGGCACATCGGCCCATGAGGCGTAGTTGCGGAGCCGCTCGGCCTTGACCTTTACCTTGTCGTCACTGTCGTCGAGCGCCCGCATCCGCGCGAAGACATCCGACAGGTCGAACGTCTCCATCGTGATGCCGTGCTTCTGGAGCGCCAGTTCGTCGATCCGTACCGTTTTGAAGGCTGTGGTCCGGGCGCCGATTGCGCCTACGACCATGTCTTTCATGCCGGACACGACCCTGCACATACGGTCGAAGTAATCAATGTTTGCTTCGAACTTCTCGCTGTCGGGGTGGACGGTATGGGGCTGGAGCGCGGTGAATAGCACGCCGTATTGGTAGAAGACGTCCATTACCGAGAACTTCCCGCAGAATGCATCGCGGCGCAGCTCGGGGGCCATCTTGTCGAGTTCGTCGGGGTATGCCTGGACGAGGATCGGCACTCCGGCGTCTTTGAGCGCGGCGACCGCCCCTGTTTCATCTCCGAAGTTGGGCAGGCATAATATCACGCCGTCGAA
>Ga0180432_10004775_pt1 | contig 18398 bp, 12 predicted proteins | sample SS_ome_10_FD_132414 | JGI IMG/M metagenome (GOLD analysis project Ga0180432, IMG submission 132414) | Hypersaline lake sediment archaeal communities from the Salton Sea, California, USA - SS_1_MS_2 metaG | ecosystem: Environmental > Aquatic > Non-marine Saline and Alkaline > Hypersaline >...
GACATCGAGCGGCGGATGCTGCGGCACGTGCTGGGGGAATCGGCCGAGGACCTGGCCCACCTGACGCGGCCCGCCATCCTGGTGGCCCACGATCTGCCCCCTTCCCAGACCGCCCAACTGGCCAAGACCAAGGTGGTCGGGCTGGCCCTGGACATGGGCGGGCCGACCTCTCACACGGCGATTCTGCTGCGGGCCCTGGGCCGGCCGGCGGTCATCGGCGTGACCGACATCACCACCCGGGTGAGCGGCGGGGATCTGGTCATCGTCGATGGGACCAACCAGTTGGTCATCATCGCTCCCGACGAAGCGACCCTGGCCGAGTACCGGGCCCAGGAGCAGAGCTTCGTTCGGCTGACCGACGAGCTGGGGCATCTCCGTGACCTGGAGCCGGTTACCCGCGACGGCACCCGGATTACGCTCCTGGGGAACATCGAATTCCCCGAGGAATCGGCCAACTGCCTCGAGAAAGGCGCCGATGGTGTGGGCCTCTACCGCACGGAGTTCCTGTTCCTCTCCAGCCGGGGCGAGCCCAGCGAGGAGGAGCAGTTTCAGGCCTACAGCACGGCTGTCAACGAGGCGCAGGGCCGGCCGGTGACCATCCGCACCTTCGACCTGGGGGCGGACAAGTACACCCAGGACAAGAGCTACGAGCGGGAGCCCAACCCCATGCTCGGCCTCCGCTCGATCCGGTACAGCCTCCGCCATCTGGATATGTTCAAGGTCCAGCTCCGCTCGCTCCTGCGGGCCTCCACGCCCGGTGGCGTGCGGATCATGTTCCCGCTGATCGTTTCGCTGATGGAACTCCGCCAGGCCAAGATGACCCTGCACGACGCCATGGAGGACCTGGAGGAGGCCGGCCTGCCCTTCGAGCGCAACATCGCTGTGGGCATGATGATGGAGACGCCGGCCGCCGCCATGCAGTGCGAGCAGTTCGCCCACGAGGTTGATTTCATCAGCATCGGTACCAACGACCTGGTGCAGTACATGCTGGCGGTCGACCGCGGCAACGAGCGGGTGTCGCGCTACTACAACACCTCGCACCCCTCCGTGCTGCACTGCCTGCGGGGCATCATTCGTACTTGTAACCGGGCGGGGGTTGACGTTAGTCTATGCGGCGAGATGGCCGGGCAGCCGCTGTACACGCTGCTCCTGCTGGGGTTGGGGTTGCGGAAGTTCTCGATGGCCCCCAGCAACGTGCCCGAAATCAAGAAGCTCATCCGCCTGACCACCGTCACCCACGCCGAGCGGGTGGCCCGGCGGGCCCTGAGCTTCGAGACCGAGCGGCAGGTAACCAATTACCTCCGCGACGAGACTCGAAAATTGCTGCCCCACGATCCGATCTAGAGTCGGGAGGGGTGGTTCAGGATATGTGCGCAGGAGTGGGCCGGGAGTAGCCCGGTCCGGCGGGCGACAGAACAAAGGTCGGCCGTGGCGAGTCGAGGAGTGGCTCAACCGGAGGAGCGATTTCGCCTGGCGTGTGAGTTCACGGTGGCCGGAGACATTCGGTTTCTTGCCCACCGAGACATGCTCCGCCTGTTCTCGCGAGCGGCGGTGCGGGCGGGTTTGCCCCTCCGGTATTCCCAAGGGTTCAATCCTCAACCGCGGCTGTCGATCCCTCTCCCACGTCCGGTGGGAGTTGCCTCGGACGCCGAGCGGTTGGTGGTCGAGTTGACCGCCGCGTTCAGCGCCGAGGAATCGCTCCGGCGCTTGCAGAGTCAGGTTCCCGGCGGGATCACGCTCACCCGGGCGTGGCGACTCCAGACGGGCGAGCGTTGCGTGCCCGTCGGGGTGACCTACCGGGTGGAAGCAGCCATTGCGGACCGCTCTGTGATCGAGGGACGCATCGCAGTTCTGTCGGGCCCATCCCCGCTCCTGGTGAAACGGAAACGCGAGAAGACCGGCCGCGTGCAGGAACTGGACCTGCGCCCGTTTGTGGACGCGGTCGTGCTCGGTGAGGGGTATGTGGAGATGCGGCTCCGCCTGATCGAAGGCACCACGGCCCGCCCGGCGGAAGTGCTGGCGGTGCTGGGGCTGGACGCGGAGCACGTCGCTCATCGCACTCACCGACGGGAGGTCCAATGGCAGTAGAGTCGAGTGATACATCCGCCGAACAGGCAGCGCCGAAGAAGCGTCCTGCCCGGCGGCCCCGGCGGAAGAAGGTCGTCAGCAAAGCCAAGAAGGAATCGGACGGGGAGGCGGAGGCCGCTGCAGCCGCCGAGATCAAGGAGAGCCCCGGCCCGCCGGCGGACGGCTCCGAGGCGGAGAAACCCGCCCGCCGACGCCGACGGCGGACCCGGAAGCCGGCGGCCGACGAGGAAGCCGCCGACACGAACGGCGAGGCGGTCGCCGGGGCGGAGGTTCCCGCCGACGCTGCCGCGGCGGCCGAGTCCCCCGAGACCAAGTCCGAGAAGAAGCCGTCCCGCCGCACGCGAAAGCGGAAGAAGGCGGTTTCCGACTCGGCAGCGGCGGAGAAGAGGGCCGACGATGAGGCCGAGAATACGGAGACGGTAGCACCGCCGCCCGAGGAGTTGGTGGCGGGTGACGTCCTCGTCTCCGCCGTTGCGGCGTCCACGGAGCCGGTCGAGCCGGAGGCCGGCAAGAAGCCGGCTCGCCGGCGGCGACGGAAGACGGCCGCCGCGTCCGACGACGAGGCCCGGCCCGCGGCGGCGCCCGCGGAGGAGCCTGCCGACCTGGAACCGGCCGCGGCGAGCGCGCCTGCGCCGGTGGTCGCCGACGTGGAGGAGTTCGGCTTCGGCCTGTTGTCTCCCGCCGAGCCCATCGTTGCCCCGGTGGCGCCGCTGCCCCCGGCCCCCGCGAACGAGCCGGTCCCGGACGAGTCCCCGGCGGTGGAGGCCGCCCCGCTCGCCGACGTGCCGGCGCCCGCAGAGGCCGAAGGGGTGGAGCCCGGAACGCCGGAACCGACGGTGGTGGAAACGCCCGTCCCCATGCCCGCCGAGCCGGAGCCGGCCGAGCCGCGCAAGAAGCGGCCCTCCCGCAGGGAACGCCGCAAGAAGGCCGCCGCCCGGCGGGCGGAGGCCGCAGCACCTGCCGAGCCCTCCGCCCCCCCGCCGCCCGAGGTGCGGAAGGAACGACCCCGGCCCGCAGCGCGGTCGGATCGCGAGGGCGCACCCCGCGGCAAGGGCCTGGAGATGATCATCAACGCCTCCTCCGGCGACGAGTGCCGCATCGCGGTGATCGAGAGCGGGCGGCTGGAAGAGCTCTACATCGAACGCCACAGCGCCGAATCCCACGTGGGCAACGTCTACAAGGGCTGGGTCACCAACGTGGAACCCAGCATCCAGGCCGTCTTCGTCGATTTCGGGCAGCCCAAGAACGGCTTCCTCCATATCTCCGACGTGCATCCCAAGTACTTCCCCGACGGGGAAGGCGTGTTCGAGGACGTGGGCCGCAAGATCCCCCGACGGGACCGCCCGCCCATCCAGAAGTGCTTCCGCCGGGGCCAGGACGTCCTGGTGCAGGTGACCAAGGAGGGCGTCGGTACCAAGGGCCCCACGCTGACCTCCTACCTGTCCATCCCCGGCCGCTTCCTGGTGATGATGCCCGGTATGAGCCGCCTGGGCGTCTCCCGGAAGATCGAGGACGAGGCCGAACGCCGCTCCATGCGGGATGTGCTCAACCAGTTGCCCCTGCCGGAGGGCATCGGCTTCATCCTCCGCACCGCGGGCCTGGGCCGCACCAAGCGCGAGCTCCAGCGGGACCTCAACTACCTGCACCGGCTGTGGAAGATCATCAGCGAGCGGGTCCGCAAGACCCGGGCTCCCGCCGAGGTCTATCAGGAGTCGGACCTGGTCATCCGGACCATCCGCGACGTGCTCACCAACGACTTCAGCCGCATCGTGGTGGACGACGAGAGCACCGCGGAGAAGGCCCGCGAGTTCCTCAAGATCGCCCTGCCGCGCACCCAGGACCTGGTGGAGGTGAACCGTTCCCCGGAGCCGCTGTTCCACCGGTTCGGCATCGAAGAGGAGATCGAGCGGATCAACAGCCGGCACGTGCCGCTGCGTTCGGGAGGCTCGCTGGTGGTGGAGAGCACCGAGGCCATGGTGGCCATCGACGTCAACAGCGGCAAGTTCCGGGAGATCGACGATGCCGAGACCAGCGCCTACCAGATCAACCTGGAGGCGGCCGACGAGATCGCCCGGCAGCTCCGGCTCCGCGACCTGGGCGGGTTGATCGTCTGCGACTTCATCGACATGCGGCTGGAGCGCCACAAGCGCGAGGTGGAGCGCCGGCTGCGCAACGCCCTGAAGAAACACAAGGAGCGGGCCCGCATCCTGCGGATGAGCCAGTTCGGCCTGATCGAGATGACCCGCCAGCGGCAGCGCTCCTCGATCCGCCAGAGCATCTTCACCGAGTGCCCCCACTGCAAGGGCGTGGGGATGATCAAGAGCACGGAGTCGATGGGGCTGGAGGTGATGCGTATCCTCCAGCTCGCCGCCCACCAGAAGGGGGTGCGGAGGATCACGGTCACGGTGGCGCCGAATGTGGCCGCCACGGTCCAGAACCAGAAACGGGCCCAACTGGCCGATCTGGAAACCCGGACGCACACGGTGATTACCATCCGCAGCGACCCGGTGTACGCCCCGGGCCAGGTGGTGTGTGAGTGCGAGGACGAACGGGGCCGGCCGCTGCGGGCCCCGGAGTAGGCGTCTGCGGCGGGGCCGGTCGGGCTCTTGCGGCCAGCCCCTTACGGAAGGTGCTATGGCAGGGGCAGGCAGAGGTCTCCTTCGAGCCGCCATGGCGGTCGCGGTGCTGGCCCTGGCGCCGGGGCTGCTGGGCGCCTCCTGCCAGAAGCGGGTCGCGGTGGACCACTTCCCCCCGGGGGCGCTCCAGGTGGGCTACGTGGCGGCCGCCAACTACACCGACTGCCTGGTCGCCTCGGTGGTGATGTGCGCCAACTACGTCCGGGGCTCGGAGTGGTGCAGTGCCGCCCGGCTGCGGTCGGAGCTGACGGCGGCCGGGAAGGACCCCGCCCTGACCGGCGACATGCGGTCCTGGCTCGCCGGGCGGAACATCACTATGATAGCCCTCCGCGGCGAGTTGTCGGACGCCCAGCCCACCGGCCTGGGCTGGTGGGTGCGTCAGCGAGGCTACCCGGTGACCTGCGTGGTGAACAGACACGCCGGGAAGGCCGACTACAACCACGCGGTCGTGGTGATCGGGATCGACGCCCGCGGCGCCACGGCGGATGCCGAGGCCGTTTACGTGCTGGACCCGGCGTCGCCGAAGCGACTGGAGCGTTGGGACCGGCTCAGTTTCGAGCACTACTGGGGCAGCGGGGGCAGCGTGATGTTGCCGCTGTTCGAGACCCCTGGGCGGGGGACACCCGCGATGCCGACAGGAGCGAGATCATGAGAACGATGGCGATCGGCCTGGTGCTGGTGGTGGTGTTGGGGATGGTGACGTCGCAGGCCGCGGCCGAGGCGCCGCAGCCGGCGGCAGCGAAGCCGGCGGAGGCGAAGGTCTCGCCACCGGCGCGGCCCCTGCCGATCACCGTCGAGCAGGCCGACGCACTGGAGGAGATCGCCGAATCGCCCCCGCACGCCGTGCCGGAGGACACGCGGGCCGCCTACAGCCCCGAGGCCGACCGTTTCACGACCGAGCTCAGCGTGCGGGCGGTGCAGATCGGCATCCCCGGCACGATCCTCGGCATCCTGATCGCCGCCGCTCCGCTCTGACGGGGGTGGGGCGATCCCCGGATCGCTTGGATTCAACCACCACACGCCCGCCCGGCCGCGGTGCCGGTGCGGGCGTCTGTCTGCGCCGGGCGGCGACCCGGCGAGCCTGCTGCGTGCATTCGCCCGCCCGCAGGCGTAGGATAGGGGTGGTCGGACCCCTCGAACGGGCGGGGCGCAAGCCGCACGTCCTGCCGGCTCATGTCACGTTTTCGGGGAGGTGAGCCATGCACCGCGCAGTGAGGTCCACGATCGGAGGCGGCGCCGCCTGCCTGGCGCTGATCGGCGTGGCGCTGCTGCTGGGCGAGCCGCAGCGCGGCCGGCGAACGCCGACGACGCACCCCTCGACCGCGTTGAGAGAGCGCCAGCCGCCGCCTGCCTCGAGACAGCACGCCGAGCAGCGCGCTGCGATGGTGCGGTTCCAGATGGCCGAGCCGCGGGACCCCCGCCCGCCGGTCAAGGCGGAAGCCACGCTCGAAGCCATGCGGCTCTGCCCGCGGCACGTGTTCGTGCCCAACTCCCTGCGCCGGCAGGCCCACGAGGATACGGCCCTGTCGATCGGCCACGGGCAGACCATCTCGCAGCCGTACATGGTCGCGGTGATGACCGAGCTGCTGGAGCTGACCCCGGAATCGAAGGTGCTGGAGATCGGCACCGGCTCGGGCTATCAGGCGGCCGTCCTGGCCCACCTGACGCCGCATGTCTACACCATCGAGATCATCAGGCCGCTGGCGACGCGGGCCGCCCGGACCCTGCAAGGCCAGGGATACAGCGAGGTGACCTGCCGCCGGGCCGACGGCTACTACGGCTGGCCGGAAGAGGCGCCCTTCGACGCCATCATCGTCACCTGCGCCGCCGGGCACCTCCCGCCCCCGCTCTGGGAGCAGCTCAAGCCCGGCGGGAGGATCGTCATCCCCATCGGCGGGGCCTACGAGATCCAGCGACTGGTGCTCATCACCAAGACCGCGGACGGGCGGCGGGAATCGCGGAGCGTCATGCCCGTTCGGTTCGTGCCGCTGACCCGCGGCGGCGACTGATCCCCGGAGCCCGAGACGGTGACCACCGCTGGAGCCATGCCCGCCTCCGCCCGGCCTGGTACCGGCGGCTGGCTGGTGGCCTGGGTTTCGGCGGCGGTGCTGGGCTTCGAGATCTCGCTCCTGCGGATGCTGCTGGTGGCGAGCTGGCACCACTTCGCCTTCCTGGTGATCAGCGTGGTGTTGCTCGGCTTCGGGGCCAGCGGCACGGCGCTGACCCTCCTGCGGCGCCGCGTGTTGCCCCGCAGCGGCGGCGTGCTTTTTCTGCTGGCCTGGGCGACCGCCGTCTCGATGCCGCTGTGCGCGGCGGTGGCCCAGCAGGTCCCGGTGGAGGCCCGGCTTCTGCCGGCGCTGCTGTGGCGGCAGCTCGGGTACTGGCTGGTGTACTGGGCGGTGCTGGCGGTGCCGTTCCTGCTGGGGGCGGCGGTGGTGTGCCTGGCCCTGATGGCGGCCCGGGAACGGGTGGGCGGGGTGTACGCGTGGAACCTGCTGGGCAGTGCGGCCGGGGCGGCGGGGGCGTCCGTCCTGATGCACCGGCTGCCGCCGGAGTGGCTGGCGCCGGCCATGGGGGCGGTGGCGATGGTCGGTGTGCTGGGGGCACCGCTGGCGCGTGGCCGTAAGGGGGACGCGGTTTCGGGCGATTCCGGCGAATGTGACAAGGGCGGGCATCCACTTGGCGATGCCGCTCCCTCGCGGTCGCGGTTCTGTTGGGGCGTGGAGACCGCTTTGACGCGCCGGGCTTTGGCCGGGTGGACGGCCCGGGTCGGCTGGGCAATCGGGGGTGTCGCGCTCGTGGCGGTCTGGCTGTGGTGGGATCCGCCGGGCATCCGCCTGGATCCGTACAAGTACGGGGCGTTCGTGCGGCGGCTCGAGCGGCAGGGCGACGCGGAGCGGGTGGCGGTCGCGTATGGACCGCGGGCAACGGTCGAGGCCTACCGCAGCGACCTGTTCCACGACCTGCCCTTCCTGTCGGGCGGGCCGGTTCCGCCACCGGTGCTGAACCTGGTGAGCGACGGGCACCGGGCGGGGTCGGTGCTGCGGGTGGATGATCCGTCGGAGGCGGCCGCGGTCGATCACACGCTGATGGCGGTGGCCTACGAGCTGGGGGCCCCGGGGCCGCGCGTGCTGCTGCTGGGCGAGACGGGCGGGGCCAACGTCTGGCTGGGCATTCGCCGGGGGGCGGTGCGGATCGACGTGGTCCAGCCGGATGCCAACGTTCCGGCGTTGCTCCGCGGCGTGCTGCGGGGCGACGGCGGGGGTGTGCTGGATCGGGCCGGGGTGGCGGCCCACGTGGCCGAACCGCGGCATTACGTCGAGCAGATCGCCGGGCGGTTCGAGATCATCCAGTTGGTGACCCTCGAATCCACGGCGGCCGGCTCGGGCGGCGTGGGCGGCCTGGGCCAGGATCACCTGGTGACCGTCGAGGGCATCTCCGCCTGCCTGGACCGGCTGGCGGGGGACGGGCTGCTGTTCGTCTGCCGCGGCATCCAGACGCCCCCGCGGGACAACGTCAAGCTGCTGGCCACCTTCGCCGAGGCTCTGCGGCGGCGGGGCATGGCGGAGCCGGGGCGGCATGTCGTGGTTCTTCGCGACTTCCAGGGGGTGTGCACGATGGTGCGGGCCCGGCCGTGGACGCCCGCGGAGATCGAGCAGGTCCGGCGAGTCTGCGCGGAGCGCAACTTGACGCCGTCGTGGTTTTGCGGCATCCGCCCGGACGAGCTGAACCGGCCGGACCGGCTCCCCGGACCCGACGACGGGCCGGGCGACTGGTACCACCACGCGGCCGGTCGGCTCTTCTCGGAGGAGGCCGGGCGATTCATCGACGAGTGGGCGTTCGACATCTGCCCCCCGACGGACGACCGGCCGTTCTTTCGCGACTTCTGCAAGCTCGGTTCCATCGGGCCACTCAAGGAGGCCTGCGGCGATCTGTGGCTGACGCGGGCGGAGCTGGGCTTCCTCTTCGTCATTACGGCCACGGTGCTCATCGCGGTGGCGGGGGTGGTGCTGACGCTGCTGCCGCTGGCATTCCTCCGCGGCGAGGCCCGTATTGCGGAACGCTGGCCCGCGGTGGGGTACTTCACAGCCATCGGGCTGGCGTACCTGCTGCTGGAGATGACGCTGCTCGCGCGGCTGACCCACCTGATCGGCGACCCGGTGCGGGCGGCCGCGGTGACCATCTCGGCGCTGCTGGTCTGCTCCGGGCTGGGCAGCCTGACGGCGCAGCGCGTGCGGCGGCGCGGGGCTGCCCTGCTGCCCCCGGTCATGGCCGGGCTGGTGGCGGCGGGGATCGCGGGCCTGGTCCTGGCCGCCTGGCTGCCGCAGGTGGCCGGTGGGCTGAACACGCTCGCCCGGTGCGGGGTGGCGGCCCTGTTCGTCGCCCCACTGGGTTACCTGATGGGCTTTCCCATGCCCACCGCGCTCGACCGGCTGGACCGGCACGCCCCGGCCCTGATTCCGTGGGCCTGGGCTGTCAACGGGTTCGCGTCGGTCCTGGCGGCGCCGCTGGCGACCATCATCGGGATGAGCGCCGGCTTCCGCCTGGCGGGGGCGGTGGCGCTGGTGCTCTATGCCAGCGCCGCGGTGCTGTTCGAGCGACTGCCCGGGCGCGGCGGGTGTGCGGGATGAGGGGGGAACCGCTATCAGCTATCAGCTATCAGCCATTGCGCGGGTGAGGGCTGGGCACTACGTTGCGGCGGGGCTGACCCGGGCGGCTTCCCGTCGCCCCGGTTGGGGCGAGTTCCGGGTGAGGCGTGCGCCGCGATTCATGTCCCGTCGGATGGTAGGATGCATTAAGCGGTTCAAGGCAGGAGGATGACGCTTGGTGGGGGCCCGGCCCGGCAACAGACGTTCCTCACACCGCCTGTGGCGCGGGGCGAGCCGCGTGTGCCTGCTCTGCGTGGTGGGCGTGGTGGGGTGGCTATTCGGGCGCTGTCTGCGGCTCAGCTGGTGGAGCACGACGATCCTCATAGCCGTTGGTGTGGTCTGGATGCTCGCTTCTCGCGCGGGCGGCTGGTCGCCGCTGGCCCGGGGCGGGCAGGTGCATCAGTTGGCGATCGGCAGCGCGGGGGCGATCTGGTGGCTCATGGTGCTGCTGCGCTCCGGATGCCGGTACAGCGGTCCGGCCGACGGTCCGGGCTGGCAGCCGCGACGCCCGCGGTGCGAGGGATGCGGCTATCCGATCGTGGGGCTGCCGACATCGTCCAACTGCCCCGAATGCGGGCGGGCGGTGGCAGAGTCGTTGTCCGGAATGCGGTCCGGGCGGTGCGGCACACGCGGTACGCGAACGGGTGACAGAGGCGTTCGCGGCTGGGCGACAGAGCGCTGCGGGCGGGAGCCTGGGCTCGTCAGGCGCACGTTCGTGACCCGCCCTTACACCGGTTGGGACCCAATGCCACACCAGGAGACCGGGCCCTTGGGGACAATGCGCCGCAAGCGCTGCTGCCGGCTGGCGAGTGTCACTGCGCCCGGGTGGCCCGGACCACGGTGTTCATGCCCTCGTCGGGGCGGATGATGCTCGCGTCGCAGAAGCCGCAGGCCTGGAGGTCGGCCCGGATCTCGTCGAGGGTGAAGGTTCCGCCGCCCTCGGTGGCGGTGAGCATGTTGAGGGCGAAGAGGGCGCCCGCGACGGGCGTGGTTCGCGATTCGTCCATCACGATGTCGCGGATCAGGAGGGTGCCGTTGTCCGTCATGGCCTGGTGGACGGCGCGGAAGAGCCGGCGGTTCTGGTCGCGGGAGTTCTGGTGGATGATGGCGCTGACCCAGGCGAGGTCGTGGCCGGCGGGCAGCGGGTCGGCCAGGAAGTCGCCGGCCACGAGCCGCACGCGGTCCCGCAGGCCCGCCGCGGCGAGACGTTGCTCCGCCAGGGGCGTCGCCACCGGCAGGTCGAACAGCGTGGCGGTGGCGTCCGGGTTGGCGCGCAGAAAGGCGATGGTCCAGGTGCCCGAGGCACCGCCGACATCGAGCAGCCGCTTGAACGGCGGCGGGCCAAGGTCGGCCACCACGTCACCGGCGACGCTGCGGCAGACGTTGTCCATGGCCTCGATGAAGGCGGCCTGGTCCGCTGCCTCGCCGCGGATGCTGGGCTGCCGCTCGACGGGGCGGCCGCTGCGGACCGACTCGGCCATCCGCGACCAGCGCCGCAGGCAGTTTGCCTGGTGCCGCACCATGGCCAGCACGGAGCCGGGCGATTCCGGCGTGAGCAGCTCGCTGGCTCCCTCGGCCGGGGCGTACCGCCCGTCCTGTTTGTTCAGGAGCTCCAGGGCCACCAGGGCGTCGAGCAGGGCGGCCGCGCCGCGGGTGTCGGCGCCCAAGCGGTGGGCGACGTCTCGGGCGGTCAGCGGTTCGGCAGCCAGCACACCGAAGACTCCCAGGTCCGCCGCGGCCGCCAGCACACAGGCCGACTGATAGCCGCGGGCCAGAAGCAGAATCTCGTCCTCTCGCCATCGCCGGGACATGGCCGCACCTCCTCCCGCGCCGCGGACGGGACGCTCGTGCCCCGGGCCCACGCGGCGTCGACCACAGCATCGCCGTTCGGATCGTCCGTGGCAAACCGCCCCACCGGCCCTGCCCGGGAGCGGGGGGTGTTGCGACGGGCCGGCGCTGGGGTATGCTCCACGTGGCCGGGCGTCAGCCGCGTGGGGGGCCGCGACCCCCGGCCAGGGCGGGCCGATGACCTCCACGCCAACCGCTGCCGCACAGCAGGCGATCGACGCCAGGCGCGCGGAGCTTGTGGTCCGGTATCCGGGCCTGTGGGCGGAGATGGTGCGCCGCTGGCGGGCCGACGAGCCCGCGGACGGCGTGTGGCTGACCTACTCCGCGAACTACCTGCTCCGCACGGGCGGCGTCCGCTGGGCGGTGGACCCGGTGACCCTCCGCCGGCGGGTGACCGAGGCCGCCCCCGTGGACGTGGCGAACGACCTGGACGGGCTATCCTTCGTGCTGCTCACCCACCGGCACGCCGATCATGCCGACCCGGACCTGTGGCGAGCCCTGGCGGGCCACCACATCCGCTGGGTGGTACCGGAGTACCTGCGGCGCCAGTTTCGGCAGACGACCGGCCTGCGCAGCGAACGGGTGATCGTGGCCCAGGAGGGACAGCGGCTGGAGCTGGACGGCGTGGGCGTCACTCCGTTGCGGGGAGCGCACGGCCGGGACGACGAGGGGATCACCGGCGTGCCCTGCACGGCCTACCTGGTGGAGACCCGCGGGGGACGCATGCTGTTCCCCGGTGACCTGCGGACCTTCCGGACGCACGCCTTCGTGGGCATCGAACCGGTGGACACGGTCTTCGCCCACGTGTGGCTGGGCCAGGGCGGCGCGTTGAACTGCCAACCCGCGCTGACCAGGCCGTTCTGCGCGTTCTTCCTGCGGTTGAGGCCCCGGCGGGTGTTCCTGACGCATCTTCACGAACTGGGACGCGGGCCGGCGGACTACTGGACCGAGCGGCATGCGGACCTGTTGGGCCGGGAGTTCGCCCGGCTCGATCCGCGGGTGGAGGTTCGAGTGCTGGCCACCGGGGATGGGGCGCGGCTGTAGTATCTCCGGATGACGTTCCCGGGCCGGGAACGCATTCGGCCGCATCGCCGGTAAGCGATGGGGAAGGTGCGGTCGCCGATCGGCAGTCCGGACGCCGGCCGACTCGCAGGTCGGCCGCTGCGGTTGGGGTCGCGGGGCTCCTGCCGGCTACACGCCCTAGGGCCGGAGTTTCAGGACCTCCGTGCTGTCGAACTCCAGTTGCTCCCGGATCAGCCCCTCCCATTTCAACTCGAGCTTGACGTCCTTGCCCTTGGGGTAGGCCGCGGCGACCATGCGGAGCGGGTTGGCTTCCCGGTACTCATCGGGCAGGGGAAGCTCCATCTCGCCCTCCTCCGACCGCCAGGTAAGCAGCATCTCCCCGTTGCCCGGGCCCCGATGCCAGAACTGACCGTTGAAAACCAGGCTGACGCCCTCCGCCTCCTTCTTGAGCGGCACGAATCGCACGGACCAGGACATGGCTCCTACTCCTTTCGCTTCGGATGTCTCTAGAGCATCCACTGGAAGTGCGGTAAAAAGGGTGAGCGACGGGACTTGAACCCGCGACCTCTAGGACCACAACCTAGCGCTCTAGCCGACTGAGCTACGCCCACCATCCGGTGCACCGCGCGAGACGGACATGCAGACGCCGATGCACACCCCAGGGGAAGCATAGCCGCTCGGGGGGAGGTGTTCAAGTAGCCCTGAGGGTCCGCAGGGGCGGGATGTGCATCCGAGGGTGGCGTCTCCAGGTATCAGGGGCGGGTGGAGCAAGCCGGATGACGAGATACGATCGAGCGGGCAAGGTGCTGGTGGGGCTGTGCGTGGCGGTTCTGGGGGCCCTCAGCGGGGGTTGCAGCGACCCCGAGGCCGCCGAGATGACAGCCGTCCGTCAGGACCGCATGCGGGGGTACCTCGACCGGTGGGCGGAGCGGGAGCGGGACGGGCCGCGGCGTATCGAGCGGACCCTGGCCGTGGCGGAGCGAGCGGCGGAGTACCGGGCCGAGCACCTGCGACTCACGCTGGAGCTGATGGCCGAATGGTGGCGGCACGGTGTGGAGCGTTGGAGCGATCAGGCGCGCTACCGCCAGGCCATCAGGGCTCACCTGGAGGGCGATCCGGCCGGCGCCAGGCGGGCTGTGCAGCGGATGTTCTACTGAGGCTGGCGGCCGTACCGGTCGGGGCGAGCCGGGTGGACGGCGGTCACCAGATCAGGCCGCAAAACAGGCACCCGCAGGGACTGCCGAGAGTCCGGCAGCCCCTGCGGGTGTTTTGTTCAGCGGCGGGAAGTCGCGCCCGCCGCGGGGCCAGCCTGTGGCCGGCCCCGCTACGGGGCTTGCCTCCTCCTCCGTAGGTGACTACTTGATCATCCAGCCCGCCTTGTCGATGCCCACCTGCCAGGGGAAGAGCGTGATCGGGCCGAACGCTTTCCAGGTGAGCTGGGCCTTGACGGCCAGCGTGCCCGGCTCGATGAAGCGGGTCAGGTCGCCGGAGGCGACAATCTCCACGCTCGAGTCGCTCACCGTGGCCGGACGCGTGTCCACCAGCTCCCATTCCTCGGTGTCGAAGTTGTAGAGCTCGATCTTCTGAGTCAGACCACCGGCGTTGACCTTCGCCTCCAGATCGAAACGGAACTCGGACGGCGAGGCCGTCGCCGCCGTGGCGTCCAGAACGATCCAGACCGGCGGCTCGGCCGAACTCAGCACGAAGCCCACCTTCACGTCCAGGCGGGAGTCGTCGCTGGAGACCAGGTCCGAAAGGCCGCCGCCGAGCAGCTCACCCCGGACGATGGTGAAGTCGCTGGCCAGGACGGTGCCCTCGGGCAGGAGCGTCTTGGCGCCGACCCAGGTGTTCCACGTGCCGCTGCCCGGGCTGTACTCGTGGTGGCCCCAGAAGGTGCCGGGGGCCGCGGGATCGGGCCGGGTGCCGGAGTAGTCCCCCCAGCGGTTCGAGGTATACGGCCCGGCACTGACCTTCACGAACTCCAGCGGCTGGAAGTCGCCCAGCGGATCGCTGGGCAGCCGGTAGGTCCAGCTCATGGAGATGTACTCGTCGAACGACGAGCGGGCCGTGGTGATGAAGGCGTTGCCCGCACCGTCAGCGGCGATGCTGGGGAAGAAGGTGCGGACCGAGCCGCCCGGATCGATCTCGCCCCACTGGACGAGTTCGGGATTCTGGCCGGAGTCGGGCCAGTTGTTCATGGCGATCTCGTACCAGCGGGCCCGGACCCGGTTGTTGTCGACGTGGTGGACGGCCCAGAGCGAGCCGTTGCGGTAGTCGACGCTCCAGAAGCGGGAGTCGAAGCTGGTCGGGCGGACGCCGGTGCCCTTCTGGGGCGGGTTCTCGGGGTTGCTGTAGGACGGCACGGTCAGCGTGTAGGTCGCGAAGTCCAGGTCGGTCAGCGGGTCGAGGACGGCCAGCAGGCGGACGGTGGTCTCGCCGTAGCCCTCGGCGTGCTCGATGAGGTAGATGTAGGGCGGGTCGTCGTAGCTGACCGCCGGGTATCCGGCCGACTGGGTCGAGGTCGACAGCGTGGTCGACTGGGTGACGGCCGGCGGATCGCCCACCAGCAGCGAGGCCTTGTCGTAGGTGTACACCGGGTAGACCGCCCCGTAGCCGAAGCCGTCGCCGGTGATCAGCAGGACGTCGTCGCTCACGCCGATGTTGGGCGAGTCGAACAGGTTGCCGGCGTACTGGGTGGTGTCGAAGCGGTACTTGTACCAGGTGCCGTTGGGGTCGGAATCGTCCGAGACCGCCACCAGGCAGTAGGACTTGCCGCCGGGGGCGTAGCCCTCGGCCGCCATGGCCCAGAAGCGACCGGACAGGCCGTCGTAGAGGACCTCGGGGTCGAAGATGAAGTCGGAGGCCCCGACCTCACCCCAGAAGCCGAAGCTGTCCTCGATCTCGTCGTAGAAGGTCTGGGTGCCGTCCTTGGTGTAGAAGGCGATCCCGCCGTTGACGATAACGACGACGTGCTCGGGGCCGACGGCCAGGTGCGGGTCGGGCGGGTTCCAGCCGGTGCTCTCGATGCCAATGAAACCGACGTCACCGTCCAGCGGGAACGGCTGGCTGTCGCCACCGTTGGGCAGGTGGGAGACGGCCGCCGGATCGAAACGCGGGGGCACGTGCGGCCGGGCGGCCAGCTCGACGGCATCGTCGGGCAGGTCCACCCTGGCGGCCGAGGCCAGCCGGCAGGTCTGGTCCCGGGGGACCAGCAGGGTCACGCTGGCGGCGTGCTTGTCCTCCTGCCCGGAGTTGCCGGACCAGGCGAAGGCGATCCGCCCGTCGGCGGCCCAGTCGGCCCGCTGCTTGCCGCTGGCGGCGGCCAGAAGCTGGTTGCCCCTGGTGTGCAGGTTGACGCGCTCGCAACCGCCGCAGGGGCGGCCGTCGGCGTTGAAGAAGCGGGCGAAGATGCCGTTCCTGTGGCCGTCAGGGCCGAAGGCGTTGTAGCTGACCACGAAGCGGCCGTCGGCGGCAGAGGCCACCGCGGCGCCGTTGATGTAGCGACCCTGGCCGTTGCTGACCTGCCGGGCCTCGCCCTGCGGACGGCCCGTGCGGTCGAACTTGCGGGTCCAGACCGAGTAGTCCTCGTCCACAGGGGAGAGCCAGGCTACGGCAAAGGAGCCGTCGGCCGCGGCCGCCACGGCAGGCTCGATGGCGCTCGACGCCACGCTGAGGTTGCCGCTCAGCGGGCGGCCGTCGAACGCGAACATCCGGGCGTAGACCGACGAGCGGTCCTGGCCGGCTTCCTCGGCCCAGGCGATGATCGCCCGGCCCTGGCCGTCCACGGACACCGCGGGCAGGTGCTGGGCACCGCCCTGCATCCGCGCCGAGACCACAAACTCGTCGGTCAGCGGCTGTCCGTCACGATCGAAACAACGGGCCTTGACCTGCGGCCTGGCCAGGTCCTGGCAGGCGGTGGTCCAGGCAAACAGGGCCCGGCCCGCGCTGTCCGTGGCGACCACCACGTCGCCCTGCGGGCCCAGCGTCTGCTCGTTGACCAGGATCTCGTCACTGCCGCCGGTGAGGTCCGCGTTGAAGCGGCGGGCGATGACGCCGTTCATGGAGCCGTCCTGGCCGAACGATTCCCAGGCGACCCAGATGCCGCCCTGGCCATCGGCGGCCACGGAGGGCTGCATCTGCATGTTCCTGGTGTAGACGTTCACCTGGGTCTCGGTGCCGATGGGCTGGCCGGCGGCATCAAACCGCTGCAGATACACGCCGTAGGTGCCGCCCTGCTGTCGCCGGCTGTCCCAGGCGACGACGCAGCCGCCGTCGCGGGTGAAGTCCATGGCGACGTTGTCCTGGGCGCTGGCGGTGAACGAGTTGGCCCGCGCCTCGTGGACCCGGTAGACCTCACCGAAGGCGGGTATGCCCGACGGATCCGCGGGCTTCACCGCGGCCATCGCCCCCGTCGCCCACACGGCCACCAACCCGGCCGCCAGAAGTGCCACGCCAGCGAGGCGGATACGGCCCCTGCCTCCTTCCACTGCACGTCTTGCTCCGATCATTCCATTCGTCTCCGCATGAACCCCCTGGCGACCGGTTCCGGCCAGCCTTTACGGCGGCTCGACGAGCGAGCCGCCCGCTTCGGGCAGGTCGTCAGGCCGGCAACGTGCGGAACCTGCCGGCCGGAACGCAGTCAAACATGTGCCGACCCCGGGTTGACACCCAACTTATCAGTTTATCAGAACGCGACCCCCGATTCGACCCCCGGCCACCCGGGTTAGCGGCTTTGCGGACCTGCAATTGACCTCGGCCTTCAGGTGCGGTCTAATTCCTCAATCGCCAGCGGCCCCCGGGCCCCGGCTGCGCGGCACCGGCTCTAGGCCGGAACCGGGCCGCCGGCCGCCCCACGATCGGCCGCCGGGCGAGGGGGTGTCCGGACACCTGGTGGGTCCCGCGGCCTTCAAAGCCGTTGAGGGGTCGCTCGCGCGGCTCCTGGTGGGTTCGATTCCCATCCACTCCCGTGACCCCGCCAAAGCCGTTTTTCGCGTCCTTTCGGGCGAAAGAGGGGCTTTTTCGAGGGGCACGTCCTCCCGCTCATCACCCCCGGTTGACTGTGCCGAGGCGCACGCAATTGCACGCTGGCGAGACCCGTTTCCACCAGTACGTCCACCAGTGCGCCGCGACCGGTTTCCCGCCTCCGGCCTGGTGTCCGCCGTCCCGGTGGCCTTCAGGGCGGCAGCTCCGGCAAGGTCGGGCAGCTTCCGCGCCGCTTCGGCCAGCGACCCCTGGGAGCTTGGTTACGCCGGCCAGAGAATTCTCCGCCGCCCGGCGGGATAGCGGCCCACCGCCTCCACCTTCACGTCGGGGAGAAACTGCGCCCCGATCGCCGCGAGCAGGGTCTCCACCCGGTACTTGACCAGGTTGGCATACTTGAGCGTGGCCCGCCTCTTCTGCTTCGGCGAAGCGCACCGCCGCGTGCGGCGTTGCAGGGCGGTGTCTTCCGCCTGTCACCAGGCCTGATCGCTCTGCCCCCACCGCTTTCCCTTGCCCCCCGCGCGCAAGCAGAGCGTTGCGAAAGCGCAACAGGAACGTGATCTCACGGGCCCCGGGCGGCCACCCCTGCCCCGGCCCGGTGTACTTCGAAGAGACGGCCGCCAACGGCTACGTCACCACCCTCGCCTGTTCGGACGAGACGCGGGTCGCCATCGACGAAGCCCTCGTGGCGCGGCTGCACGAGGTGCTGGGGCCGGAGCGCGTCACGCCACGCACCGTGCAACGCCGGACCATCCCCTTCATTCGTGCGGCGGCGCGGGCGCCGATTTCCCCGGTGATGACCAAGCGAGAAGCCGCCCCAGCGACACCGCGGAAGCGAGCGGCCGAAACGGCACAGCCCACGCTGCTGTCGCTGGATTCCCTGTCCCGAGAGAGCAAGTTCGAACACCGAAGCCGCAACACCACGCCATGGTTCCTCCGGGACGCTTGCGGGTTTTGCGCGGAATCATCAGGGAACGCACTGCGGCGTGAGTATGGACCACCCGCTGTCGCTTGGCAGGTAACGCGGGCGCCATTCGAGCTGCCCGCGAGAGGCGGCGGGCGGGCTTCATCCCGGCGATGTCGATCTCCCGGGCCGCCGCCAGGGCCGGACTTCGCAAAGCCAATCTTGTTCCCACTCAGGAGGCGAATCATGGGAAGACTCCGTGTGCTGTGC
>Ga0180432_10004776_pt1 | contig 18396 bp, 20 predicted proteins | sample SS_ome_10_FD_132414 | JGI IMG/M metagenome (GOLD analysis project Ga0180432, IMG submission 132414) | Hypersaline lake sediment archaeal communities from the Salton Sea, California, USA - SS_1_MS_2 metaG | ecosystem: Environmental > Aquatic > Non-marine Saline and Alkaline > Hypersaline >...
TAGATGGGAAGCGTTACCGTAAAGGTGCTCCCCATCCCGGTGTTGCTCGATACTTCGATGGATCCGTTGTGGGCCTCGGTGATGAACCGACAGATCGAAAGACCGAGACCGGTGCCGCCCTCGGCCCTGGACCGGTGCTTGTCCACCCGATAAAACCTGTCGAAAATTCTCTTCTGGTCCTCATCTGAAATGCCGATACCGTTGTCGATCACCTTCACCTGCACCCGGTCTTCCTGGACACGGGCGGCCAGATCAACCCGCCCGCCGTTTCTGGTATACTTGATGCCGTTATCCACCAGGTTGAGAAAGAGCTGCCTGAGTCTGAGGTCGTTTCCGAGAATTCTCACCCCGTCCAGGTCCGTAACGTCCAGCACCAGCTCCATATCCTTCATATCCGCCAGGACCCTCCCCATGTCATGCACCTCTCCCAGGATATGACCCAGGGCGATCGGATGCATATCCATGGGCATCTCTCCCATGTCCGCCCGGGCCAGCACCAGGAGATCCTCGATGATGTTGCTCATGTGGTTGATCTCTTCCAGGTTGCTGGTGAGGATTTCCTTGTATTCATCAACATTTCTGGCGGAGCGCAGGGCCCATTCGGTTTCTCCCTTGAGAATCGTCAGGGGGGTCCGGAGCTCGTGGGAGGCGTCGGCGCTGAACTGCATGATCCTGGCGAACGATTTTTCCAGGCGCTCGATCATATTGTTGAAGGTCTCGGCCAGCTTCCCCAGCTCGTCTTTGGGATTTTTCACACTGATCCGCCGGGACAGATTCATCGCACTGATTTCCCGGGCGGTGGTGACGATCTCATTGACCGGGTCAAAGGTCGTCCTGGCCAGGAAGTATCCCCCGAGACTTGAAAACAAGAGAATCAGGGGAACGGTGATGAGCAGCGTTCTGAGGAGCCTCGCAAGTGTCTCCTCGACCGACCCCAGGGACGTTCCCACCTGCACCAGGGTCACCAGGTCGCCGTTCCTCATGACCGGATAATTGATCAGGCGTATCGGGTGGGTATCCAGCCCCATGAGGGTCTCGTAAAAGGGCTCCCCCTTTTGGGCCCGGCGGACCGTGTCGGCGGTGATGGGAAGCTTGACGGGAAGACTCCCATCCGCATTATAATTGAGATCCCCGGATTTATCCATTATCTGAATATAGTTCGCCGACGGCTTGAATCCGAGGAAATTCTCCATATAGTCGGTCCATCCCTCGGGCTCGGTGGTCACCCGGGCGTTGGAGTCGGCCGTGAGCTCCGCGATGGTGGTGATCTTCTTATCCACGCTCTCGTAGAGAGCCTTGGCAAGAAAGTAATAGAGGAGAAACGAAAAAGCGACGAGGGTCACCGTCAGGATAAGGGTATACCACGCAACGAATTTTACACGTATTGAGGAAAAAACCATCGACTATCCCTTGATCATGTACCCCACGCCGCGAACGGTGTGAAGCAGTTTTTTGTCGTGCCCCTTGTCGATCTTGTTTCTGAGATAGCTGATGTATACGTCGATGACGTTGGTGTAGGTGTCGAACTTTATATTCCAGACATGCTCGGATATCATCGTTCGGGTCAGCACCCGCTCGGGATTTCGCATAAAATACTCCAGCAGGGCGTATTCCTTGGCCGTCAGGGGGATTTCCTGGCCCGCCCGGGTGACGTTGTGGGTTACCGGGTCCAGGATCAGGTCGTCCAGCACCAGCTTGAGGCTCTCTTCCGGCTTTCCCCGCCTGAGAAGCGCCCGAATCCTCGCCAGGAGCTCCTCGAACGCGAAGGGCTTGGTCAGGTAGTCGTCGGCCCCCATGTCCAGCCCCTTGACCTTGTCCTCCAGCATGTCCTTCGCCGTCAGGAGGATAACGGGTATGGAGTTGTTCTTCTTTCTGATATGTGACAGGACGCTGAGACCGTCCCTTTTGGGAAGCATGATATCCAGGATGGCGAGATCGTATTCATACACATCCACCATATCCACGCCCTCTTCTCCATCGGAGGCCACGTCGACCGCGTAATGTTCCTCCTCCAGACCCCTCTTAATAAAAGAGGCCACCTTTGCCTCATCTTCCACTACAAGGATTCTCACCATGCACTCCTTCGCCTGAGAAGACGTTTATAATCTATAGAATGTTACAAGAAACCACATACATCGTATAATTTTACCCGAGGTGCGCCCTTTTTTCAAACGCTATTTCACGCCCCTCTCCGTCGTACCCTCGCCCGTTTCCGACTCCATCGTCACCAGCTGTCCGCACGCGGCCGAGACGTCTCCCCCGGCGCTTTTTCTGACGATGGCGTTCACGTGGGCGTCTATGAGCACCTGTTGAAACGCCTCGACGACAGAGTCATGTGGCCGCTCAAACCCGGCCCCCGGATACGGGTTGAACTGGATGAGGTTCACCTTCGTTTTGAGTCCGCGGATGAGACGCACCAGCCTCCGGGCGTCCTCCACCGAATCGTTGACTCCCCCCAGCATCACGTATTCCAGGGTGATGCGCCGCCCCTTTTTCAGCGGATACTCCCTGAGAGACGCCATCAACGCCTCCAGGGGATGGGCGCGGTTGACGGGCATGATGAGGCTTCTGGTGTCGTCATCCGCCGCGTTGAGGGATACGGCGAGGTTTATCAGTCGATCCGCCCCCAGGGTTTTGATCATGTCCGGAATCCCCGCGGTGGAGAGGGTCACCCGCCGCCACGAGAACCCGAAGCCCCACTGGGCGCAGATGACATCCAGGGCCCGGCTCACCTCGGCGTAGTTGAGCAGCGGCTCGCCCATGCCCATGAACACGATGTTGGTGATCCGCCCCCCGGTTTCCGCGAGATGCCTCTTCGCCGTGAGCACCTGCCCCAGAATTTCGCCCGCGGTGAGATTCCGCACAAGCCCCATGGTCGCCGTCTGGCAGAACCGGCAGCCGAGACTGCATCCCACCTGGCTCGATACGCACAGGGTCGTCCGGGGCGGGTCGAATATCAGCACCGACTCCACCTTCCGTTCATCCGAAAGGGCCAGGCGGAACTTGACGGTGCCGTCCTTCGCCGTGCTGATCAGGTCGATCGTCGGCACGCTGATTCGCGCCTGGGACGAGAGGGCCTCGCGAAACGATCGGGAAATATCGGACATGGCGTCGATATCCGTCTCTCCCTTCCGATACATCCAGGAGAGAAGCTGTCTCGCCCGGTAAGGGCGCTCCCCCAGGGAGACGACGAATTGCTCCATCTCTTCGGGGGTGAGGCCCAAAAGGTCCCGCATGATCGATGTCCGTCCCTATTCCCGCTCGTACGAGAATCTCTCGATGGCGGGGAAAAAGTAGGCCGTCTCCACCGCCGCCGTCTCCGGGGCGTCGGACCCGTGGACGGTGTTGACCTCGATGGAGCTGGCGTAGAGCTTTCTGATGGTTCCCTCGTCGGCGTCGGCCGGGTTCGTCGCCCCCATGATCTCGCGGTTTTTCCCGATGGCGCCCTCGCCCTCCAGAATCAACACGACACAGGGGCCGGAGCTCATGAAATCGGTGAGGCTTGAGAAAAACGGCTTTTCCCGGTGCACATCGTAGAACCCTTCCGCCTCCCGCTTGCTCATGTGAATCATCTTCATGGCGACGACCTTCAGGCCCTCTTCCTCGAACCGCCTGATGACATCCCCGATAACGCCCTTTTTTACTCCGTCCGGCTTGATAATGGACAGCGTCCGCTCGATCATCTTCTCCTCCTTCAGAATGAACGGCCGGTATATATCCGGTCCTCAGATAACAGCGTTTCAATACTGCACGGATTCAATCGGTGCCGCGTGAAGGCTTTGGCGAGACTCGTGCCGAAGCCCTCTTTTTTCAAAAAATGTAAACAGATATGCTATCAATATGACGACGTGCTGTCAAGACTTGTCTTGATACCGGCACGAAGATACCCCATCCGGCCCATACGGGCGCCGGGAGCCGTCCCGCCAACACGAATGGCGTTTTTCGTTGAAAACCGGGGCCCTCGATTCTGTTTCCGGCCGCCCCAAACGCCTCTGTTTTGAGAGATCCGCCCTCGAAGTCCGAATCGCGTGAAGACACACCGGTACGATGCCCGTGGTCCGACAGCGCTCCTTCCACCCCCAATGATACGCGTCGGGTCGTCTCCCGGACCGTCATGTATTTAGACACCGCCCTCTCTGCATCGTTCTCCGCCTCCCGGGTCGGGAGACGCCGTCCGACGCCGAGGTCCATGCACCGTCTCGAATCCCCTGTCGGTGCAGCGTGTGAGGTGTTTCGGTTTCTATTGCATTCCCGTTAATTTTATGTTTTAATCTATGCGCATTCTGCTTAGCGAGTGGACGTGAGTTGTCTTTTTTGTTCATTATTCATCCGAATTGTGATGAATTATCCGGATAAAGCGGTTATATTTGTACTTGTAGTTCATCTGCAGCAATTGCGGCGAGACGGAGAGAGAGGCGTGTATGAATATTCTGGTGGTAGACGACGATCAGTCGGTTCGTGATTATCTCAAGCAGGCCCTCAAGGACATGGGTCATACCGTTATGGTCGTCTCCGACGGATATGACGCCATCGATTACGCCCGGGAGCACGACATCAACCTGGCCTACATCGACATCAGCATGCCGGGCATCGACGGCTTTGAGACCCTCAAGCGGCTTCGGGAAATCGACCCGAAGATATCCGGCGTCATGATCAGCGGAACGGGGGTGGAAAAAATCGCGGACGCCCCCCTGGAGAGCGGCATCTACGTGTGCCTGAATAAGCCCTTTTCCCTGGAGGAGATCGAGGAGATCAATACCTCCTTTGAAGATGTCAAGGGTCCTCTCGAATTCATCTACGAAAATCCCTACGGCCTTGACCTCGTCAGAATCTCCAGCGCGGGGATTCTCGTCGCCGACGACGAGGAGGAGATCGTCAACATCATTACCGAAAGTCTCCAGGAAGAAGGTTTCACCAATATCGACCCCGCCCAGGACGGCAGAAGCGCCATCGAGCTTTTCAACGAAAAGCGCCATGATGTGGTCATCGTCGATATCGTCATGCCCCATAAGAGCGGCATCGAGGTGCTCCGGCACGTGAAGGCGTTGTCATCCAACTCCCAGGTCATCATCATCACCGCGAATGCGGACAAGGACTCGGCGGTACTGGCCCTGAAGCTGGGGGCGTATGACTTCATCGAAAAACCGCTCACCCTCGATGTGGTCACCCGCATCACCCGGCGGGCGGTGGAAAAGAAGCTCCTCCTGGATGAGCAGGGATTGGCCTGATACCGCTGTATAGTGATCGGTGTGTTGGAGATCCCGGCGCCGGCAAACGGACTCCGGAAAGGGTGAGACAGGAATCGTGATCCCGGGGTCCACAACGGAGCGACGGGGAAGGAGTCCGTCGTCCCAGGGGATTCCCATCAGATAAGAGGAAACGGGGTGTGTGCATCTTCCGCACAGGCCCCGTTTTTTTATGCGTTTTCCCTGCGTGTGCCCCTCTCACTCTCCGTGGGTCAGGGCGATCTTGACCGTTTTATGTTTTCCCTTCTTGAAAAACACGTCGATTGCCTTCCGGTAATCCTCCATCGGAAACGTGTGGGTGAGAAAGCCGGAAAAATCCAGCGCCCCCTCCCGATAGAGCGTCAACGCCGCGTCGAACGAGCTCATCCGTTTCCCTCGGAACGTCTCCATCCCGTGACAATCGATCCCCTTGACCTCCACCTCCTGGTACCAGATGGGGGAGTAATCGAGGCGCTTCGGCGCGAAGTTGATGCCCACCAGGACGACGGTTCCCTCGCCCCGGACCCACCGGAGGGCGTCGGCCAGGGTGGCGTCGTTACCGACGGTGTCGTAGATGACGTCGAAGCCGCCGATGATCATCCTGTTTCCGAAGGGCGCGTCCAGAAGCATCCCCCCGGTGATATCCGCCACCTCTTTGTAGGCGTCTTTCCCGGTGATGACGCCGGCGGCGCCCAGCTTTTTCGCCAGCTCCGTCTGATGGGTATAGCGGGAGACGATATACGCCTCGACGTCCGGCGCCAGGGCCCTGAGCACCGCCAGCATGTTCAGCCCGATGGAGCCGGCGCCGATGATCAGCACCCGCTCCCCCGGCTCCGGCAGTCGCTTGAGGGCGGCCCGGACCGAGCAGGCGGTGGGCTCGATGAGAATGGCGTCCTCGTCCGGGATGCTATCGTCAATCTTCACCAGCTGGGATGTATGGGCCACCATATAGTCGGAGAATCCTCCCCCCTGGTTCAGGGGCAGCCCCTCGGCCCCCTGTTTTTCGCATAACAGGTAGTTGCCCTTCTCGCACTGGGGACACATCGGGTCCGTCTCCTTCTGGTGGCAGCTGGGCCAATCTATCTTCAAGATCACCCGGTCCCCCGTTTTGAACTCCCCGGCGCCGGAGCCGACCTCCACGATCTCCCCCACCATCTCGTGTCCGATGAACTTCCGGGGCATCGGCGGTATCGCCGCCGGGGCCACCTTCGGGTCTATCTCCAGGAACATGAAGTGGACGTCGGACCCGCACAGCCCGCACATCCTGTTTTTTATCCGCACCCAGTTCGGGCCCGGAAGCTCTGGGTCCGGGACCTCCCCGTAGGTGACCGGAGAGATGAAGGAGAGGGGCGCGTTCTTCCAGAAGGCGCTCAGCGCCTTTACCATCACGATCTTCTTGATATCCGGCTCGAAGTACAATCCTTTCATATCCCGTATCCTCTCTTCCGATAAACGATGTCCTGTATCGTTATAGCATGTCCCGGACGAGGAGAAAAGTCATTTTTGATTCGGTTTTTCTCATTTGCGATTTGGCTTTTCATTCTGCTCTTCACATGATAGTATGAACTCTTTGGCCTTGATAATTCGGTGTTTCCGTTATGTCCTATCTCAAGGGAAATCTCCACGTACACACCCTCTATTCCGACGGCCACTTCGAGCCCGCGGATATGGCCGGGTTCTATCGGGACCTGGGGTTCGATTTCATCGCCATCACCGATCACGAGTACATGGTCAAGCAGGCATACTTCGACCTGTTTCCCCTGGAGGTCCCCGGCATCATGGTCTTCGAGGGGATAGAGCTGGAGCCGGTCTACATCTACTACCACCACACGCTGCAGATCAAGGGGGACACGGAGATGCTGCACGTCCTGTGCCATCCCGATTCCTACCGCATCAACATCCGGGAGGTGAACAAGCGCATCGCCCTCTTCAACGAGAAGGGCCCGGGGCCCATCGACGCCGTCGAGGTGACCAACAAGGGATTTTACACGAAGTTTTACGACACCGACGAGATACCGCTTCCCAAGATCGCCTCGGACGACGCCCACGACGAGCACTCCTGCGGCCTGACCTGGATCGAGGTGAACGCCCCCAGGGAAAAGGACGCCATTCTCCGGGCCATCAAGGCCGGGGATTTCGAGCTCGGTTTTATCTCGGGGAAAAGACGGCGAAAAAAGGCGCTGGTCGGCTCCGGCGGGTAGGGCGCCCCCTGGTCGGATCGATCACTCCCGCTTTCCGCATCCAGAGAGCCACGGTCTCCACTATAATGGCTCCAGGCACTGCCTGGCCCCCACACCCGGGGAGCCACGGCGACCACCATAATGCCCCAGGCACTGTCTGGTCCCCGCACCCGGGGGACCGAAGTGCTCATCACCCGCACTCGTAATTGAGCCCGGTGTTCTCCTGCCTGCCGGGGAAGGGAGACGCATCCTCCACGAAGAGTATCAGGGTGTTCCCCGGTTTCAGGGGGGGCATACCGGAAAATGAGACGGTACGATCCTCGTAATCGATAATCACCGGTCGGTCGAGGCAGGTCACAACCCCTGCCTTGTCGACGACGGCGCCGTCGCATCGCTCTGTGCCGTCGGCGGCTTTCACCGTCGAAAAGTTGAGGGGGGTATCCTTCTCGATCGCCATCGTGAGCAGCGATGGATCCAGGCCGATGTCCATGTCCGGCTCGTAGCAGTGGACCTCGTTGCCGACGGCGACGCTCAGGTCGCAGCAGTCCGCGAAGAGGCGGGAGTGCTCCTTCGGGTCGAGACCGGTGAGCAGCGCGATGCCCGATTCGTCAGGGGTGATGTCCCGGGGAAGGCTGTCGAGATTCACCACCCGAAGGGACGGCGCCCCCTCCTGGGCGGAACAGAGGACCGGCCAGACAAGCACCATCAGTATCGGTATGAGCGCCCCCCACGCTGAATGTCGTCTCTTCCTCGGTATTGCCCGTTGGGAATAGGTCATCGTCACGCTCCGGAATGAAAAGATGCCCCCCGCCGCAGGCTTCCCGCTTTCCATCTCCCTGTTGATCGGGCGTAACCGATCCTCTCCCGACAGACATCCTTCAAACGGGAGGTGCGGCGAACGTCCCCTCTATACCACAGGCCCACTGATAAAATCAAGGGACAAAACCGAAGCGAAACATAGCAAACAGCATGACGAAAAAAATAGGCGGCGCTGTGTTCTGCGCCGCCTATGGCTTTTATGTGTTCTGTACTTCCCTCAGACCTTCTCGAAATACTCGATGTCGGTGATCATGGCGTCCCGCTTGTCATCCGGCGCCCATTTCGGCTTGACCCGATCGCCCCGCTTCACCGAATCCCCGGGGATGCGGTGCAGCAGCTTCGTATCCGCGCCGTCCAGCTTGATCAGCGCCATAGTATAGGGGATATCCAGCATGGGACAGAACTTCTTGAAGTAGTCTTCCTCGTAGTTGACCACCGTCAGCTCCTCCACCACGCCCTCGGGACCCACCTCCACCAACTCCGTGATCTTGGTGAAGTCCCGCTCGCACCGGGATCGGGGCGGCACAAAGACCTTGTGGCAGGTATCGCACCGGGCACCCAGGATTTTTTTCTGGTCCCTCAGGGCGATGAGGGCCTCGGAGAGGAAGAGTCCCGCGAAATAGCGGTAGGGGATGCTCATCAGTCCCCGCTTTCCGAAGCAGTCCTTCTGGTCCAGCGGTAGTGTTTCTGCTTTGTACATTATCCTCTCCTCCCTTTATCCTTGATCATCGGCCAATACGAAGCCTTCGAGGTCCGACGGGGTGGCCTTTCGATCCTCCCTCCAGACCGGCACCACCTTCTTGCCGGGGGCCAGCTTCTCCGGATCGTGCTCCAGGCAGAAGTGGAAGAAGCCGCCGCCGTTGGGCAGGGCCACGATCAGCGTGGTGTACGGCACCGGGCGCATCTCCCCGGTCAGGGGGTTGACAGTCGGAAAGTGGACCACGTCGAAGGTGGCCACGTATCCATAGTCGTCCAGCTTCACCCACTCGGTCGGCTCCACGAAGCACTTCGGGCAGACGATCTTCGGGGGGAACAGGACGTTCTGGCACTTGCCGCACCGGTTGCCCCACAGCTCCTTGTCCTTGAGCTTGTTGAGCATATGCCCCATGATGGGTCCGGTGGCGAAGGTGCCGGGGATGCCCATTTCGTATCTGATCTCGACGATCTCCCGTCCCTGTTTATCTGTTTTGGTACCCATGGGTAACTCTCCTTTCCTATTTGTCCGGCTTGTCCTTGCCCAGAAGTAACAGCACCGTCCAGAATGTGCCGCCGAACCCGCTGGCCAGGGCGAGATCCACCTCCCGGGGAACCTGATGGTCGCCTGCGTTCCCCCGTATCTGCAGCGCCGCCTCGGCGACCCTGATGATAGCGGTGGCGCCGATGGGATTGGAGGACACCACCCCGCCCGATGGATTGAGCGGGAACTTCCCGTCGATAGCGAAGTCACCGTTGAGCACCATGTCTATCTGCTCGCCGTTTTCGAACATCAGAAACTTTCCGATCCAGTCAAGCGCCCACCAGCTCTGGGGGTCGTACATCTCGAAAACCCCGATCTGCTTGAGGGGATTGACGATGCCGTTCCTGGCGTACAGCACCCGGGCCGCCTCGCCGTGGGTATCGAGGTCTCCCATGTTGACCAGGTCGAAGGTCTCCTGGCGGTGAACGGTGATGTGATCGTGCATCCAGACCGGCTTCTGGGGGAGCCTCTTGGCCTGCTCCTCGGAAGAAAAGAGCATGGCGCAGGCGCCGTTGGACTCGGGGCACATGTGAAGGAGCCTCAGCGGCCACGCCAGCACCCGGGATTCCAGGACGTCTTCCCTGGTGATGTCTATCCTCAGATGGGCCTTGTAGTTCTTTCGGGCGTTTTCGGCCATGAGCACGCGAATCTCCGCCGCCGCCTGGTTGGCCGGCTCGCCGAACTTATTCATCATCATCACACCGTGGGTGCCGGTGATGGCTCCAGTCTGAATCTCCCGCTCCCACAGAGGGTCGGCCATGTTGGTGATGCCGGTGGTGGTCATCCCCTCTTCCTGCTTCTCCCATCCGATGGCCAGCACGTTTTCATACATGCCCGACGCCACCAGGTGGTCCGCGGTGCAGGCGAGGGTCGCCCCGGTGGTGCCGCCGGTGGTAATGCGGTATCCCGCCTTGCCGAAGGCGCCGTCACCCAGGACGTGCCACATGTCCGGCTGGTGCACCCCCTCAAACAGCTCCATGTTTCCGTGTACGATACAGTCGATATCCTTCAGATCGATCCGGGAATCGGCCAGGACCTCCTCGACGGCCTCGCTGACCAGCTCCACCATGTTGATATCTTCCCGGTGTCCCCGGTGCCTGGTCTGGCCGATTCCGGTGATCGCAACATTTCTCATCCGTTTTGTCATCGGTTGCCTCCCTCATCGTTTTCCAGTACCAGGGCGGCATGAAACTGTCCCGCCGGTCCCGCCGTGCCGTGGGCCAGGGCGCGCTTCGCCCCCTTGACCTGGCGTTTTTCCGCCTCGCCTCGAAGCTGCAGGTAGCATTCCGTCGTCCTGACAATGCCCGATAGCAGAAGCGGATTGCCGCAGAGCTGGCCGCCCGAAGGATTGACCGGCAGCTTTCCGCCGGTATCGGTCTGCTTGGACTCGAACAGCTCCATACCCTTGCCCGGCTCGCTGAACCCCAGACCCTCGTACCACATCGGCTCCTGATAGGTGGCCTGGACGCTGATCTCCGCCAGGTCCAGCTCTTCCATCGGGTCGGTGATCCCCGCAAGCCGATAGGCGCTCCACGCCGCCTTGGAGAGGCTCATGGATTCCCAGAGGTTTCGATCTCCCAGGAAGTAGGAGTCGTAGCAGTTGCCGTAGCCGGTGATCCAGACCGGCTTCTCGGTGAGGGCCCTCGCCTTTTTCTCCTCGGCCAGGATCATGCACACCGCCCCGTCGCTGACCGGGTAGAGGTCCAGCTCCCTGATGGGCGCGGAGATTACCTTCGATCCCAGGACGTCTTTCGCGGTGATCTTGTCCGTCCGCTGGGCGAAGGGATTGTTCTTCCCGTTCTTCGCCGCCCGGACCGAGACCTCCGCAAGCTGTTTCTCGGTGACGCCCCACTTATGCATGTAGGATTCCGCCTGCAGCCCCAGGGCCTGGGTGTAATCCATGCCCAGAAATCGGGTGAAGAACGGCTCGAAGGTGTGAAAGGTGACGATGTTTCGCGAATCGACCTGGGATTCCTTGGCGTGGGCCAGCACGATGACGATGTCATAGTGTCCCGAAGCGATACCCGCGGCGGCGTACATGACGGCCATGGCGCCGTCGGTGGCCACCTTTTCCTCGCCCCCCCAGCGACCCGTTCCAACCAGGTCCCCCATGGGGCCGTCGGAGATGGTGCGCTGGTCGAAGAAATCGTCTGAATTCGTGATTCCGAAATCGATTCCCCTGCCGGGGACGAAATCGAGGCCCGTCTCCTCCAGACATTCCTTCACCAGCGGGTAGCACATCTCCTGAAAGCGCTCGTCGCTCTTGTTCTCTTCATACGTGGTCTGACGAGCGCTGATGATGGCTACTTTGCGCAGCATACGCATACCTCCATTGATGTATGGAAAATAAACCGGTGATGTTGTCGCATGAACGTGAGCAATATCATCAGTGACATGACACTGAGGGCACCGCAAAAACGCCTGGCACCCCCATCTTATCCTCCACTCTCATAGCATAGATTGACCAATCAGTCAAGAAAAACCGGGTGCCCTCTGCTTTTTTATCTCCGTGGACTTTTCGACCCGCCCATATCCCTTTTCACCGCCCGGGGACCGTCCGATGCCGTGGATCTTTTATGGGAATTCCTCTCTCCTCTTGTTTTTGCCGGATGAATGGGAAAACTATTTTTCTATTGACAAGGGCGTGTCTCTCCTATACAAAGGAAGTGACTTCTATTTCATTGTCCTTAGAACGCCTAACCCCCTATTTACTAATCACACAAAAAGGTTGTACCGGCGTTTCCCGCCGGTGCGAAATCGTCCGCCATGAAACACTGTCATCAGTGCGGTGAGCTGATCGTGTCCGACTACATCTCCGTTCGGGATACCTGTCCCAACTGCGGAGCGGACCTGCATGTCTGTCTCAACTGCATATTCCACGACCCCATGAGCTACAACGAATGCCGCGAACCCCAGAGTGAGCTGGTCACCGATCGAGATCGAAACAATTTCTGCGACTATTATCGCTTCAAGACGGAGCGTCGTGCAGACACCCCGCCGAACGAAACGGAACTTGCCAAGGCGAAGCTGGAAGCCCTGTTCAAAAACGGCGGGTGACGTTTCGGGGGCCTCTCCCGTTCTCTTACCGAGACATATCGCCCTTTCCGCCCGGTGCTGGAGTTACGAATCAAGACAATCTATTTGTTTTTTCGCCCCCGTATGCCATAACACCGGTGCGGGAGACTCATTACGCCCCGTGAATCCATTTACATTTTCTCTTGACAACCCCGATTTCATTATGCTATGAATACCAATTTGAATGAAGATTCATTCAGAATCGGGACGGGGGGCGGAGATTTTTGAGGGGATGAGAGGGGAGACACGTCTTGGATGGGAGAGAGTAGAAGGGGGAGGGGGATGATCGCCATGACCGGGCCCGAAGGATCGAGGAGATGTCCGAGGAGAGGAAAAAGCTGCTCAAGCAGCTGCTTCATCTGAGCAGCATCGGCATATCGATGGTTCTCGCCATCGTGTTCGGACTGGTCATCGGCGTCTACCTGGATCGATGGCTGGGCACGGAGCCCTGGCTGACCATCGTGTTTTTGATTTTCGGCGTCGTCGCCGCATTCAGGAATATGTTTCACATCATCAAAAAGTACGGCTTCCCCGAAGAAGAGGCTGACGATCAGGGAAATAATGTCACCGACGATTCACACCCCCGAGACTGATCGGAAAAAGCTGATCGTTACCGACGAAACCCTTGCCGGGCTTTCCTGGGCCGGGGGTATCCCGATTCTTATTCTGATGATCATCGCCGCGGCGGTCATCGGTGGTCCCGGACTGCTTGTGGGCGTGTACGCCGGCGGATGTGGGATCATCTTCATCCACGCCGGGATGTATCGCTCCCTCCGGGGAGTCCTTTCCGGCGCGGCCGAGGGCACCCGCAGGGGCGGCGTCGCCGTCGTGGCGGGCTTTTTACTCCGCCTCGTCATCACGGGGGCGATCCTCGCGGGTCTTCTGTTCCAGGGATGGGCTCATCCCCTGGGGATTGCGGCGGGGGCGTCGGTCATTGTCATCAATAATCTCTTTCTCGCGGTGTTACTCGCGACAAGGAAAAACCATACAGAAGTAGGGAGCGCGTAGCAATGGAACATCCATATCTCTTACTGGATTTGATTAAGGTTCCCGGTTTCGAACACTACCCGCATGTGACGTACACATGGGTGATCATGATATTGCTCGGACTGCTGGCCTATCTTTCCATGCGAAAGGCGTCGGTTGTCCCCAACCCGATTCAGAACGTCGTTGAAATGGTGCTCGTGGCCCTGAATAACCTGATTAAGGATACGATGGGCGAGAAGGGGACCGTGTTTATGCCGCTTCTGGTAACGGAGGCCCTTTTCATCTTCACGGCGAACCTGGTCGGTGTGATTCCCGGTTTTCACTCTCCCACGGCTGATCTGAATACCACCGCCGCCATGGCCGTGGTGGTGTTCGTCACCACCCATGTGGTGGGTGTGAAAATCCACGGTTTCAAATATATCAAGCAGTTTTTAGGGCCGGTCTGGTGGCTCATCCCCCTGATGCTCCCCATCGAGATCATCAGCCATCTGTCCAGGCCTCTGTCGCTGTCGGTCCGGCTGTTCGGTAATATTCGGGGCGAGGACCTGGTGTTGTTCATCCTGCTGTTTCTGGCTCCCTATTTTCTGCCGCTGCCGATTATGTTTTTGATGATCCTCACCAGCGCCCTGCAGACCTTCGTCTTCCTGTTGTTGACGATGCTCTACATCAGCGGCGCCATGGAAGAGGCCCATTAACAATACACACTTTAAAACATATGGAAACGATACTATTCGGTTGAAAGGAGTTCTCTGATGGTCAAAAAGACTCTGGTTGTGCTCTGTGTGATCGCGGCGCTGTGCGCCTTCGGCGTGGGCCTGGCCATGGCCCAGGATCACGGCGAGGAAGAAGGCGCGACGACGCTGCTGGACAAGGGATACGTGACATTCTTCGTCGCCTCAGTGCTGGCGGCGGGGCTGTCCATCGGCATCGGCGCCCACGGTACGGGCATCGGTATGGGTAACGCGATCAAGGGCGCGGTGGAAGGTGTTTCCAGGAATCCCGACACCTACGGTCGTATCCTGACCACCATGATGATCGGTCTCGCGATGATCGAGTCACTGGCGATCTACGCGCTGATCGTCTCGCTGATCCTTCTGTTCGCCAACCCGTTTCTGGGAATATTCGGCGTGTAGGATCGCGGCATACAACCCGAACGCATTTCTACGGCGGCGACGGTCTTTTCCCTCGCCGCCCATTTTTTTTGGATTCGATCGCATCCCTCTCCCCCGGTCGGTCCCCCCACACGTTCTCCCTTCTTCTCCCCGAACACGGGACCCCCAACCGCATCTCGACACGGACGGGTGCACACGGAGCTGTCTTCGGCGACGAAGCGGCGCCGTGCATACCGGCGCCTCCCCGGTTCCCGGATACGATTATCCCGGGTGACGACACGTGATGATTCGTCGATGGGTTACAAGGGTTCTCTGTTTGAATGACCGCGATGGGGTTTTTTGTACGTGGTGTTCGGCCCGGTGTCGACCCGGGAGAATTTCAATGTAACGTGTGAGAGGGGAGGACTGGGGAAGGAAGGAAATGCCTGACGTGCAGGGTGTTGCTGTTATTCCGGCTTTTTTTGTTGTTTTTTCTTCTTCCGCTTCATTTTTATCTTCGCGCTCATCTTCGCGCCGGTTTCCACCGTCAGGCCCTTTTTCGTATATATTTCCCCTGAAAATCGGGCCGTTGGGGCCATGGTGACCTTGGGAGACTCGATAGTTCCCCGCATCTTCCCGGCCATGGTCACATCCTTCGCCTCGACTTCTCCGTCCACCTCGGACTCGGGGCCGAAATAGAGCTGCCCGACGTCGTCCGGCGAGGCGATCCTGCCCCTGAGGCTGCTTCCCATGATCACGGTCTTCCCGGCAAAGGTCATGGTTCCCTCCAGGTCGTTGCCGGGACCGATATACGTGGTCAGCTCCGGAGCCGCGTGTTCCTTCTCCGGTGCCTCAGATTCCCTTTTTTTATCCCGCTCCGTCATCCGTTCCCCCGCTTTTCACGGGCCTCGGACTCCGTCTTGCAGTGAATGCACAGCGTCGTGACCGGGCGGGCCTTGAGCCTGTTTTCCGATATCTCCTCGCCGCATTCATCGCAGATGCCGAAGGTGCCGTCTTCGATCCGATCAAGGGCGCTCTTGATTTTCATGATGAGCTTTCTCTCCCTGTCTCGAATACGCAGTACGAAGTTTCTGTCCGACTCGTGGGACGCACGATCGGTGGGATCCGCGAAATCTTTCCTGGAATCGGTCATGGTGGAGACGGTATTATCCGCCTCGCTGAGCAGCTGTTCCAGCCACTCTTCCAGCAACTGCTTGAACTCCTGGATCTTTTCTGGTTCCATGGTATCTCCTCCCAGCATGCCGATGATCTCCCTTCGTCACCGGTTACCCTGCGAAACGCACAGCGATTATCAGAGCGAATACGAGGGCCGCCATCCATACATGCACCAGATCCGACGTGCGGCGATGACGTTCCCGGGGTATTGTTTTCAACGGGTCGGTGGCGGCATCATCTCCCGCCAGGCCGACAACGGCTTCGGCCAGGTCTCCGAAGCGACCGTACGAGTTCGAAACGAGAAGGGGCCTGGTTCCCTCCGTCTCAACAACGATATACGTCCTGTCCCTGATGTCCGCGCGCCCGGCCCGGGTGATTCTCGATCCGTCAAGAACACGACGGGTGCACAGCGTTCGTTTCATCAGGCGTCGGTCGTCTATGACGACGCGTCTTGAGACAATCTCTAAAAAAAAGTAGTAAAACGGAACGAGAACGGCGATCATCGCCGCAAGACGTGATGATGGATCGTGATACGCGATAGACTGGATGATCATCACCACGGAAAGCAACACGGCGGCGGCATATGAGGCGATGAGTGATGTTTTAATATGATATTTCCTATTTTTCAGGGACGTCACGTTCGTCCCTCCCTGCTCTGGTGTCTGACGCCTCCCCACTCGCCACCCGCCCTTCTCCCGCTCCCTCGTCCGTCCCTCTCTACACCCCTTTTCAACTTCCACCCTCTGCCTTCCCCTCTTGGTCCCCCATCGACATATCATGCCGATAGAAAATATAGTATTTTATAGGATAACCGACGCTACGTCAATAAAATTATGAAAACAGGTTTTCTCCTCATTTTTCCGAAAGTCAGATCATCAAAAAGGTGTCGAAGGCGACAACAGGAGACGGGGTGTCCGGCACACGGTGTGCCATGGCCCGGGAGACCGGGGCGCCCACCAGGATTCACCTTGACAGACCCACGCCCATGACGCATAATTTATCTTGTTATGGACGAGAAGACCAAAGCTGTGCTGGCTGTTGCCTCGGGGGATCTCCCCGATGATGACCACCCCTTCGATCTCTGGGCCCGGGAGGCGGGCATCGAGACCGATGAGTTCCTCGCGATCCTCTCCCGGGAGCGGGACGGGGGTGCCGTCCGCCGCTTCGGTGCCGTTTTGAGGCACACCGAAAGCGGATACACGAAAAACGCCATGGTGGCCTGGAAGGTGGACGAAGGCGATGCGGACACCGCGGCGCGCATCATGGCGGAAAGCCCGGCCGTCACCCACTGCTATCTCAGGGAGCCGGCCCCGGACTGGCCCTATACCCTCTACACGATGATCCACGCCGCGTCCAGTGATGAGCTGAGCGTCATCATCGAGGACCTCTCCCGGAGGACGGGGATTTTAGAATACCGAGCGCTGGAATCGATCCGGGAGCTGAAAAAGACGAGCCCCGGATACCTCTCCCCGTGATGATCGCTCATGGGCGGGGAGCGGTGAGAGCGGAGGGACGGGTGACATGTGAAGGCGTGTCGAGAGGAGGGAGTGAAAGGGAGACAGAGTCCCTCCTCAAGCCCCTTTGCGACGACGCCACGGCGTTTTTCCCAACTGAAACCACACCCGGATACGGAGGTTCACACAGATCATGACCGACGATGCCGCAGCTTCAAAAAAACTCCTTGCCCGGGCCGAGGGGGTCATCCCCGGCGGCGTAAACAGCCCCGTCCGGGCCTTTCGATCCGTGGGGGGCTCGCCTCCCTTCATCACCCGGGGCGCCGGCAGCCGCCTGTTCGACGTCGACGGCAACGAGTACATCGATTACGTGCTGTCCTGGGGTCCGCTGATTCTGGGGCACGCCCACGAGGCGGTGGTGGACGCCGCCTGTCGAGCGGCCCGGGACGGCTCCAGCTTCGGGGCCCCCACCGAGGCCGAGGTGCGCTTCGCCGAGGAGGTATTGTCGTTCTTCCCCTCCATGGAGATGCTTCGCCTGGTCAGCTCCGGCACCGAGGCCGCCATGACCGCCATCCGCCTGGCCCGGGGATACACCTGCCGGGATATCATCATCAAGTTCGAGGGGTGCTACCACGGCCACGTGGATTCCCTTCTGGCCGCCGCCGGATCCGGTGCGGCCACCCTGGGCATTCCCTCCACCCCCGGCGTGACGCCGGGCACCGCCCGGGATACCGTCACCGCACCCTTCAACGATCTGGACGCCCTGGAGGGCGTCTTCGGGGAGCACGGGAAGAACATCGCCGCGGTGATCGTGGAGCCGGTGCCGGGAAACATGGGGGTGGTCCCGCCGGTGGAGGGCTTTCTCCCCGGCCTCATCGAGCTTACCCGGAAAAACGGCGCCCTGGTAATATTCGATGAGGTGATGAGCGGGTTTCGGGCGGACCTGGGCGGCGCCCAGACGCTCTACGGCCTCACGCCCGACCTGACGATGCTCGGAAAGGTCATCGGCGGCGGGTACAACCTGGGGGCGGTGGGGGGCCGCCGGGAGATCATGGAATCCCTGGCCCCGATGGGGGAGGTCTACCAGGCGGGGACCCTGTCCGGAAACCCGGTGGCGGTGGCCGCGGGTCTGGCGACGCTGTCGGTCCTCAA
>Ga0180432_10004778_pt1 | contig 18394 bp, 16 predicted proteins | sample SS_ome_10_FD_132414 | JGI IMG/M metagenome (GOLD analysis project Ga0180432, IMG submission 132414) | Hypersaline lake sediment archaeal communities from the Salton Sea, California, USA - SS_1_MS_2 metaG | ecosystem: Environmental > Aquatic > Non-marine Saline and Alkaline > Hypersaline >...
ACCCTGTTCGGAGACCTGGCCGACTTTAGCCAGTTGCTGCCGCTGCTGGCCGTCGTCTAGGCCCCAAAAAAAAGAGAACTCGACAGGGAAACAACGTCGCCTCGATCGATAGATCGGGGCGATGAAAAAATTTTTCGAGCTAAACAAAAACTCCCGGTCATTCGGGAGTTTTTGCAATCAGACTGTCCCTACCCAGTACCCCCGGTGCGACTCGAACGCACGCCACCGGCTCCGGAGGCCGGTGCTCTATCCGCTGAGCTACGGGGGCCTGCTAACATCCCTATCTTACCCCTTTTCTCCAATCTTGTCAAATCCAAAAGTTACTCGCCAGCCACCAGCCGTGCCATCGCCAGCCGTTCGTGCTCAGCAAGCGATCTATTGTCCCCTTCCGGCAAGCGAGTCTCGGCCGACAGATAGCCAGTGTAACCAATATCCCGTAAAGCAGCCAAAACTGGCCCATAGTCCACCCTGCCTTGTCCCAAAGGTTGGGGCCGGTAAAAATACGACGGCGGCCCCGCGACACCGGGCGCGGGGGCATCGGCACGCACAGAATCCTTTACGTGCACGTGCAAGATCTGCCGCCCCAGCCGGCATACTATGGCTGGACCATAGTCCTCACCCGCAACATAGAGATTGGCCGGATCGTAAATCACGCCCAGGTTTGGCCGGTCGACGAGCTCCAGGAGGTGCAAAACACCTGGCACATCCTGTTGCAGGTAACAATAATGCAGCTCCAGACCCAGGTTTACACCACAAGCAGCAGCGATTTCGGCGGACCGCTGCAGCCCCTCGGCAGCACGCTGCCAATGGGCTGCCGTTGCTCGCTCTGGCTCGGGACCGCCGGCCCATATGCGCACCAGAGGGCACTTGAACGCCACAGCCATCTCTGTCAGGCGCTCGAGCTGCTCCAGTTGCTGCCGGCGATCCGATTCCTCCAACTGGCTGAACCCGCCGGCATAGGCCCCCAGGCAAGGAACACTCAACCCCCGATCGGCAATGCGGTGCGCCAGTTCGCGAACACGTGCCTTCGGGGTATCCGGAGGCAGGTGAGGAGCTCTGCCCATCAACTCGATTCCATCGTAGCCAACGTTGGCTGCGATCTCGATCACATCCTCCAGACAACAGTCTTCTAACATTCGGGTAAAAAGAGCTAAACGCACGATCGGGCTCCTTTGCATCAACAAAGATAAAGAACCTTTAGCAAATTGTCTCCCCGGCAGACGATGGTGCGGGCATCGATCCGCTCCACCTTCTCGGAACGCATAGATTCCCGCAGGGCACGCGTGCTGTTCAGAAACTCGATCTTGAGTTCATAGGGGGGAGAAATCACAAATGGCTTGAAATCCCCCAGACGTCTCAGAGCACGCGCGGCAGCCTCCCGTATCAACTGCCGGGCCTTGGGCGGCGACAGGCACAGCGCAGCCGTCCGGCTCAGCCCTTTCTTCACGGCAACCACCTCTACATCGCCCAGCAGATCCTGGGCCTCTTTTGTGGCCGCATCATCGCCGGTCACCAGGATAGCAGGCACGCCGAACCGGCCAGCCAGGGCTGCGCTGGTGCCAATCTCGCCAATGCGTTGACCGTTGAGCCAATAATTGACAATTGTTTTACTCGACTGGGTGTGATCTAGAACCCCCCTAAAAGTGCCAGCCATCGCATGACAGCCAATCAGAACCAGCGCGTCATAAGACGGATCCAGGCCACAATCCATCGGCGTCGGCCTGCCGATGATTGCCTTGGCCTCCGGATGGAGATCCGGAAAATAGAGACCGCCAGGACCGTGCCCATCCCCGACCACGATCTCTTGTGCACCAGCCTCCAACAGTCCCTCCACCGCCGCATTGACCTCTGCCGTCAACAGGCGTTTGGCTTCTTCGTAATAACGCCCGCCCGGCAAACACTGATCTTCCGTGCTCACGATTCCAGAGACACCCTCCAGATCGGTTTCGATAAATACCTTCATGACCATCGCCTCCCTTTATCACAAACTAGCCAGCAACGAAACAGCCGTATTCACCATCACGTCCTCGATCTCTGGAGCAAAGGGGGCAGGACGTAGCCCGGCTTTGTAGGCAAAGTTTGCCTCATAGTTCCTTCCCTGTTGGCGCAGCGATTCAGCAGTGGGAATATAGCCGATACATCCGTTGGCCAGACCCACGACAAAAGTCGGGCTACGCCCAAGAGATTGGATGCGCAATCCGATCTCGACCAATACCTCGCCCGGCAGGGCAACCAGGCAACCTTCTCCCAGGCGCATCGCCTGTACCTCAGCCTTGACGCTGGTCGGAGCGGTGCCATCCTGCAATTGGGACAACACAGCACGCGCCCAGATCAAATCGACCTTGGCATCGTTGTCCAGATCCGAGCGATTCTCAAGGTCATCGATCAGAGAGACCAGTTCTGTACGTGCGGGAGGGGACTGGAGAGGAATGTCCACCTCCCGAGGTCGCACGGCAACCGGGCCTCCACAAGTCTCGATCTGCTCACAAACCTTGATCACCTCCGCGCCCAGAATGCGCCCCAGACCCACCACCTCCCGGCTGGTGCCACCGCGAAAGCGTCCATCCGCATCCGCCAGGTGCGGCCGGATGTCACCGCTGCACCCCTGCAGAAACATCGCGGTACAACCGGGGCCATAGACCTGCTCGACCAGGCGTTGGGCTGCCCCCGGATAGTCGGCGCTGATCAGCAAGTTGCTGCTAGGCCAGGCCGTGGCGTGGCAGGCGTAATGCATCAGGACGGCAATGGGCTCACCATCGGCGCCGTCGACGCGGATCACTCCCACCCTACGATCAACCGTTCCCTGGGGATTCGGACGCATGACCACGCCCTCAGGTGTAACGAGACGGCGGTTGACGTTGAAATTGGCCCCGCCGGCACCCACTCCTAACGTCGCTTCCTGCATCCGGCTATTTGCCACGTATACGACTCCGGCCAACCTTCTCTCGAGTTCCGCCATATACCCGCGATCAGGCTCTTCAATCATCTCCAAACGTTCGGTGACCGGCCCGGCGTGCGTGTGCGAAACCGACACCAAAAGATTGTCACCGGGTATACCGGTCGTCCTCGTGACCTGGCGGCGAATGCCAGCCACAGTCTCTGGACTCAAGGCAATGAGATCTGCTGTCAGGATCGCCAGGCGGGTTTGCCCGTCCGCGAGGACGAGCGCTTTGCCATACAACTCGTCGTGCACGCCCTGAGAAGGCAACGTTCGAGCATCATAGCCCGACAGCCATGCTCCCACCGGCGGCGTGATGTTGACACGCGCCGTACCCGCTCGCAGCCGGCTCTCACCAGTACCTTTGCCATTCAATACATCTTGCATCAATCAGATCCTCCCATCAAGATTTTGACATCCTATTTCATCAGAGGGTCTAGAGCATCGCGCAGCCCATCCCCAAACAGGTTAAAAAAGATCACAGTCAGGCTCAACGCCAATCCCGGCATGATCATCAGGTGCGGATAGGAACGCATCATGGACTGGCCCTCCGAGATCATGATCCCCCAGCTTGGAGTAGGCGGATCTACCCCCAGACCAATAAAGCTCAAACTGGCCTCAGTAAAGACGGCACCGGGCACACGCAACGCCACGGACACGATCACGGGCGCCAAAGAGTTGGGGATCAGATGCTTTCTTATAATGTGCCAATCAGTGGCGCCAATACAGCGCGCCGCTTCGGCAAACTCTTTTTCCTTGATCGCGAGAATCTGTCCCCGTACCAGGCGTGCTACCGTCAACCAACCGGTCAGGCCCAGCGCCAAAAAGATGGCGATCAGCCCTCCTGTGGCATTATAGACGCGAGCAAGCCCCCCCAGCCACCCTCCCGATGCCTGGCCGAAAACTGCCTTCAGATAGGTCATAACAATAATAACAAACAACATGTCCGGAAAGGCATAGAGAATATCCACAATGCGCATGATGACCATATCCACACGCCCACCAAAATGACCTGCAATGGCCCCCATCGGAACGCCAACGATGACCATCAGCAACATCGATACGACACCAACGCCGAGAGAAATGCGTGCGCCGTACATGAGCCGGCAGAGGAGATCCCGTCCCAGGCGATCGGTGCCCAGAGGATGCGCGACACTGGGGCCCTCCGTGACGTGGGCCAGATCTTGCTGATCATAGCGGTAGGGAGTCAGCCACGGTGCCAACAGCCCCACAATAAACAAGAGAAGAACAAAAGCCAAACCGCCTACGGCTGCCTTGTTGCGGAAAAGTCGACGCCACGCATCGCGCCATAGACTGTTCTCTCGTCTTTGCGGTCCTTGCGGATTCAGCTTGCCTCGCGTAAACCAGGTAGTCATTTTTTTCATTCCTCAAAGTCCCATAGTGGTTCAAAACCGACCGAACCTACTCATAGGTAATACGCGGATCTAGAAATCCATACAACAGATCAACCCCCAGGTTTGCAACAGCGATCAGCACCGCAAACAAGAGGGTCAACCCCAGGATCACAGGATAATCGCGTCCCGAAGCACTGATCACAAAGTAGCGGCCAATGCCCGGAACTCGACAAATAATCTCGACAAAAAAGGAACCACAGATCACGCTGGCCATCGAGAGACCAACCACAGTGACCACGGGGATAAAGGCATTCTTGAGCACATGCCGGACGATCACCAGCCGTTCCGGGAGACCTTTTGCCCGGGCCGTGCGAATGTGATCCATGCGCAACACTTCCAGCATGCTGGATCGTGTGTAACGAGCCAGGGAAGCCATTGGACCTAATGCAAGAGAAAAGGCAGGAATGATGGCTTCCTTGCTGAGCAGTCCCTCCCATCCCCCGCTGGGCAGCCACTGCAACTTGACAGCAAAGATGACAACCAACAGAGTAACCAGTACAAAAGAAGGCGTAGAGACCAACCCCAGCGTCAGGATGGTCACAGCCAGATCCCACACCGTGTTCTGTTTCAAGGCAGCAAGCACGCCCAGAGGAACGCCCATGCTCAACGCCATGGCCATGGCCACCAGTCCCAACTGGATCGAAACCGGCCAAAACTTGCGAATGATCTCTGTCACAGAGAGCACGCTAAAATAAGACGGCCCCAAATCACCATGCAGAGCGTTCCACAAATAGTCCAGGTACTGTTTCCACAAGGGATCGTCCAGGTGATACTTGGCCTGCAAGGTCTGCTCAAGCGACTCAGGAAGCATCTGATCCGACTCAATGTCCCATGGCCCCCCCGGCGTCGCGTGGATCACCAGAAAGGTCAGAGTATAAACCATTAGCAAAACAGGAATCAACATCAGCAACCGCCGAATGACAAACCGGCCCATATCAACATCTCCTGTGGGGGGCATGGTCACCTCACCGGCGACCATGCCCCCCTCGCGCTCAGTGTGCCTGAATGCTCACTGGACGCAAATCGATGATCTGCCCCGCACTCTCTGCCGGGAAGACCAGACCTGTGACATAAGGTTGTACGACCCAGCGAGCGACAGTGTGGTAAAGGGGAATGACAGGCATGTCTTCCAAGAGAACCTTTTCTGCCTCCTGGTAAATCTCTGCCTGCTTTTCTAGATCTTGCTCATAGCGCCCCTCGCGAATTAGATCAAGAAACTGCTCGTTTCCCCAGCGAGTGCGCAGCCAGTCGTTGTCAGGATCAAACAAATTGTTGTACCAATTAACAGGATCGCTCGAGAGCACAGTGATCCGCCGCCCTATCCGGATGTCATAAGGCAGTGTTTCCTCCACCAGCTTTTTGGAATAAGCTGAAAGCGCCTTGCTCTCCATCAAATTGAGCTCGATCGTGACGCCCAAATTCTCCTGCCACATCGCCTGCAACGCTTCAGCCAGCAGACGCCACTCTCCTCCAGAGCTGCCGTGGGGGGCGATCACACGCAGGCCCTCCCCATTGGGGTAGCCAGCCTCTGCCAACAACCTTTTCGCCTCCTCTACGTCACCCGTGATGGCCGCATCAGGCGTATAGCCCACCACCTTTGGCGGCACCGCGGTATAAGCCGGGTCATAAGTTCCCTTGAGAATGATGTTGTTCAGCTGCTCCCGATTTACTGCCAGAGAGAAGGCAAGTCGCACCCTTGGATCGTCAAAAGGAGGATTGGTCGTATCAAAGGTGCAGAAACAAGTCGCTCCGATCTGGTACTCTTGGAGCAACTGGCCCAACTTGGCGTCATCCTGCACGCGTTCCAAATCGTCGCCGGATACCCAGGCCATATCGAGATCGCCAGCCTCAAAAGCCAACAGGCTCTGTGCCATATAGTGCTCAAAAAGCACCCACGTGGCCTTGTCAATAGCCGGCCTGTCGCCCTTGTAATTCTCATTGCGCACCAGCACAACCTCTTGATCGGGCTCCAACTCTCCGATGACATAAGGACCATTGGTGGTGATATGGCCGGGCTTCATCCATTCATCACCCTCAGAGCCGTATTCGTTGATAGCCCATTCAGGTAGAGGAAAGTAAACGACCCCGCTGACATCACGCGCAAAGGCGGGCCGGGGACCCGCCAAAGTGACCTCCAGAGTGAGATCGTCCACCACCCTGATCCCCACGCTCTCGGGATCGCTGCTCTCTCCCTTGTTATATGCCTCCGCCCCCTCGATACAGTACATATCAGAAGCGGTAGGCGACTGAGTCTCAGGATCCAGAGTGCGTAGCCAGGAATACTCGAAATCGCCGGCCGTCACGGGCGTGCCATCGCTCCATTCCAGCCCATCTTTCAGGTAGAAGGTAAAGACTGTGGCATCCTCGGAAATGTCCCACTTTTCAGCCACAGCAGCCACCAACTTGCTGGAAGTATAGTCAACACGCGTCAAGCCATCGAACAGATTGGGCAGAAACTCGTAGCCCTGACCATAGCTGAGACTGGGGTCTATCGACCCGCCAAGCCGGGTCAACGGGACGAACAACACCTGCTCGGGGGCAGGCTCCGGTGTAGCAGTGACAACTTTTTCCTTCTCGACTTCGACGATCCGGGTCACTTCTTTCTCAACAACCTGAGGAGTGCCCTCAACAATGACCGTCTCCTTGACCATTTCTTTCTGGACGACAGTCTCTTTCACCACCTGGGTGATGACCTTCTCAACAATCTCTGGCGTTGGCGTGGCACAGGCTGCCAACATTACCAAAGCCAGAGTCAAACACAGCACAACACTTGTCGTACGGTTACTTTTGAGCATCTTTCACGACCTCCCTATGCTGTTTGCAAGCTCTAGGATCGCACACAATGTAAATATCTCCATCCTACTCGAGATAGCCAATTTACTAAAGCTTTTTCTCCTCCTTTCTGCCGGACATGGAGAGACAACCGGCCGCCTCACAAAAGGCCGATCGATTCACAATTGGCCCGCGCTTGGCTGGTACTCGGCTAGATCTCGGACGAGTTGTGCCAGCTGTTCGGCGGCAGCCTCCAATCCCAACCGGCCAAGCTCCTTGGATGGATTGTCCGGCTTGGGCACGTGTTGCGAGGGATCGGTATAATAGAACCCCACCGTGCCGCGTTGTTTTACCTGCTGCTGGGCTGGAGGCCGAGGGACAGCCTCCAGCGCTTGTGCCTCCAAATCCACCAACTCTCCCAATCCCAGCACCTCGCACGCCGCCAACAGCAAAGACGGCTCTGTAAAGCCGGGATCCAATTCCTCCCGCCGGATAAACTTTTCCCCCAGCTCTCCCAGCAATTTGCCAGTCCGTGCATCCAGGGGAAGCGGATTGAAAAAGGCCACAGGCACACCCTGCTCCTCAAAGACTTGCCGCGCAGCCAGGCTCAGCGTCCAGGAATCCGGGCCATGGATGCTGACCAGGACAATACGCCGGAAACCATGCTCAATGAGACTGGCGCAGATGGCCTTGACAAAACGGATGACCAGATCGGCCGGGACGGAAACTGTACCGGCAAAAGGACGCGTGGCCCCGGTCCAGCTATAAGCCAGGGGAGGCAACACAACCGCATCGCACCGCGCAGCGGCCAACCGTGCCACGGCCCAGGCCGTCAAATAGTCGTTGCCCAATGGAAGATGGGGCCCGTGTATCTCGACAGTGCCTACAGGAAGAATAGCCGCGTCCGAGTGCTCCATAAACTGTTGCGCTTCCGCCCAGGTCATGTAATCCAATTGCCGGCGAGTGACCGGTCGAGGGCCGGGGTCCTGGTCTTTCAGCTCTACCATATATATACCTCCTTTTTATGTCTACAATAGCCCGTCTTGAACCCCAGAGGCAGAAATATCCAAGGTCAACAGCCGGGCCAGGTTCTCTCCGCCGATCTTGACGCGATCCTCTGGAGAGAGATCCAGCGCCTCCAGCTTTACCGCAGAGATGCGCGGCTCGTCAAAAGGCATGCCTGTGCCAAAGAGCACCCGCTCGACACCGAGGTGCTCAATGAGCCAGCTCAACGACAACGTCCAATAGCTATAAACCTCGAAACGACAAATATCAACGTACACATTTTCGACCGCTGCATCGAGACAAGAAAGCAGATCCTTCACCTGCATCCCTATGCCAAGGAGGACAAAATTTGCCCGCCCAAGCTTGCGCACAGTTGAGGCGATCTGCTCCACCGGCACGTCGGGAACTTGCAACAAGTGATGCTGCTTGCGCGGGTCTTCGACGCGCACTTGAACAAAAACAGGCAACCCTTGCGCGGCGGCGCGGTCGACCAGGGCAAGGCTGCGCGGGTCGTCGAGGGCATAACCGTGGTAGGTCGGGCAGAGCCGCAGCCCTCGCATCCCCAGTTCGCCAAAGCAGCGTTCGAAATCGGCGTCGCAGCCGGGATAGATCGGGTTGAGTGTCGCCAGGGGCACCAGGCGATCCCGGCGTCCCTCGGTCTCACGATACAGCTCCTCGTTAGCAGCCTGGCAGTCGCGATAGAACAACGCGTTCAACGAACTCACTGCCGCCAGTCCAATGCCTTCTCGATCCATCAATTTTACCAGCCCGCCGCCATCGTTGTAGCGCAAGGAGCGGAAGCAATAGTGCCCCACGTAAGCATGGCAGTCCAGGATCATAATGCCCCTCCCGCTTTACCGGCTGGCTCCAGTCCCAAAAGACGCGCCATGTTCTCGTAGCCGATCATCCGTCGCTCCTCCTCAGCAATCTCTGCGCCCAAGAGCCGGCCCAGCGCGGCGCAGTTCGAACCATCCGACCCAAAGACGATCCGCCGCGCTCCCACTTTACGAACCATCATCTCGGTAACGCCCATATCCCGCACCGAGCCGGAGGTATCCAAATAGATGTTGGCATATGGCTCTAACGCCTTGATCTCCCACTCCCACTCCCCACCCCCGGAGACGTGGGCAAAGATATAGGTGGTTTCAGGCACGTTCTGGGCTAGCTCGATCAAATCCTCGGTCGTCGATTCGCCGGGTCGGATAACGTCCGGTCCGGTGCCCGCGTGCTGCAAGAGTGGGACACCCAACTCGCCGGCTTTTTGTGCCAGCGGCACCAGCCGGGGGTCGGAGCAGCGCACGGAACGTAACAACTTGACCCCCAGAAACCCATCCTCTACGACGCATCGCTCCAATTCACGGACGGCCTCTTGGGGATAGGCAGGGTTAACGTAAACAAAAGGCAGGATCCTGTCAGGGAAACGATCTCGGTAACGGGCCATAAAACGGTTGGCCCGGGTGAACGCTTGCACCGTGGGTAGCTCTTCCACGCCAGCTCGCAACCTCCCACCGGTGACAAAGGCACACAAGCGCACGTCGTAACGGACAGCGTAGCGCATCTGAGCGGCGTTCGACTGGCGAGCCCACTCGGCCTCAGGTCCGTCCTCTTCCCAGATGTGAACGTGAGCATCGATCAACATGCCAGCTTTCTCTCCCCTCTCACACCGTAACGCCGGTGGTACCACATCTCTTCACACCGATCCCGCGCCACATCGGCCAGCTCTTGCAAAATGTCTGCCCGGCGCTCGCAGATCAGTCTATCGCGTGCAACGTTAAAGCGTGCCGGCCCGCCATAGCCCTCCACAAAACGCACCGCCTCCAGATCCACCACCACTGAAGCCAACCCCGGCCCGTGGCCCGCATCGGCCAGAATGACCCCGGAGGGGTCAATGACACAACTCCGGCCAAAGTTGCCCTCACCACGATCTATCCGCCGCCCAAAGCCACTTGGCACGACGTAAACACCATTATCCGTCGCCCGCACACGGCTGGTGCTCACCACCAGATCCTCCGAAGTCTGAACGCCCCCGATGCCGTGGGGAAAAAAGACGACCTCGGCCCCGCGCAGAGCCATGATGGCCGGCCCCTCCGGATAGAGAATGTCAAAGCAGATCATGACGCCGATCACACCAAAATCCGTCTCGAAAACATCAAAGCCCTCGCCTGGGATAACCTTGGCCCCCTCGGTGACAAAAATCTTTTGATAGCGGCCGGCGATCTCTCCCTGCCGGTCAATGATGAGGGCCACGTTGTACAACGCCTCCCCTCGGCGCTCATAAAGAGGAGCAACGACGTACATCTGATATTTTCGAGCGCGCTCCATGAGCATCTGAGGGTAAACGCCCGAGACGGGTTCAAACATGTCGGGCTTGGCTTTCCCCGGCTGATATTGCACGGACTCGGGCAGACAGACAATGTCAGAGCCCAACCGGCCCGCCTCATCCACCAACCCCATCACATAGTCAAGATAAACCGTATAGCCCCCCGCCGTCTCTGTGATGCGCAGGGGCTGAACGGCCGTCACGCGCACCTTCCGCCGGCGGTATTTGGGCACAAAAGTCAGCTTCCGGCTCTCCTCTGCCACAGGGTTTGCGTGAATGTCCGTCACCGCCTCGCTGATGGCAACCGCGTTCCTTTTTGGGGACAACCGCAGATCTGACAAAAAAACGCACGACCCCACCACCTCCACCCGCCCGGGCCGCTGCCCGGCAACCCAATAGTTCTGCGGCTCTCGCCCCGCCTTCGCCGAAACCTCTGCATCAAAGTAAAGCACGACCCGCTCCAAATCGCCTGTCATGCGAACGACTTGCATCACAATCCTCTCTACCCCAAAAGATGCCGGGCTACCTTGTTGATCCCCCCGGCGATGGCGACACATTCGGCCTCGGCAAAGAGCGGGCTGATGGACACCCGTACCGACCGCGAAAACAGATCCTCAGCCCGGGGGCAGAGTCCCGGCCCGTACTCGACGCGGCGGCCGTACAGCGGGCAGGTAAAAGGACAGCCATCTGGAGTGAGGGTCCGCTGTTGGGCGATCTGTGGCCAGGCCAGGTAGGCCGTCTTGCCGCCATAAAGCTGATCGGCCACAATGTTCTCGGCTGCCAGCGCCCGGGCAAAGGTGGCTGCCAGCTCTGCCGCCGGCAGATAGAACATTAACGCCGCCCCCGCATCTCCCGCCTCGTCAGGAACGTCCCGAAAAACGAGCCCTGGACACGGGTCGATGGCATCTTTGATCAACCTTTTGTTGCGCCGCATGGCCGTGATAACGCGGCTCACCTGACCCAACTGTGCCCAGGCTACGGCGCCGGTCAGCTCATTCATACGATAGTTCTCGGCCAGGAAAGGCGACTCACGCAGCGAGACCTGAACGGGATTGCTCGAACGGTAAATCCCCAGGTCATGGCACCGCACTGCCCGCTCATAAAGAGCCTCATCGCTCGTCGCCACTGCCCCGCCGTCGCCGGTGGTGATGATCTTGTTGAGCTGCAAGCTAAAGGCAGCAATGTCCCCCCAGCTGCCAAGGGCCCTGCCACGATAAGAGACACCCAAAGATTGAGCAACGTCCTCTAGAACAGCCAGTCCGTGGGCGCGGGCCACCTCTACGATAGCCTCGGCGCGGTACGGCACGCCCTGTATCGAGACGGGCATCACAGCCTTGGTTCGCCCGGTGATGCGGGCAGCCAGATCTGCCGCATCGAGACCCAGCGAGTCGTCCACATCGGCAAAAACGGGGACCGCACGGCTCATCACAACCGCCGCCGCACAGGCCAGAAAAGAGACGGCCGGTACAATCACCTCGTCACCGGGACCAACGCCCAGGGCACCCAGAGCCACCTTGAGCGCCGCCGTCCCCGACGTCACGCCCAACGCATAGTCCACTCCAAGGACCTGGGCCAGATCTCGCTCAAACCGGTCCACCTTGCCCAGAACGTGCGGCCCGTAGAAACGAAAGGGAGACTGTGCCTCCAGCACCTCCAGAACGGCCTGCTTCTCTTCCTCTCCGATGAGCAAAGCGCCCGGATACTTGGACGGCAAAGGTTCTTTTAAAGCCGGCTCGCCCCCGTCAATAGCTAATCGGGTTGATTTCACGTCTAACCTCGCTCCTTTGTAACTATTTCTTCCAGCGTTACTCTTTCCCCACGTTCCGCCGAAAGATACCCTGCATAGATTGCTTCGACGACCGCCCGGCCCAACTCCCCATCGGAAAGAGGAGGCCGGTCACCCTGCACCGCCTCAACAAAATCCCTCACCTCCTGGGGATAGCCCAACAACCAATGTTCGTCCACACTGGCCAGGTTCCAACCGGCCTTTGTCTCTAGCTTTTCTGCCAGGTATGTTCCTCCCCAAACGCTCGCCTCGGGCGCATAGATCTCGCAGGTGTTGCTGCGGGACAGGTTGCAGTGAATTCTGCCATTCGAGAGCAAAATTTGCAGCCAGGACTCGATCCCCCCAAGAGCGATATCCGAAGCCATCAAAATGCCACGAGAACCATCGCTAAAGGTCAGGATCATCGCCGACCAGTTCTCCACATCCTGCCAGCCATCCACGAGCCAGCGTTGAGGCTCTTGTTCAAAAGACTCGATCCGGGTCAAATCACCCACATCGGCCATCACCGATTCTACAGTGATAGGCTGGCCGTTGCGGATCATCCCCTCGTAGCGCTTGAGGTGAATGGCAGCGCCGATGGGATGGGCCCCCAGGCGCAGCAAAGCACCGCCGCCGCTCTGTCGCCACGTCTTGGCATAGACAGTGTGGGAGCCACTGTGGGCCTCCCCTCCGCGCAGTTCCATGATCGTCCCTTTGCTTGCTGCGATCAGAGACCTGGCCTTCTGGAGAGCGGGGGCATAGACCCAATTCTCGGCGTACATCAACTTTACACCGTTCCTCCTGGCCGCGCTCAGCATCTCGTCAGCCTTGCCCAAGGCCCCGGCAAACATCCCGGCCTTGCTGGTGCGCCCCACAGGCTCAGCCTCCCCTTCACCAAAGTAACCCGTCAGCGGTTTTTCGCAAATGACGTGCTTGCCCGCTCTGGCAGCCAGGAGAGCAAAAGGGTGATGCAAAGCGTTCGGAACACACAGATCGACAATATCAACGTCCGGACTGGACACCAGCTCCTCACAGGTGGCATACACTCGCTGGATGCCAAAGCGAGACGCAAACTCTCTCGCTTTGGCATCAGTGCGAGAGACAACACCGGCCACCACCACGTCCTGGCTGGCCAGGTCCCCAAAAGTCCGGGCGTGGATCTCGGCGATGAAACCTGCTCCGACTATGCCTACCCCCAATTTCGTCATGCCATGCCTCCTCTATGTCAGGGTGTCGTCTGTTTGCAACTGGGAAATGTTGTCTGCTACCTTGCGAAAAGCAGCAGCATATTGATCGAGCAGCTCCCAGCACGGCTGATAGGTAAACGTCGGCAGGCTCATGAGCCTGGAATAGATGGCCTCGGCAACAGGGAAATCACCCTCCTTATAGGTACACATCCTGGCCCGCACCTCGGGAGGAGGATACGGACAGGTGCCAGCGACCTCTGGACCCTGGTAGACGGGTTCAAAGTGCAACAGGCGGTACCTCTCAACGTCGACCTCCACTCCCTCAGCCCTCAGAGCGGCCATGAATCGCTCCTTTGAAACACCTCCCATTTGCTCCTGATCGTAAAGCAGGCGATAGCCGTACCAGGCCCCGCGGGTCACATGGGCTGCCGTGTAGGGTGGCGTAATGCCGGGTATCCCGGACAGACCTTCCGTCAGATATTCCAGGTTCTGGCGTCGCGCCTCAATGTGCTCATCCAGATGCTTGAGCTGTCCCCGAGCAATGGCCGCCGCCAGGGGATGGACCCGGTACTTGGGGCCAAAGCCGGTAAAAGCAAATCGGACATAACGATCTGTCAGGGAATCCCTTTCGACGCGACCGCCGTAATGGCTCAGCGTCAACATGCGGTCAAATAACTCGGCGTTGTTTGTGACCGCGATGCCAGCTTCGCCTCCGGGCAGGGCCTTGGTAGCCTGCATGCTAAAGCAACCCACATCACCGATGGTGCCCACCTTGCGTCCTTTATAGGTGGCACCGTGAGCGTGGGAGCAATCTTCGACCACCGCCAGGCCGTGCCGGCGGGCGATCGCCATGATCTCATCCATCTCAGCGGGGTGACCCCACAGGTGAACCACGGCGATGGCCTTGGTGGCGGGCGTAATCTTGCGCTCAATGTCGGCCGGATCGACACAAAAGGTCCGTGGGTCCACGTCGCACAAGACAGGAATAGCGTTACACAGCAGCACCGTGGTGGCCGTAGACGGCCAGGTATAGGTGGGGACGATCACCTCGTCACCATACCCCACCCCTACCGCGAAAAAGGCCGCGTGCAAGCAGGACGTGCCGTTGCATTGTACCAGGGCATGTTGTACGCCCAGGTACCTGGCAAAAGCCTCCTCCACCTCTTGGATGATTCCAGTCCCCGCCTTGATCGAAATCTCTCCGGCGCGCAAAAGCTGGGTGACAGTCGCCACGTCTTCATCCGTAATAAAAGGCCACCGGTCCTTGTTCTCAACCGTCACAGCCTTGGGCCCACCAAGAAGGGCAAGTGTCTGGGTCATTTCGGTCCTCCTTGACCGCATTCGCTTATTTATTCGTCAAAAAAGGGAAAAAGAATTCGAAGGTTCTCTGGGGTGAGGGGAGCGCCGTACTCACAGACCTCCAGCGCCTCGGCGTACTGGAACTCTGCCCCCCGCTTTTCTCCGTACAGATCTTTCAAGAGATCGCGATATTGATCAGCTGTCTCCATCTCTGCATAGGTAAAAGTCCACCATTCTCGCAGCCAGGCCCGGCGTGCTTCTGGACCATCTGGAACCTGATCTTGGATGCCAAGATTGTACGGCAGCCATTCATACATCTCGGATTCAAAACAGTGCACCATATCGAGCTTTTTTTCCAACACCTCGTCAATGCCCACCGCCACATCGGGTGCAAAGGGATACGGCTTCTGAAAGTGATCGCTCACATACGCGGCAACAGGATTGTACCGCAGATGAGGGGTTAACGCTTCGACGTTGGGAATAGTGACCGTATAGGCCGCGTCGTGGACCAACTGTGCAGTGTAGCGATGATCGGGATGGTAATCGTTGTGACGATGGGTAAGGATCAGATCGGGCTCAAAGTTGCGAATGAGGCGGACCAGCCGCCACCGATTTTCCAACGTGGGCAAAAGCTGGCCATTGTGGATGTCAAGTATCTCATACTCGATACCTGCGACCTCTGCCGCGCGCTGGGCCTCCTCGTATCTACGCCGGGCCAGGGGGCCACCGCCCATGTCATAGTGTCCGGTGTCGCCGTTTGTCGTAGAAACAAACTTTACCTTGTGTCCTCTCTGCGCGTACATGAGGGCCATTCCGCCCACCTTGAGGTCACAATCCACAGGATGTGCCCCAATAGCCAGGATGCGCAGACACTCGCTCGTCATTTACTCCCTCCTCTATATTTGCAGCCTAAATTCGGTGAAACCCGAGCCAACGTCGACCTCTACACTGCCTCGGGATGTACGGGGGAACTGTCCGCCAGCTCTTTTAAAAGGGACCGCGCAGCGCTCAAGATCCTCACGTCGGCGCCGGCCGCCACCTTTGCCGCCCTTGGCTCGTACCCCCCCTCAGCATAGGCCTCCTTCACCGGGATATAACCAAGATAACCGTTGGCCAGGCCGGCGACCAAAGTATGCGGCAAGCCCGGCTGCCGCTTGAGCGCCAAACCGATCTCGACAAAAGCCTCCCCGGGAATACCAACCAGATACGTATCACCAATCCGTACGGCCTGGATCTCGGCAAACGTCGTCGGCCCTTCCCGCTCCAGGGCCTCCAACAAGGAGAGCTGGAGACTGGCGTACGCCAGCTCGATCTCGGCAGCCTCACTTTGCTCCGCCGCAACGCCAGCTTTCTTGAGTTCGGCCACCGCTTGCTGCTGCCGGGCTAGATTCACTTCCACCTGGCCGCGATCTGGCCGTTCCTTGAAACAGAGTTCGACCTGCGCTGACGCACTCCCCACGACCGGCGGTGCAAACGGGCCGGGTTGTTTCAACACCCGCAGAACCTCATCGGCCAGCATCGTCCCCAGGCGCTCGGCATCGGCAAAGGTGCGATGGGGGATATAGTGCCCTATCATGCTGACCTCTGGCGAATAACCGCCGGGGTTTACGTTCCCCAGAGCACCATTGGTAAAAAGGACAACAACATCTGGCGTTTGTTGCCGCTCGATAGCCCGGCGCATATAGCCGGGATAATCAGCCGAAATACAAAGATTCTCAGCTCCCAACACCGTGGCGTGACACGTATAGTTCACCAGGACAGCCATCAACACACCCTGCATCGTCTCCACGCCCACAATGCCCACTTCTGGGTCCATTGCCCCCCCCCTGGGCCGCCGGTTCCTGGCTATCTCTTGCAGCGCCCCCTTGCCGCTCCAGACCCGGGCCTCCTGCTGGTTCTTCACAGCAGCACCCACGACCCCCTGCAGCTTTTCGCTCAGCTCTGCCCGATAGCCCACACTCTTTTCGTCCGCCGCCCACAAGTCCGGACCGGAATGATCGTGCGCCGCGCAGAGCAAAACGTTGGCTGCCGGAAGCCCAACCTCCCGCTCAACAGCACACCGCACCTCACCCACCAAATCCACCGGCAAGGCCAGGGCATCCACAGTGACCAACGCCACTTGCCGCTCGCCATCATCCAGAGTCAGAGCTTGAGCCCACAGCTCGTCGTGGACGCCGCAGGAAGGCTGGGTGCGAGAGCCATAGCCCGCCAGACGAATACCCACTGGCGGCGTGACGTTGACTTGACTTGCCCCGGCCAAAAATCGACTCATGAATGACACCTCCCTTCCCGTCTGGGTAAACCTGCTCGTTTCAACCTACCCTGCACCTCAAACAGAAACCAGCCCCATCCTGTGCAAAATGTCGGCGGCGGCATTGTCCAGATGCGTAGCGATCCCTTGTTTCGCCCGGGCCACATCTCGCCGTTGGAATGCTTCCAGAATTTCACAGTGTTCCTCGTGGGTCTGGGACGAGCGCTTCTCAGCGGCAGGCGCCAGCGTCCGGGCCACATAGGTGTAGGTTCTCAAGCTGTGATAGAACTCGATCAACTGCCGGTTCTGCAGGATCTCGAGGATGCAATCGTGAAACTTGCTATCCAGATCAAGATAGCGCGAGTAATCCGTAAAAGTTTCCCCATCGATCAGGAGCACCATATCATCCAGCAAAGCCGCCATCCGTTGAATGACCTCGTCCCGGGCTTCTGGCAACTTTTCCGCCGCAGCCTGCTCAATGATCCTCCGGCTCTCAAAAACCTCCTTCACATCCTGAGCAGTAAACCGGGTGACAAACGTCCCCCTGCGGGGCAGCACCTCAATCAGCCCATCGGCCACCAGACGGCGCAGCGCATCGCGGATAGGAGTCACGCTCACCTGAAATCGTTCGGAAAGCTCTTGGGAAGAAAGCCGCTGTCCTGAAGCGAACTCACCGTTGATAATAGCGGCTCTCAACAAGTCATAGATCTGCTCACCCAGCGGGCTGCGATTCAGTTCGGATGTAACCAAAGAGAAACCCTCCTTTACAAAATCTGAAACCTCCCAAACCTCTTTGATCCGCCCTTGCCACTTGCCAGCCAGGCCCCAGTCAAAAAAAGAGCCACAGACGTCTTGCCTGAACCTCCCAGAGCATAAAGTGTCCGATTACCCACGCGTTCCACAAAGGCTTATCAACCCTCTTTATAAATACTTGATCTGATACATCAGATTTTTAATTCCAGGCATATTATATCACTACCTTCAAAAAAAGTCAAACCCGCACAAGATCTGCCCGGTAAACTTTCCAAGAACCCTTTCAGCACCGATCACCTTGATAACCTTTCCCATCTTCCCTCTCCACCGTGTATTCGCGAACCATTCGTGGACGACCAATCCCCCCCTCCCCCCAACCAAAAACCGCCCACGAACCCCCACAAATACACAAACCGCCAAACGCGCAGCCTCCCCATTCGTGTATTGGTGAACTATTCGTGGACGGCCAATCCCTCTCCTCTCTCTATCCTCCTCTATCCTTGCCCCTCTTGTCTCGAATCCGATCCAGAAATTCCGGCGTGATCTCGGCGATACCTTCCTCTTTGGCCGCTTCAATACACTGTGTGATCACACGCGTCAAAAACACACGGGGCACCTTGACCAGCCTGGCATAAGCCTCCTCCTGCCATTTCACATCCGGATCGATCCGCTCCGCAGCAAACTTGATC
>Ga0180432_10004780_pt1 | contig 18389 bp, 49 predicted proteins | sample SS_ome_10_FD_132414 | JGI IMG/M metagenome (GOLD analysis project Ga0180432, IMG submission 132414) | Hypersaline lake sediment archaeal communities from the Salton Sea, California, USA - SS_1_MS_2 metaG | ecosystem: Environmental > Aquatic > Non-marine Saline and Alkaline > Hypersaline >...
CCAAAAGCCGCTTCATTTGAAGTAGCTTGGAAAAGAGGGCTTGTATTGTATTGTATTGTATTGTGTTCCTGTATGGTTAATAGCTTAACCGTGCGGGATTATTGGAATATGGGATCGGGGTGGGAGAACGATTTGACCAAAAGAAGTCCTCCAAGTGGTTGCCCTTTTCAGCTGGAGCATTTGGTGGAGATGCAGAATGAGCAATCACAAATACGTGAGTGTTCGAATTTGTGACATTTGTCGACAGCGAAAAGGTGTTGCTGGTTGCAAATATCCCCCAAGTCAAGGTACTTTTCAAAGTCCGGTTGGAACGAGTGAGGACACTCGATGGGAATGTGTAATAGCTTGTCGTTTGACTAAAGGTGGAGGACCGATTTTGTACGAATGGAGTCCATTGCCGGATGAATGTACTTACTATGTTGAGCAGCTAATGGAGATGCAAGGCAATGGGAGTCCGCTGGAGAGTTTGTAGGCAGTGTAAATATTGCAATTCACCCCCATCGCAACTTGGAGTGAGAACTTGGCCATGCTATTTGCCTCGCGGAGGTTATATAAGATTTTTGCACCAAGGAAGTCGAGTTCCGGAAAATTGCCCTTTTGTATTGGAGCACTTGATGGAGACACAAGGGGGTATTGAGTAGATGTTGAGTTTCTCAATATGCTCAAAGTGCAAGCATTTCCATGCTGGAGAGCTTGTTTATTGGGGGTGTCAAATTACTTGTGGAGGTTGGGGTGGCTTGTGTGAGTGCTTAGATGGCAAGGCTGAAATACCGGATGGGTGTCCTTTTTGGCTTGAACATTTATTAGCGACACAAAAAATTCAAGAAAAGAAGCATAAGTCGTACTGTGCAGAATGTTATAATAAACATGATGCTAAATAAAAACGTCTGCAAAAAGTGCTATGAACGAGAAGATGGGCGTGGGACTTGGAACAAAGCACAGATTTGGGGTTCGACGAAGTGGTTTAGCGCAGATTCCCTTTGGAAAGAAAAGGGAAAAGTGATTTGTCTCCCACTTCCATTGTGTTCGACGGAAAGAGGGACTCAATGCCAATTGACATTTGTGGAAGACGGTCCTCCTAAGAAATGTCCATTTATCTTAGAACATTTGGTGAGTATGCATGGAGTTAAGTCATGCCCAAAGATAGAGGTTTGATGCATTGGGCAGGAAACATCTATCTCACCCCGGAAGAAAAAGAATTTCGCCTTGAACAACTTGCCAAAGAAATAGCTGATGGAGAAGTGGACGAACAGTTCTATCCATACCTAATTCGTTTGAACGCAATGCCTTATGTCGTTACTACGCAGTGTTGCTGTGGTCACGCCGGAAAAAAGACGCCTCATTTCGATATTCGTACCTCTATTTCGTTTGAGAAGCTGTTTCGAGCGGTTTCTAATACGGTAGAGAAGTTTGGTATTACGGTGCATATAATGGGGTTTGAATTGGGTTTACCACGTTTTGTTTTCTGGATGGAAGCGAGGAATTGGCGTAAGGCAACTGATGCATTGGTTCGGGATTTGGAAAAAGGAGATTTATGAAGATCATCGCAAAAGCAAGAGATTTGGATGGTGACCAAGGCCGAGGGATTGATATTTGTGTTCTTGGTTTCAAAGGCCATCCTAATGAGGTTGAACCAAGTCAAGTTTTCATGGAGGTTTATGACGGAAAATTGAGGATTCATGTTTGGACTGGCGAGAGTGAGAACCCACAAACTATCGCGATTGATCCAGAGGAGAAATGAAATGAAGATCAGAACCATTTTTGTTAGCAATAGTTCGTCCAGCTCAAGCGTTGTGTGCGTTCCTGATGGTTTTGATTTGAAGAGGTTTAAGCAGGAAATCGAGAAACTCAGTGAAAAAGAAAACAGTGAAATCGCTTTTGAAGATGTTGAAAAAGCATTTCAAAAATTGATTTCTAAAAAAGAGCTTTGGAAAGAGGAAACTCCAAACGGTGAAGCTTATGTTTTGTCAGAATTTTTTCACAAAAAAGGGTTGGTGGTTTCGGTTTTTGATACCGGACCTGATGCGGGACAGATTGCAGTAGCTACTGTTGGCGAAGGAAGCATTGTCCTGAGCTTGAACGATGGGCTTGTGTGGCAACGATAAATGCTATTCGGACTCGTTATCGAATGAGGGACAAAACTTACAAGGAGGCAGTTGAGTTTTACGCTGAACATGTTCTGCCTGATTGTCCGTACCTGCTTGAATATCTGATGAGAGAGCAAAATGCTAAGCAAAAAGGCTTGCAAAGCTTGTCGGGGAAATTTTTGGGACGCTAATGATGAAGATTGGTGGTCAAGAGGCCATGTCACTTGTCTTTATATTCCCAAAGGTTATAGAAACAATTTGATTGACATTGATAAGCCTCCGCCAGAGAAGTGTAAATATTGGCTGGAACATTTTATGGAGAATCAGGGGTGTTGAGCAAAGCAGTGTGTCAGAAATGCATTAAGAAATGGGATTACTATACCGAGCTTGAGTGGGAGAAATATGGTCTTATTCATTGTCCCGTTCGCCACCCAGTGCTATCACGGACTTATTTTGGTACAAAAAACTTGGAAAAGCCTCCTTGGTGGTGTCCTTTTGCTCTTGAACATTTGGTAGCTACTCAAAATGTTGAGAAGGTGCTGGAAAAGGAGAATTAGTATGGCTAAAGTGGCTAAAAAGAAGAGGAAGAAACGAGCAGGAAAGATTTTCTTTGCTTGGTTGTGCAACAAAGTGGACAATAGGGACGACGAGGTAGTGAAGTTGAGAGCGTCGTCAAAGCGTCAAGCAAAGAAGATTGCTGAAAACTATGTTGGCTATCGTTTTACTCTTGGAAATGTGTTCACCCAAAAGCAATTCAAAAGGTATGAACCTGATTGGCACGCATTGCTTTGGGGACAAGCAGCAGAGAATGAAGATGATGAAGATTGAAAACAATCCAGAGATATGCTTGCGGTGTAGTGAGACCAAATTGTCATACGATGCTTGGATGTGGTGCTATGTTGCTGATATCAAAGGAGTGCCACCAGATTGCCCATTTATCTTAGAGCATTTGATGAGTATGCAGCATGCTGAGTCGAAAAATCTGTGAGCAACATTGCAGGCACTACAGGTTCACAAAGGATATTAACCATGAACTTTGCGATTGGTGGTCATGTTTTGCAATGCATCCGCTTAAGCGTCGTACTGTAACAAAGGAAAGCCCAATTCCAAGAGTTTGCCCTTTTGCCTTGGAACATTTGATGGAAGCTCAAAATGCTGAGCAAAGAGATTTGTAGACGATGCTATGAACATAACCATTACATTTGGCAGCCGTCGTGGTTCAGAAAACTCAGATTTCCGAACCATCACGATGCTGAGAAGTATTGGAATGAAGAGCATGCAGTCAGCTGTCCTTTTCCTGAAAAGAGTGACCCACCAAATTGGAAGCCAATTGCAGGCAAATTCGATGTTAGCGGGAATCCTCCTAAGCATTGCATTTATTTCATGGAGCATATGGTGGTTACAGGGCATTATGATCCAACAAAGTCGATTGAAGAGATACCACCTATGGAGGTGGAGCGATAATGTATGACCCTTGGAAAGCACAAGGTGATTGGGTTCCAATGCAAGTTCCGCTTGATTTGGATTTGGAAATCTGCTACTATAGGTGTAGGCATTGTGCTGTCGTGCAACCATTTTCCGGTGTGATTTGCGTTGAAGATTCATCCGTTCCTTATTCGGTTAAGTACAAAGAGCCGTTTACCAAACCTCCAAGGTGGTGTCCTTTTGCCTTAGAGCATTTGGTGAGTTCGCAATGCTAAGTAAAGAAGTTTGCAAAAAGTGCTACGAGAAGCACAACATTGCTTGGGTAAATAGGGAGTCTTGGGGGTATGAGGCTTCATTAAGAGGGATTGCTGTTCCTTCCTATGTCATATGTCCTGTCAATGACATTGCGTGGATTCATGAACAACCTCCTGAAAATTGCCCTTATGCATTGGAGCATGTAATGAAAACGCAGAATGTGAAGACGCGCAATTTGTTTGCTGAGAAGATGAAAGATGCGTCTAAATCGATTTATGAGGAAAATCCAGATTTAGAGGCATTTGATGAGGAACTCGGATGCTAAACAAAAGCATATGCATGAAATGTGTTGATAATTGGAATTGGAAAGATAATGAACAATGGAATCGCGGAATAGTTCGTTGTCGTTTTTGTGAATGGTCTTCTTCTCCTGGTTGTTTTGGCTATTGGAATTCAGGATATATTTCGTGTTTTGATTGCAAAATTACTTCGGCATGCAAGATGTATCAAATAGGAGTTCGACTTGTCAAATGGGGACCACCTTCAAGATGTCCGTTCCAATTGGAACATTTGCTAAGTGTGCAACACTATGTTGAGCAGAAAAATTTGTGAACAATGTGATATAGGTGTGCCTTTGAAGTTTTGGCTTTGTGAAATGAAACGAGACAACATCCTTATGATAGAGGGGTGTGAAGAGTGCAAACCTCCAATGTGTTGTCCCTTTATTCTTGAGCATCTTATGGAGGTTCAAAAATGTGTAGATGGGGAGATGTCGTTCATATGCATTTGAAGATTCCTGCGCACCTTAGTCATACTGGCAAAGAGTATATGAAACCAGTTGGAATAGACCGTTGCATTGCTCCGATTATCAAAGCTCTGAACGATGCAGGGATCACAACTGATGCGTCGTGTTGTGGGCATGAAAAGATACCAGGGAGTATTATCTTGTCTGACAATCGATGGCTTATTGTGTGTGATGAAAAAACTGCCAAAGCCTTTTTCGATCTTATGCCTATCACTATTCATGGAGAGCTGAAAAGTAAGCATGCTGAACCGTCCGACCAACAAGCTGGTTAGAATCTCGAAAGAGGTTTGTTTTAGAGCCAAGTGTGGTAAGTGTGAATGTTACATGGATCGTTCTGATGTGCCTAAATGGTGCTGCTATCACCTTGAACACTTGGTAGTTTCGCAAAACGTTGAACAGCTGATGAAGATGTAAAAAATGCTAAGCAAAAAAGTCTGTGAGAAGTGCACGCACTATGAGGAACATAAACATAACTCCGCTTGGACTTGCCATAGTCCTCCTAACTCGCTTCATTTACCTTTTTTGATGACTGGTGAGCTTTCCTATGTTCCAGATTGGTGTCCATACATGCTTGAGCATGTTATGATTTTGCGTGATAGAGTTGAACTCTGGAGGAACAAAAGATGAAGCCCAAACGAAAACACTTTGTTGAATTTTTTAGTCCAGGAACATTCCAAGCGGAGTATTCTACACGATCAATACCTTCTTGGAGTATTGCGAAGGCAATTAAGTTGTCGAAAAAGGTAATTGAACGTCATGGAGCAAAGCCTTATGGCTTTCAATTTGTCACGTGCATCTGTGCGGACCCAATTCCGGATGGTGAGGGTGGTAAGCTGAAGGTAGTTTCAAAGGAAGTCAAAAGAAGTGGCATGCATTATCTTGGTGGAGAGATTTTGAAGTTTGATGATGTCCCCAATACCAAGGAAAATAAGATTTTGCGTTCGAACATGGAATGTAACGATATGCCTGTTCTTGTTGTGAATAACAATTCATGGAAATGGACAGCTGAATTCAAAAAGGATGATGTCGTTGTAGACGAGAAGGGTGTGATTGTTCGTCGTGGGAATGACAAAGACATAATGGCTTATCGTAGAGAGAAGATCAGGGAATTCAGAAAGCGCTACGCTTGAGGAGAATAGAGTGAGAGCACTTATCCTGGGTGAGAAAGAGAAGAAGGCAATTGAAGAGTTAACGAGGTATGCGGATTCGCATCGGATAAACAAAAAGACGCTTGAACAAATGGCTCAAGGCAAAGCATTGCCAATCGGTGATGACCCGCATTACGTATGCTATCTGCCTGATGGTTTTCGGGTTGTATTTTCATTTGAAGAGCAACCTATGGGTTGGAGTCGTCATTTGTCGGTTTCAGTAGATGCACAAGATAAGTGTCCAAACCCTCATGCTGTCCAGTTGATAATGATGGAATTTGGATTTCGAGGTTCGATAAAGGATTGCTGCGTATGGACAGAAGACCTTGGTGAACGAGTAGCTGTAAATTTGGTGCAAGGAGAAATAGATTGAATTTTTTGAAAAATTTTTGAAAAATGGAGAAAAAAAGACAACAGGCAATGTATGCAAAGTGAGCAGAGGAGCGTTTCAAAGCGTGAGTGTGACCTGTAGCTTATGCTAATTTTACCTACACTCAGTTGCATTTTCTTTTAATTGCTCTTTTTTATGAATCTGGTGCAGGGAGAAGTGGAATGAATTTGGAGGAAATGAAAAACTGGATCGATAATGCCAGCTACGAACAATTGCTTAGTAGATGGCGACACGCCCCTTCAGGCGACCCTTTCTTTCAAGGTGAAATTGGCGAGTATTACAGCATGAAAATGAAAGAAAAGCGTGAAGAGATTGGCCCTGAAGGACATGTAACTGCAAGCAAAGCAATCGGGTGGTAGGTGTTAAACAAGCATATCTGCAAGAAGTGCAAACACATATATCATAGCAACAGTTTTCATAATGCGTGGTTTGAGAAATACTGGTTTTGCACTTTGATGGAATCGTGGCCTACTCCTATCGTTTGGGATACCCGGAAACCTCCAAAGAAATGTCCGTTTATCCTGGAACATCTGGTGAAAACACAAAACAAAAAATGCTCGTTATCATTGCGACTGAAGGAATTTGTCAATTGGGTTTGGAGAAATGCTAAACAAAGAAGTTTGTCAAAAGTGCACAAATAGATCATCTCCAGGTGCATGGTCAGACTGGAATGAAATCCTTTGGCAAGAAGGCGTGGTTTCTTGTAGTGTTTGGGGGCATGAAGTAAAGCTGCTGTCAACCAAAGAGCCCCCACCAGAGTATTGTCCATACTTGCTGGAATTGCTACTTTTTACTCAGAAGGAGTGTGTCAATGGCTAAGAAAGCGAGAAAGAAAACCAAAGTCAAATCGAAACCAAAACAGAAAACCAAGAAGAAACGCAAACGCAGAAAAAGCTCATTGCAAGTGGAAGTCCTTCGGCATGGGATCACCAAAATCCTGGGCAGACAAGTAGCAAAATACAGTGTTTGTCCGGATTGTGGAACGCATACTGATAGATTCGGAACGGAATCCACTTGGCGTGATGAAATTGGTTCTTGCGATATTGTCAAGTTTTACTGCGAGGAATGCCGATGTGAATGGCAGGTTTTCAAAAAAGCTAAGTAAACGTATTTGCCAAAGATGCTATGAGAAACGCGGAATCAACTGGCATGCTGGATATGATAGGTTTTGGCACAATTGTTGTGCTATGGAAGACAGCTGGAAGTTTGAAGAGGGTGACATAATTACCTATGCTCCAAATATCCCTCTTTGGTTTGTTCCGGAGAAATGCCCATTTAGGCTTGAACATTTGATGGAAACGCAGAATGACTTGCCCGTTAAATGCAAAAGCATGTGAAGCATGCTATAGACATTACGGTTGGGAAAAATTTGCTTGGTGCCCTATTACGGGCAGTTTGAAAAATTTGACGCCTGAGAGTTGTCCTTACTACCTTGAGCAGATTTTGACGTTACAAAAGTATTCAGAACAATGGATTGTTCCTATCGACGAAGTGGAGTGACAAAGCACATTATAATTGGTTGTTTGATGAAACTTGGGAATGCAGGAATGCTCCATATTTTTTGGGTTGCCCATTTTCGAGCGCAGTAAACAAAAACTGCCCAGTGCCGAAAGAATGCCCTTACGTCCTTGAGCACTTAATGGAGACGCAGAATGTTGAACAAAAAAGTATGTAAAAAGTGTTGGGACGAGAGACACACTTTTACCCCGCAAGATACGAGCGAGAAAACTTTTGAGCATTTGTGGAAAGAGCAGAAACATTTGAGGGATGTGAAAGAAGCAACTCACTGCGTTGCATCAGGTGTGCCCGCAGACGACTGTCCTTACCAGCTCGAACATTTGTTGGGGACACAAAATGCTTGATAGTTTGATGTTCTTTGTAACATTGGCAGCTGTGGTTGGCGCGATAGCAAATGCACGAAAAAAGCGATGGAGCTTCTTGATCTGGATAGTGACCAATAGCGTATTCGTTTGCTACAATTGGCATTTGGAAGCCTTTTCCCAAGTGGCTTTGTTTGGTGTTTATGTTCTCATCTCCATATCGGGTTGGATCAATTGGGGGAAGCAGAGAGTGATAGAGGAATGCAATGGTGAGTAATGGGTTATGCAATCCGTGGAATTTCTATAAAGTTCACCCCCAGCAAATCATATAACTTTTCATGAAGAAAAAGAAAGAATGGTGCAAATACAAGCCTGCTTGGGTTGAGTACAAGCGCATGGTTCGTTGTCCTGTATGTGGAAAGAGGCTACGTCCTAAAAAGCATTTTTGTATTGGGGGAGAATTCGTTGGTTGGAAATTGCCACCCCATAAAGCCAAATAAATTAAGGGGGTAAAATGAAAGAGCTGTTTATAATGCCTGACGAGAGTTGGAAATTTTGGTTTGTTGGAGACAAGGATGCGGATAGGTTAGAGGTCGGAAAAGCAACGCTAATTTGTGAAAAAGAAGGCGTGTTCTGGTATTGGTATGGTGGAGAAAACCCACCCTATTGGGGTGGCCCATTTGATAATGCTGTGCAGGGAGGGAACTACGAAAAGACAGAGGTCATTTCACGGGAACACGCACTTCGTCTTTTGGATGATGAAAAGTCTCGAAGGGTTTGAAATGTTCTCGGAAAGGACTAAAAAACGTTTTTGGTCAAAAGTCAAAACTCAAGGTGAGTGTTTGGTATGGTGTGGTGAGTCTGATCGATTTTTCTATCAAACACCAGCGGGTAATGGTTGTACACGCCATCCCAGGCATGTGCTTTTCGAGCTTGTGAAAGGTGAAAGAATAGGACAAAGGAAGTTTTTCCTTAGTTGCAAAAATCCAGATTGCATTCGGCCAGAGCACGTTATTTTGGGAACAGACTTGGCGGAAGACTTTTGGGCGAAAGTGGACAAGACGAAAGATTGTTGGGTTTGGACTGATAAGACAATAAGGTTTTTGCGTGATGGCAAAAACTTTCGTCCAGCTCGTCTTGTGTGGGAGATGTTGCATGGTCCCATCCCTAAGAACTATGTGGTTGTACCAGCTTGTAGGAATAAGAGATGTGTAAGGCCAGACCATTTGCTGTGTTGTTGTCGGAAAGACTTTTTGAAATTATTTGCTGCTATGGGGCGTCCAAAAAGCAAAGGAATTTCAATTCCGCTTCCAAAAGCACGGCGTCTTCGCGAGTCAGAAGTCCGTGAAATTTACGAGATGAAAAGGGCAGGGGAATCACAGAGGAAAATTGCTGACCATCTGGGTGTGACTGAAGGGGCTATAAGTAGATGGTGCAGAAAACTTGGTTTCAAAATGCGCTGCTCCAAAATAACATCAAGGAAAGTAAAGGCTATCAAGAGGCACTATGAAGCTGGGAAACTTGTTGCTTGGATTGCAAAACGTGTAGGACTTTCACAACCCACTGTATACAAGGTGATTAGAAATGGCTTTTTATGTGGTTCAGATTGACGGAAACAAATATCTCGCTCAGGACGAGAAGGTTGAAAGTGCAGTTAGCGATAAGAAGTGGGCCAAAGCATGGTCTACTCAGAATGGTGCTGAAAAAGCAATTGAAAGATTGAAGCTTCAACTCAAAAAGCATCGACCAAAGGTTAAGAGACTATGAGATGTTGAGCGAACGTGTTTGTAAGCGATGTAAGCACTATAGTGAATTGCTTCCTGAACTTTGGGATGTGCTTAGGTGGGGTGATGCGCTTAGAAAATATACGTCTTCTGATACGTGTTCAGCAATTGGAAATACTGACGTGGTTAATTTTGGGTCTGTTAATTGGGAATGTGATTTGTACTATCCGGATCATGCTACTCGTGCAAGCGTGTTTTCTAAATCTCCTCCCAACGATTGTCCTTTTCAGCTTGAACATTTGATGGAGACGCAAAGCAATGTTAAGTAAGGATGTATGTCGAAGGTGCTGGTATGAAGATGATAGCCTTACTTTGGGTGACGAAAAGCGTCGCCAACGTGATTTCAAAGCATTTGAGCATATATTTGACGAGCGTCACAAAGTGCTTTGTCCTTATTCCAAGACTAAAAAAGCAGCAGAGTCCGCTCCAGTAAATGTTCAAGACCCTCCTCCAGCATGGTGTCCTTATAAGCAAGAACACGCAAAAAGCGAAGCAAAAGTGTGTGCTGTAGCGGTTGAAGGAACTCACATAAAGTTTGTTCCTGCACCTCCAAAACCAAAAACGAAGGTATGGTGGGTTGTAAATAAGTACGAGAACAATTGCATTGGCAATATCGGGTGGTTTGGTAGATGGAGGAAGTATTCGTTCTTCCCAAAGTCAGACACAGTGTTTGAGGAAGTGTGTTTGAGGGAGATAGCGAATTTTTGTGAGAAAGAGACGCAGGAACACAGAAAGCAAAGGAGGAATAAGCATGGACAAGGCTGAAGGAATTAAAGCTATCATTGCACTTCAAAAGATGGTGGGCGTTGATGAACCGCTTGAAAGAGCGGAAAGAGAATGGGATGCGATGTCTGATTACGATAAGAAAAACACGATGGCAGCTTATCGGACATTCTTTTCGAATTGAGATGCTGAGCAAGAAAATCTGCAAACGATGCATTAATGCTTTCCAAAGCTATGATAGGCCGTCATGGAGTTTGGATGACGAGTACTATTGGCGAGAAAAGAGATTGCGTTGCCGTCGTGGGTTGAAGAAATATGTGCGTTGGGATGGCAGGGGAAGTGATGTGTTGATTGATGCAGGACCTCCAGAATGGTGTCCATTTGCTCTTGAACACCTAATGGAAACACAAAAATGCTGAGCAAAAGAGTTTGTAGGAAATGTCGTGATAGCCGTCCTCATATCGGTAATTGGACTGAAAAGGACGAAATGCGGTGGAAGAATGGGTGGCTTATCTGCCCCATGCCTTTTGTTAAGTTGCAAAGACCGGTCAAAACTGTTGAATTCGCAATTTCTGGTTCTCCCCCATTAGAATGTTCCTATATCCTTGAGCATTTGTTGGCGACTCAGATGGAGACGCAAAATGGAAAAACGCCCGATGTCATTGGAAACGGCTTTGAGGTTGCAAGAGATTGAAAAGAAAGCTGAGAAGTTTGCTGAACGAGTTTGGAAAAGAGTAAAGGAGGAAGTTGACGATGGAAAACAAAGAACGAAAAGAAACAAATAGCGCATTAGGTCATGCGGTGGTTGGAGGTGCAGCTGGTGCTGGTACGTATGCAGTTATTGGTGGTGTAGGAGTTGCTATTGGTGGAACTGCGATTGCACTTGGCTTGGGAAGCTTTATTGCTATTGGAGCAGTTGTGGGGCTTGCTGCTAAGGCTCTACGGGATACTTGAGTGATGCTAAGCTACGCAAATTGCGTAAAATGTTGTATTCAAAATGGAAAATATATCCCCTCATGGGTGTTGGCTATGAGAAGCAATTTGATGGTCTGTCCAACAAAGATCAAAGGTATGAGAGGTGGTGTTACTCGAATGACCAATCCACCACCTGAGTGGTGTCCTTACGGCTCAGAGCATTCAGAATTTGTTTGCAAAATGTGCCTTGAGAGAATTGATTGGGCTTATTGCCTTCTTGGATACTATTGGGCAGAACTTCCAAAACGATGCCCATACTATCTCGAACAGCTGGTGAGGACGCAATGCTTACATTCAAAAAGCAGGAGTACGATAATCAGATGGACCCGGAAGTTGTTGAACTATGTGATGCCATGAATTGTTTGCCTGGAATCAAAACGACGGAATCTTGTTCAGGACACGGTAAAGGTCCTCTTATCGTTTTCTTCCAAGTGCGAGACCCTATTGGAATTTTCTTTCTGGCTCGCTGCGTAGATAGAAGATATTTCCGACACGGCAACACTTGGCAAATCACACTTTCCGTTGGTGATCGAATAGGTAATAACGGATACTTGCCGACAACCTATTTGTTACAAAGCGCAGCTTATGGTGAGCAGGCATACCAGGAAGCTAATGACTTGGTTACGAATATTGTGCACCATCTGAATCACAAAAATTTTCTCAAAGGTTACTCCATTGACCTTAGCAAATTTGATGTTGAGGGAGAAGAATTGGGTGATGATTGGTGGGATGTGATAAAGCAATGCTGAGCAAAAGAGTTTGTAGAAAATGTTGCGAATCCTATAGAATCATTTGGCAAGCTCCTGATGAAAAATTGTGGAGCAGAGGTATAATCAGATGTCCAACTGAGGCAACTGGACCGGATGATGATTATAAGTACCTTGAAATTCATTCTAAGTGGCCTATAGGGAAAATACCGCCTTACTGCCCTTATGTCCTCGAACAGCTTATGGAAATGCAAAAAGGAGAAGAGTATGTCACAAGTGACATTGAGTGATGTGATGTGGAGCAATATGAAAGCTGAGGAGCTTGAACGCAAAATGAAGTGCGAGAAAGACCCAAAAAAGAAAGCCAAGCTCAAAAAGCAATTTGATGCTCAATGCAAGAAAACGATTGGACTGATTCGAAAAGGTGACCGGCAGAGAGGATTCAAGGAGAGTATTTGATGAAACGTGACTGGTGTAAATACGTTCACAGAAATCGAACTCAAGGAGATTGCCAATTAGTTACAGCTGCCAATGCCTACTATTATCTGACAGGCAAAACAATCACTAAGAGGCGATATGAACGTCTAATTGATTTGTGTGGTTGTCGTCATGGTTCCGCCACTTGCATAGAAAAGGTTCACAAGGAATTGAAAATAGAGCCAAAAAAGTTGTATTTGAGTGTTTTCGAGTTTACATTTGGGAAGAAGATTTTGTTGCCTATGGAACTAAATGTTTGGCACAAGTACTATGGTTTTCATTCTGTTTTGATTGTAGATTTTGAGCGGCGGGTAAATGCAGTCAGGATTACGAATTTCAAGTATGCGACAAGTGACGGTTGGATTTTTCTTGATGACCTTTCGCACTTTGCTGACTTGAATAATGACCGGAAAGAACCACGTTGGAAGATGAGGAGATTTGGTTTAGCTGGATCGAAGCGATGCTAAGTAAAAAGGTTTGCAAAAAATGCATTGAAAGAAACACCGGGGTATCAGTTTGGACAGACAAATGCGCAGATGTTTTGGTTGAGGTTAAATTGCCTAAAAAGTGTCCATATTATCTGGAGCATTTGGTGGCTATTCAAATCGAACCTTCCAAACTTGATATAGAAGAATGCAAATGTCCCTATGCCTTCGAGCATATGATTGGTAGCCTTCAAAAGGAGAAGATGCTAAGCATAAACTGACCGTTGTGAAATCTCCTACCTTAGTAGCAAAAGCGGTAGTGCTCTGGACTTCTCTCTAAAATCCGTAAAATTGACCTATGGCAGACCTTATAATCTCTCATGCTGAGCAAAGAAATTTGTCGGAAATGCATCAGCAAAGAGCGTCAGTGGAAAGAATCGGATGACCAACGGTGGATGCACGGGTTTGTTGTTTGTCACGCTACTCCAATGATGGATACGTGGCCTTTTGTTTTTAGAGAAGCTCCAATTTATTGCATTTACAGGCTCGAACAGATGATGGGGACGCAAATGAAGAAGAGAAGGTTCAAACGCAAAAAGCGGATTGAAAATAGATGTCCTAAGTGTGGAAAGTTTGCCAGAAACATTTGGTGGGCTGACCCAGCTCCAGTCTATCAGTGTAAGTGTGGATATTGCTGGTAATCTCGTGGTGCGGAAGGGAGGTTGAAAAATGCCAGAGATTTTCTTGACCAGAGATTTGGAACGATTTATCGAGCAACAAGTGTCTAAATGGGTCAGGCTCAAAGAGGCTGAACTTGCTATAGCCTTGCTCAAAAGCGGGCAGTGGAGTCCTGAGCAAGGTGAAGCTGCACGAACTATCATTGACAAATGGCTTGGTATAGAGCACAAGTAAAGGATGCTGGATAGAAAAGTCTGTCAAAAATGCAAGCATTATGAGAGGCTGACTTGTGGGCGATTTTGGCGTTGCAACAGTCTCGTCTCTAATGGCTATGGTTTGAAGATGGAAGAGACGGATATTTTCGTGCCTCATTATTGTCCATTCGTGTTGGAACATATATTGGTTGCGAGACAGGGACTGAATGTCGTGCCTATCTATCCAAAATGCTAAATGAAAGTCTGCAAAAATGTTGAGTAAAAAAGTCTGTCAAAGATGCAAGCGCTTTCGTGATACCTATGGTTTGCTCGGTCAATGGAGATGCTTGATGTCAGAATTTGATGAAAGAGGGTGGTATGAGTTGCGTAAAAACAGCATTCCTCCTCCTGACTGTGCTTATGTGCTTGAACATTTGTTGGATAATCAATGTACGGGATTCTGCACAAAACTGCCCACGCACTCGATTACGTTGGAGCAGATGCGAATGAAAAGGAAAATTTTCGATACGTGAAATGCTAAGTAAAAAATGAAAAAGAGTGAAATAGCTGAATTTTATGAAGCCTGCACTGGGTTCAAAGCCAAGGACACAAGAGGTTGCCTGGACGACATGAAGCGTATTATTGAAGCTTGGAATCTGCCATTGACCGAAGTGACAATTGAAAACCATGGTAGTAATTGGAACAAATATTCCAACCGCACTTGGCTTGAAAAACAGGCAGTTGCGGCAGGCGGAAATTTTAACAAAGGGATTCGCTGGTGGTTGGTGCCGAAAAGCCAGCCAAAAACGATTGAATCCAAAACATGCAAGCAGTGTAAGAAAAAAAGGGCACGATGGTTCTGCACTCGTTGGCTTTATCGTTACCATTGGTCTTTCCCTGAATGGTGCCCTTATTTTCTGGAAAAGCAATTGGAACTTCAAGATGTTGAACAAAGATATGTAAACGGTATCCAAAATGCTAAGCAGAAAAATTTGTGAACGATGTAGGCGTTATAAACTTTTTCGAGACAGCGGTCTTTACTTTTGGGTTTGTTCCGTTTTACCAAGTGACCCGACAGTGTGGTGGGATTTGAGTAAAGGCTGCTCACCACCACTTTCATGCCCATTTATTCTCGAACACCTTCTTGCCACCCAGGAGGCTAAAGGATGTTTGGAAGGCTCGATTTGAAAACAGTGGAATGTCCTTATTGTCACGGGTCAGGTAAATCACAGAAGAACCGTAAACAGCCTTGCCAAGAGTGCAATGGGTCGGGTACTGTTCAAGTCTGCAAAAGCTGCGGTGGTATCTATGGCAAAGAATGCGTAGACAAATACGTTGATCAATCCTACTGTGAGCGTAGGAAGGATGACAAACTTACCCAAGGTCTTATTTTAATGCATGGAGTTACTGCTGCCGGTAAAAGTGATCTTGCCAAGGTTCTCGCTTCCTATCTGGACTGTGAGAGAATCTGCACTTCGAAAATAAAACATGCTCGTGGATGGCGTGGAATTCAGCATGGGGACAATCGTAGGGATTTAGTGTATGTTAGTATTCAGGACATGCTTAGCACTAAATTTGGATTTGGAGAAGAAATTGTTGTTATTGACGGGACTTATGCTAAGCGACATTGGAGACAAGGTATTTATCATATTTGTGACCAGCTCAATATTCCTATTGCTATTATACATTGTGTCTGCGAGGACGAAATCGAGGTTAAGAGAAGAATTGATGATCGATATGATAAGAATCCCAAGTCGCCACATAGTGAAGCCAGTGACTTTTCGTATTTTGATACTGAGAAGCGATATATAGAGGAGTTATTGGTTGATAAATTTCCAAGGCCAGAGATGGTCGGAATTATCGCGTTTGATACTCATAGAATGGTAATTAACCATGTTTCTCTTGCGGGGACTCATAAATTTAGTTGCTTTGTTGAACGAGCGCTGAAACAAGTGCTTATTATGGGTTTATATCCATCCAAAAATGCTAAGTAGTCGCTCTTTTAAGGGATGAATATGGAAAAAGCAGAAGTTTGCCCTCATTGCAAATATTCAAAACGTATTGCTCAGAATGACGGAGTAAAGCTGACTTGCCAGCTTGAACGAGGCAAAAAAGAATGCCCATATCATCTGGAGCATGTAGTTGTCGGAAATGGGGACGAACGCTTGTATGTCTATGAAATTGGATATGGCACCTGTGAAGAGTCCCAATTTTGGCAGTACATGCATAGAGAAAAGTTTACAGAAGAGCAGCTGTTTGATATTATCGAGGATTGTTTGTTTATTGCTTTGAAAAAAATGAGAGAACCTGATTCAGAATTCGAGCACCAACAGCACCCATCGTTCCAAGATTTGATGAGCAGCTGGCGAAAAGATGCAATTTTCCATGAAGAGCTTGAAAGAAGAGGGTTTCAACATATCGAGTTTACAGCGAGTTTCAGTGTTTTTGGCTGGGCTAAAGCTGATGTGCCTGGCAATTGGGATGGGCATACTTGTCCAGATAGCAAAGCGCTTCAAAAGAATTTGTGGAGACGTTTAGAACAACAAAATGCTGAGTCCAAAAATCTGTAGGAAATGCGAGCACAACCTAAGTCCGTTTACCTTCGGTATGGCAATTTGTGAATGGGAACCGCAAGATAACCATCTGAAAAGCGTGACTGATAATCCACCTGATGGTTGTCCATATGTTCTTGAACACCTAATGGAAACACAAAAGTGCTAAGCAAACGACTCTGTAAACAATGCTGGGTTAGAGCAGTTAAGAGTTCTTCTCTCTGGAAAGCGTGGTCACAAGGTAGGGAGTGGCTTGAAAAGGCAACGTGGGATGATGGGGAGAGAATAGCCTGCGTAATTTGCGGTCAAGACTCTGGGAGAGTGGGCTTTCATATCCCAGTAGATGCGGAACCTCCTGATGAATGCCCTTTCCAGCTTGAACACCTGATGGAAACGCAAAATGTTGAGCCGTAAAGTCTGTGAGAAGTGCAATTACCATCAGGGGAATGTCTATGATTATGCCTACTGGTTCTGTTATAGTTTAGACTACATTTATCGCATAAAATGCAGAGAAGACGACACCCATCCACCTGAATATTGCCCGTATTTTCTCGAACACTTAATGGAAACTCAAAATGCTAATAAAACGCAGCGTGCTTGATACAAAACTTTCAATTGGTTATACACCGACGCCATGGTACAAACGCTTTTGGTATGAATGGAAGCTGTGTAGAAATAAAGGAAATTGGGATTTCAGTGATTATCCGCCAATTGAAAAATGGGATAGAAATATTTGCTTCAAATGCTTTCTCAAAAATAAGCATACTGACATCTGGCAATCAGATTTGATTTTGGTCAAAGAACCCCGTTTGATGATGTCTTGTTGCGCAACGAATAGTTGGATACCCGTTGACCTTGGCCCACCAGATGAATGCCCTTTTCAAGTTGAACACCTGTTGGAAACCCAAAATGCTAAGTCGTAAAGTCTGCCAAAAGTGCAAACAGTATAAAGAATTCGGTCACGAAACTGACTGGCATTGCCTCCCAGCTGACCCAGTGCTCGCTAACTACCCCCTGAGAATGAATAAAGAAATGGATTGGTTGCCAAAAGATTGCCCATTTGTGCTGGAACACGTGCAAGAAACAGGACACGCTTTGTCATTGTTTCCTCTGTTTCATGACCCACGAAAAAATGCTGAGTAGAAAAATCTGTGAGAAATGCAAGCACTATCGTTTGGTTGAAGAAAATGAATCCTGGATATGCCTGCGTGGTGATACCCCTTACTTCCTCACAAAATTATCGGAAAATCTTCTGCCACCCAAATACTGCCCCTATAAACTCGAACACCTCCTCGCTAACCAACCACCTTGGAGGATAAAAAGATGAGCAAATGTCGAATCTGCGGAAATGAGCTGAAAAAGCCTGATGAAATCGAATCAGAAGAATGCATTGAATGCATGTTCCTATGTGAATTGTGCGGTAGCCATGACTGGACCGATAGCAAATTGGGTAATAGGTTTAATGGACCCCATACCTATTGCCCTGCCTGCGACCATTGGACTGACCAATGGAAAGCCTCTGAAAGACTCAAAAATGCTGAGTCACAAAATCTGTGAAAAATGCTGGATTGAATCGGGATTTCCTAAGCACGTGTTCCAGCAAGCGTGGAAATATGACAAAATTTATTGGAAAATACATTGTATTACGGGGTTGCTACAACTGCCTGGAAGCGAATGCCCATTCCAACTCGAACACCTAATGGAAACTCAAAATGCTGAGTAGACGTATATGCGAAAAATGCAGACACTATGCGATAGTATCCAGCCAACGATTCTGGCTCTGCTTTGGACCAGGTGCACGAAGAATCCCTGCTTATCGCGCCCCTGAAAGTAACGTCCCACCCCATTGCGAATACGCCCTGGAACAATTACTGGAAAACCAAACACCACCTATCTGTGCGGAGAATCCAAAATGACAGGCGATAACCGAATCTTTAACGTCA
>Ga0180432_10004781_pt1 | contig 18386 bp, 18 predicted proteins | sample SS_ome_10_FD_132414 | JGI IMG/M metagenome (GOLD analysis project Ga0180432, IMG submission 132414) | Hypersaline lake sediment archaeal communities from the Salton Sea, California, USA - SS_1_MS_2 metaG | ecosystem: Environmental > Aquatic > Non-marine Saline and Alkaline > Hypersaline >...
AATCTGCACGTGGAGCTGATCGTGCCCGTGGCACTGGAGCCTGGATCACACTTCGCCATTCGCGAGGGTGGCAAGACAGTTGGCGCTGGCGTTATCACCAAGATCATCGAATAGGATGGGAGGCTTCGAAGAGACCGCGGATAAGACTCTTCGAGCATGACATATGGCCAAAAAGGCAAACCGTGTCGTGGTCACGCTCGCGTGCACCGAGTGCAAGGAGCGTAACTACACTACAGAGAAGAACCGAAGAAACGACTCCGGCAGGGTGGAGCTTCGGAAGTATTGTCGTCGCTGCCGGACACACACCCTGCATCGGGAAACCAAGTAGTCGCGATCGTGTGACCTGGGAGAAGTGGTCTCCGGGTCACTTCGCAGGCGAGTAGCTCAATTGGCAGAGCAACGGTCTCCAAAACCGTAGGTTGCGGGTTCAATTCCTGCCTCGCCTGCCTGGGTGCAGACACCGTGTCGAGGCCGAGGCTGTTTCGTGATGGAGGTAGCCTGGGATAGAGAGTAGCCCGACTCTTCATCACTGGCGCACCGGACAGCGATGCGGTGTCTTGAGCGTAGGGCGTCGGCTGACCGACGCACTCTGGAGGCGCGTGTGGCGAGGAAAAAGACCAAGGGCAAGAAAGAGAATCGCATCGTCGCCTACCTGAAGGAGACGCAAGCAGAGATTCGCAAGGTTCACTGGCCGACGCGCAAGGAAGCCAGGAACCTCACCAGTGTCGTGCTCGCTGTGACGGTGGGGATGAGCATCTTCCTGAACGGTGTGGACAATCTGTTCTCCTGGCTGGTCAGCCTGGTGGTGGGCTAGCGAGTGTGGCAGCAGCACCTGTAACGCTGCCTACCTTCTCCTTGCCCGGAAGCATAGTTGAGAAATGATGGAAACAAGCGAGGTACCCCTGGAAGAGCAACACGAGGGGGAGACGACAATCGATAGCGATGCCGAGGAGACCTCAGCGCCGGGAGTCGATGGATTGAGGACACTTGACGCATCCGAGCCACCGGAGATTCAGGCCGCTGGACCGGAACCGGAGTCCGTCGAGGCTGAATCCACAGTGGACGTTGTTGCATCGGAGCCGGAGTCGATAGAGGCCGAGTCCGAAGCGGACGCTGCTGCATCCGAACCGGAGTCCGTCGAGGCCGAATCCACAGTGGACGTTGTCGTATCGGAACCGGAGCCCGTAGAGGCCGAATCCGGATCCGACGAGGAGGGCGCTGTTCCAGAGGCCGTAGAAAGGCCTGAGGGCACCGCCTGGTACGTCATACACAGCTACTCCGGCTACGAGAACAAGGTCCGCAAGAACCTCTTCCAGCGCATCGAGTCGATGGAGATGGGAGACCATATCTTCGACGTCATTGTCCCCACGGAAGAAGAGGTTGAGATCAAGGATGGCCACAGGCGTATCTACAAGAAGCGCGTCTTCCCTGGCTACATACTCGTCGAGATGCTGCTGACCGAGAACTCGTGGTACGTCGTAAGAAACACGCCCGGTGTTACCGGCTTCGTTGGCTCAGGAAACGACCCCACTCCGTTGCGGCAAGACGAGGTAGACAAGATCATCAAGCGCATGGAGGTGGAGACGCCCACCATCAAGGTCGGCTTCAGAGAGGGCCAGACAGTGCGCATCACCGATGGGCCATTCTCCGAATTCATGGGCACCGTAGATGAGATCTTCCTGGATCGAGGGAAGGTCCGAGTGCTAGTCTCGATGTTTGGGCGCGAGACGCCCATCGAGCTAGATTTCCTGCAAGTAGAGAAGCTCTAGGGGTAGGCGCTGTTGCACCCCGGAGCCAATCGGCTCTGGCGATGGAGGACCAATGGCGAAGAAAGTAAGTGCGATAATCAAGCTGCAGATACCGGCTGGCAAGGCAAGTCCTGCCCCTCCGGTGGGGCCAGCTCTTGGCCAGCACGGATTGAACATCATGGCCTTCTGCAAGGAGTACAATGCCCGGACCGCTGGTCAGGTAGGCATGATCATACCGGCAGAGATAACGGTCTACGGGGATCGGTCTTTCACATTCATCACCAAGACTCCCCCGGCAGGTGACCTTCTTCTCAAGGCCGCCGGAGTGGAGAAGGGCTCTGCCGAGCCCAACCGCGAGAAAGTCGGCACGGTCACGAAGGCACAGATCAGGGAAATCGCGACGTTGAAGAAGAAGGACCTCAGCTCAGTGGATATCGAGGGCGCCATGCGCATCATCGAGGGAACAGCTCGTAGCATGGGAATCGACGTCGTTGCATAGCGGAGGGATCGATCGATCCCCCCGGGAGCCATAGCACAGTGGGAGGGCGCGACTGCCCGCTAGTACCACGGAGGATGAGAATGCCGAAGCGAGGAAGGAAGTACCGAGAAGCCAGGAAGCTCGTCGACCCAGACCAGACCTACACACCACTAGAAGGTCTGAAGCTTCTGAAACAGATCGCTTTCGCCAAGTTCGACGAGGCGGTCGAGGTTCACATGCGGCTGGGGGTCGATCCCCGTCATGCCGACCAGCAAGTTCGCGGGGTCGCCAGCCTGCCGGCCGGCACCGGCAAGTCCGTTCGCATTCTGGTCTTCGCCGAGGGTGAAGCCCAGAAGTTCGCCGAGGAGAGCGGCGCTGACTACGTCGGAGTAGACGAGTACGTGAAGAAGATCCAAGAGGGCTGGCTCGAGTTCGACGTGATTCTTGCCGTGCCCCAGGTCATGGGGAAGGTGGGCAGACTGGGCAAGATCCTGGGGCCCAGGGGATTGATGCCCAATCCCAAAGCCGGCACCATAGTGAAAGCCGACGACCTCCCCGGAGCCATTGAGGGGATTAGGCAAGGACGCGTCGAGTTTCGTGTCGATCGTACAGGGAATCTGCATGTTACTTTCGGTCGGATTAGCTTCACCGAGGAGCAGCTTCTTCAGAATCTGTCCTCGGTCATGGACACCATCCTGCGGGCCAGGCCGCCCAGTCTGAAAGGGCAGTTCATCCGGCGCGCGGTGCTCACCAGCACCATGAGCCCGGCTATCAGACTGGACGTGCAAGCGACCATGGAGCTTCAAGAGGCCTAGGTACCAGCAAGGATCGTTGAGAGCCTGGAAAACTCGAAACGCATACCTTTGTCGTAGATCGCAGGTGCGCCCAGACGCATAATGCCCATACGGTGCCTGCTGAGACGAAGACGGACATAGTTGTGGCGGCGCTCCTGTCCGCGCGAGATGTCAGGACAGGGCGGACCCACTATCTCCAACGGGAAGTCTTCGTGTCGGCAGACGCGGAGGCTTTTCTCGTTGGGCACATCACCGAGAAGGAGGTGGAACACATTTGGCCATATCACGGGAGAAGAAAGAGGAACTCGTAGCTCAGTACGTGAGTCTGTTGTCCGGTAGCCAGGTATCCATCTGGGCCGACTACTCGGGCCTCAGCGTGTCGGAACTCAGTGACCTTCGAAGCCAGTTGAGAAAGCATGGCGTGAAGATGCACGTTGCCAAGAACACGCTGCTAAGGAGAGCCATCGAGCAGGTTGGCCTTCCCATACCGGAGGAGTACCTGGTGGGGCCCACGGCCCTCGTACACCTGGGCGATACGATCGCGGCTCCTGCCAAGATCGTGACCGATTTCGCGCGTGCCCACAAGCAGTTCGAGATCAAGGGTGGTCTCACCAGTGGCAAGATCCTGGCGCGCGCTCAGGTGGATGGACTGGCACGTCTGCAGCCGAGAGAGGTGTTGTTGGCTCAGGTGCTGGCCGGCATGCAGGCACCCATCTCTGGCCTGGTCAATGTCCTTGCCGGGACATTCCGTGGCCTGTTGTATGCCCTTCAAGCACGCGCCGAGCAGCTTGAAGGAGCCACTAGCTAATCTGGAGAACGTACCCTAGACCTAAGGAGGTCCGAACGAATGCCTATACCTGAGATCATCGAGGAAGTCAAGAAGCTGAATGTGATGGAGCTGGCCGAGCTAGTCAAGGCCTTGGAGGAGGAGTTCGGCGTAAGTGCTGCCGCTCCCGTTGTTGCCGCCGCAGCAGGGCCAGGAGCCGCTGCCGCCGGGCCGGCCGAGGAAGAGGAAGAACAGACCGAGTTCGACGTCGTTCTGAAGGAGATCGGCCCCAACAAGATCAAGGTGATCAAGGCCGTACGCGAGCTGACCGGCCTCGGTCTGCGCGAGTCCAAGGAAGTCGTTGACACCGCGCCGTCTACGGTGGTGAAGGCACTACCCAAGGACCAGGCCGAAGCGGCCAAGGCGAAGCTGGAAGAGGTCGACGCTGTTGCAGAGCTGAAGTAGGCCCACCGGTTCACACCGATCCGGGGCCTCGCTCTAGTGCTGTCCATTCGGTAGCCTTGCCCTTGTCGCGACAGAATGCGCCAGGGGCAAGGCAGAACCGATTGCTCAGACATCGGCAGGCACTGCGAGTCGAGCGCGCCGTTCCACGGGGCACCAGGAACTCTCGACTCAGGGTGCATGGTGAAGCAGTAACCCGGGCACGATGAACGATAGACTGCCGCAGGCTACCTGGCGGTGTCGGTTCAGAGGACCTGCGTTGACAAACCAGACCAAGCTGTGTATAATGCAATCCGTATACTCCCGGTGGTAGGCTGCGCCTAGTCAGCGCAAAGGAGAACAGGGGATTGTCCGTGCAACTGAGACGAGGCGAGTCAGTTGATAGTCTGCTGAAGCGCTTCAGGAAATCGGTATCCGCGAGCGGCATCCTCGGAGACGTGCGGCGTAAACGCTGGCACATCTCCAAGGGCGAGCTTCGCCGGATGAAGAAGAAAAAGGGTATTCGCAAGGCCAAGCGCAAGCAGCGCCAGCACGATCGCCGCAGCGCGCGATGATTGCCGCGGCCAGACGAGGATAATGGGAGCGCATATGCCGCAAAAGGGATCCAGCAAAGAACAGAAGATAGAGATTGAGGGTACAGTCGTCGAGACCCTGCCGAACACGATGTTCAAGGTCAAGCTAGACAATGAGCATGAGGTGTTGGCATACTTGTCCGGCAAGATGCGGAAGTACTACATCCGCGTCCTATTGGGCGACCGGGTGCTCGTGGAGTTGACTCCCTATGATCTCAACCGAGGACGCATCACCTATCGATACAAGAAACGCAGAGCGATGGCCAATGGAGAATCGCGCTAAACTCACTCCGACGTACTGGCGACCTCGGAGCTATCCGCGTCTGACGACGAGTCTTTGAATCGCTCTCGGTAGTTACCCAACAGCTCGACCACGGCTCGATTGGCAATCAGAGCGACCAGTCCGGTCCCGACGAACACGGCAGGCAGAACCAGAACCAGACTCAGTACTACCGTTGCCGCAGTCAAGAGAGCCAGCAGCAGAGCGGCCAGCGGATTCGATAGCGCAAGGAAGAAGGCATTGCGCACGGCAAGCAGCAGCTTCGTCTCCTTCAGCTCCAGTAGCATAGGAAAGACGTAGACCTGCACTATGCACCAGTATAGCAGCATACTGAAGAACAGTGCCTGTACCCAAATCACCCAAGTCCCTTCCCATCTCCCGTAGAACCAGATGTTGGTCACCAGAATGATCGGTACGAGGATATCCAGCCACCCCCAGGCCCAGCTTTTCAGAATGAACTTCTTCGTCCCCTCCCAGAACAAGCCAAATGAAATCGGCTTGTCGTGCGCCATGAAATTCGCACAGTAGAAGACTCCCGCAGTAGGAGGAGGTGCCAAGAATAGGAACAGTATCGCGGCCAGCAACGGCTGTCCCAGGTAACTGGCCCCAATAGGCAGGCCGAGACCTATGCCCCACCAGGCCAGGTTGATCCCTGCGAGAGTGAATAGCTCTTCGTACGTGTTCTGCAACGCCCACCAGTAGATCCGCAGTGCAGTTCTCATGATATCATGTCCCCCCTGAGAGATTGACTCCCCTGCTATTATGGGAGTGCGTGGGTCCTTGTCAAACGGGCCAACTTGGGGTCAGATTCCGATCGGAGGCTCGCACCCTTCAGGCGCATAGTCTCGCCCTCACGCTCCTTGGATTTGCCAACCGAGCCGGAATCCAGCAGCCTGGGCACCGGCGTTATCTGGTCCACCGCTACGACCGCGAGGACCAATGCCCCTTGCGGCGCAGCAGGATGCTGCCGTGACTGCCAGCAAGCACCACCCCGTACTCAGGGGATACCTGCCAGTACGGTCGAAACAGCCATCGGGAGAGGATAGCATCCCTTGAAGCGATCATCGAACCGTTCGATCACGCGTACAGGATACGCGCCGATGTTTGCCCGTGCGCCACTCGTCGCTCTGCTGGCGGCCCTGCTGACGGCACTGCAAGCCTCGCTCCAAGCCTGTTCACCTCCTGGCCCGTCGGTCAAAGGTGCAGTCATGTGCCGCTCCCTGACGGGCCAAGGCCAGCCCGTCACCACGGTCGAATCGTACAACCCAACCGATACGTTCCACTTGAGCCTCGAGACTGAACATTGCCCGCCCAGCGCCAAGATCGCTACCACTTGGTTCTTCGGCGACCGCTATCTCTGTCATCTGAGGGAGCCGGCCGTGCGCGGAGGGACCGGGCACGTGGCGTTCAGGCTACCACCCGTAGATCCCTGGGGCATAGGAGACTACAGGGCGGAAGTCTTCATCGCAGGGAACAGAATGGAAGCCCTGGCTTTTCGGGTCACGGCACCCGACAATGCCATCCCTTCGGAGATCACGAGTGCAGTCATCACAGTGGGGCCGGACCACCAGGAGAACTCGATGTCTGCGAGGCCCTGCTTCGCACCATCCGATCGGATCAAGTGCGTGGTATGCGCGGACATGGGCGCCTACTCCAGCCTTGCGGTCCGGTGGTACGCCAACGGGAGGCTGCTTCGATTCCCTGCTCAGTCAGAGTCGGTCTGCTCCAACATCGAAGGAGAGTGCTACGAGTTCTTGATCGACATCGATCAGCAACTGGCGCCGGGGGAGTATCAAGCCGACGTGTACCTTGATCAGACCCTGAGACGCAGCCTCGTCTTCTGGGTGGAAGATCCTTCAAGGCAATCCCCCGCCATGGGCCTCGTTGCCTTCTCACAGGGTCTAGATCCGACCGGGCAACCGATTCATCCCTCCACGTCCTTCCCACCGGGGACTCGGTCCGTCTACGCTGTCTACGAGTTCGCCGGCATGCACGATGATCTGCTATGTGAAGAGTCGTGGCTTCTGAATGGGAAGGTACAAGCATCTCAAAGCCACCAATGGCAGGCAGGAGCCCGCGGAAGTCGGTGGCTCAGCTTGACATCGCCACAGGCGCTCAGCTCTGGCAGCTACGAGCTCCGCCTCAGCGCAGACGGGGACGTGCTGCGCCGCGGGCACTTCCGCATCGAGACGGGTGACGAGGCCGGAGCACTGTACAGAGACGATTTCAGCGATCCCGAGAGTGGCTGGGGAGAAACCACCGTGGAGGCCGGCAACTCCAGCTATGGAACCGGCATCTTCTGCATCACAGTGGATCAACCTCAATGGTTGGTGTGGAGCACGGCCGGTCAGGAGTTCGATGACTTCGTCCTTGAGGCAGACGCCTGGCAAGCATCCGGCCCTGCGGACGCCAGCTATGGCATTGTGGCTCGCTACACGGACGCTGATCACTTCTACCGTTTTGAGATTGGGGGAGACCAACAGTACTCCATCTCGAAGTCCAGCCCTCAGGAATGGGTGAGCCTCGTCGACTGGGCCGAATCCCAGGCAATCCTTCCCAACAGAAGCATCAATCACATCAAGATCGCCTGCCGAGGGACGGTCTTGAGTCTTCGCGTCAACGGGGAGCACCTCGTCACGGTGACGGAGGATAGCCTCGTTCGCGGTGATATCGGGCTAGTCGGTGCTACCTTCGATCAGGGTGGCGCTGTCCTGTGCTTCGACAACGTGAAGGTATCAGCCCCAGACGACTAGAGACACTGCAACGCAACTCACCGCCTCGGCTCGTGTTTTCTACCAGTGAGAGACACCAACAGCGTCAGGAGGAGACTTGTGGAGTTCGTCAAGCACATTGCTGTCGTGGTGATTGGCTATCTGATCGGTGCCATTCCCGTGGGGCACATCGCTGCCAAGAGCCTCAGAGGCGTCGACGTCACGAAGATCGCCAGCGGGAGAACGGGAGCAAGCAACGTTCTCCGCGCAGCTGGGCCGGTTGCCGCTATCATCACGGCACTGGGAGACGCGGCGAAGGGCATGCTGGGAGTGGTCATCGGGAGACTGGTGGGGAGCACCCCGCTCGCCGCCGCCCTGGCGGCCAGCGCTGTTGTCATCGGTCACGACTGTTCGGTCTTCCTCGGATGGGGTGGCGGAGTGGGCACAGTGGCCAATCTGGGAGCAACCTCCATTCTGGCCGGACCTGTAGCTGCAGGCCTGGCAGCCATTGGAGCACTGGTACTGGGCATCTGGCGCTATTCCTCGTTGGCCTCAATGGCCATTGCCGTTCTCCTGCCGATAGCTCTTCTGATATGGGCGTCGGCTACGGGAGAGCCGATGGTGTACGTGCTCCATGGCCTCATCAGCGGAGGGGTGGCTCTGTGGTCCTTGCGGCCCAACATCCAGAGGCTACTGAGCGGTACGGAGCGTCGGCTCGGGGACAAGACAGAGTCCTGAAGCGGACGGACGCGGCCAGGAACGCGAATCAGGCCCAGAGGAAGCGAACATTGTCGTTTCCTCTGGGCCTTCTCGTTTCAGATGCGCAAACGAGGATCCAGAGCGTCGCGCATCCCGTCACCCAGCAGATTGAACCCTAGAACCGTGAACATGATGGCGATGCCCGGGAAGATCACGATGTGGGGGGCCGTGAACATGGAGTACCGACCCTGACCTAGCATCGCTCCCCATTCCGGTTTCGGTGGCTGTGCACCCAGGCCAAGGAAGCTCAGGCCCGCCGCATCCAGAATCGCAGTGCCGATGCCCAGCGTGGCCTGGACGATCAGCGGCGTCAGACAGTTGGGGAACACGTTGCGGAAGAGCAGGCGAGTGGGAGGAACACCGACGGAACGCGCCGCGAGGATGTAGTCCTGTTCCTTCACCATCAGCACCGAGGCACGAACGATTCGGGCGTAGGCAGGAATGGAGACGATGGCAATGGCATAGAGCATGTTCATGAGCCCGGGTCCAAGAATCGTCACGATGGCTATGGCCAAGAGGAGCGCCGGGAAAGCCAGCATGATATCCATCAAGCGCATAACCAGGGTGTCCACCCACCCCCCAAGGTACCCTGACCCCGCACCGATGACAGCCCCGACCAGAATCGCCAGTGAGACTGAAACCACACCCACCTGTAGAGAGAATCGCGCTCCGAAGATGACGCGACTGAGGATATCTCTGCCCAGGTCATCCAGACCAAACCAGTGCTCCGCAGAGGGGGCCTGTCGCCTCTTGAGGATCTCCTGCCCTATCGGGTCGTAGGGAGTCAACAAGGGGGCAAGCAGGGCCATCAGCAGAAGCACCCCTATGATCACCATCCCGGCGAGCGCAAGCTTGTCGCGGACCAGACGCTCCACAGCGTCTTTCACCAGGCTGCTTCGGGTTTCTCTTCTATGAGCGAATCTCGCGAGGCTCTCCGCCTCACTCTCTCCGCCGGATCCGGTCCTCGTCATGAGTTAACCTCTTTCGGTCCCGTGCTTCCTACTCGTAGTGAATACGAGGATCGAAGAAAGCGTACGATACATCCACCACCAAGTTGACAATCACGAACATGAAAGCGATCATCAGGACGCTTCCCTGAACGGCGGGATAGTCACGTGCCAGGATGCGATCCACCACCAGTCGCCCGAGCCCCGGCCACGAGAAGATGGTCTCAGTCAGGATGGCACCGCCGAGCAGAGCTCCTAGCTGAAGTCCTATCACGGTGATGATGGGCAAGAAGCCGTTCTTGAGCGCATGCCGCATAAGAACCGCACGCTCCCGCAGACCCTTCGCCCTCGCTGTGCGGATGTAGTCCTGGTTCAAGACCTCCAGCATACTGGACCGAGTCATGCGAGCGATGATGGCCATGGGTATGCTGCCCAGTGCGATAGAGGGCAGGATCAGATGACTCAGAACGTCCTTGAGAGCCTCCCAGTTGGCGGTCAGCACACTGGTCAGGACGTGAAACCCAGACAGAAACTCCAAGAGGGCTACCACCTTGCTTCCCCACGCTGAAGCCGCGTAGCTCTCGCCTAGCCCCCACGCCTCAGGCAGCGAGGGCAAGGACACGCCCACAGTGAGGCGGGCGGAAGGAGGCAGCAGTCTGAGCTTGAAGCCAAACACATAGGCCAGCATCAGTCCAAGCCAGAAGACGGGCATCGAAACGCCCATCAGAGCAGTCACCATGGTGGCCAAGTCAAAGGCCGAGTTGTGTCGATAGGCAGCGAGAATCCCAGCAGGAATGCCGATCACACAGGCTACCAGCATGGAGCCCATAGTCAGCTCGATCGTAGCGGGCAACCTCTGTGCGATCTCCTGTGTCACCGGGCGATTCGTCTTGATGGAATTGCCCAGATCCAGTCGCAGCACGTCGCCCAGGTAGCGCACATACTGCACAGGGATGGGCTGGTCCAGACCCATGCGCTCTCGAATGCGGGCAATGGCATCTGGAGTAGCATGCTCCCCCAGCATGATCTGTGCGGGATCGCCCGGGATCAGTCGCAACATGGCAAAGGTAACGATAGAGATACCCAATAATACCGGAATGAGAAGTAGAACTCTTCGAACAACGTATCTGGTCACCGAGAGCCTCCCGACTCAGGCAGTAGGCACAGATGAGACCAATAAACCTACAGTGCAGGGACGGATCATCCCTGCACTGTAGTCAGACGACTGGTAGGGAGAGAGGCCGGAGCCTATTCCTCCACCTCGCCCTTGAAGCCAAAACCGAACCAACTCCAGTACGAGAAGTCACCGGTATGGCCACAGCGGTTGGGATGATCCTGATCCCAAATGCGGTCGAAGTTGAACAACACCGCGTCAGCATTGAAGTCCGTGCCATCATGGAACTTCACGCCCTCACGCAGATGGAAGGTCCACTCCAGACCGTCATCGGAAACCTCCCAGCTCTCCGCCAGGGCAGGCTCCACCCTCGATGTCCCATACTCAAACTTCAGCAGGCTGTTGTAGACCTGACTGCCCACGTAGAATGACTCGCCATCGGTCTCATCGGGCACATCCAGTCCGACCGAGTCGCCGCTGCGGGCGATGATCAGAGTATCCGAACCGAAGGTCGGCACGTTCCAGTAGTCGAACAAGGGGCTGGGCGTGTAGCCTTGCAGATCCTGCTTGGCCGCATAGACCTCCATGCTGTGCACGATGGGCACACCGGGAACCACGCCGTGAGTGACAGCGCAGGCCTCGTAGTACAGCCTCTCACGCTCGGCCGCATCCGGTTCGGCGTTGGCCGCCACCAGGACGCTGTAGAGTTGCTCGTCTGGAGCTCCCAACGCCCACTGGTCGTCCCCGCCGCTAAAGAAGGTGAACAGGTAGTTGGCCGGATCCGGGAAGTCGGGCATCCAGCCCAACATGCACATGGCATGCTCGCCGTTGCTGGTCTTCTCCAGATAGGTACCCCAATCGTAGGTGACGATCTCGGCATTGATGCCCACCGCCGCCAGATCGGCCTGCATGGCCTCGCCTACCTTCGGGGGATCTGGGAAGTAGCCGCGAGATACCGGCATGACCCACATGTTGATGTCGAAGCCATCGGGGTAGCCCGCGTCGGCCAGCAACTGCATGGCCCAGGAGGGATTGTAGTTGTAGTCCTCGAAGTCATCGTTGTAACCCCAAAGGCTGGGCGGAATGAAGTTCTTGGCCGGCAGCCCGGTGCCGGGGTAGAGTGCCTCAACGATCGCTTCCTTGTTGATCGCATGGGCAATGGCCTGGCGCACCCTAACGTCAGAGAGAATCTTCACTCCCTCGTCGTTCTCCCAGTCCTGGTTCAGACACAGGTAGCCGATATTGACAGGCGGCACTTTGTACACTGCAACGTTGGGGTCCGCCTCGGCGACCGGGATGTCGTCGATGACTATGTTGTAGATGAAGTCTACAGTGCCCGCCTGGAGCTCCAACAGTCGCGCTGTCGGCTCCACAATGACCCGATAGACCAGCTTGTCTATCGATGGCGCCGGGCCCCAGTAGTCCTCGTTGGCTTCCAGAGTCAGGGTGTCATCGGGGACCCAATCCGCCAGCTTATAGGGCCCCGTGCCCACGGGATGATACATGTAGTCCTCACCCCACTCCTTCATGGCCGCCGGGCTGCTGATCGAGAGCATAGGCGTCGCCAACTGGGCCAACAAGGGCGCGTGGTAGGAGTAGAACGTGAACTTGACGGTGTGGTCATCTACCTTGACAAGCGACTTGAGTGAGCCCTTTGGAGTAGCCCCAGCAGGAATCGTGTCAGCGATGACTTCCTCGGCCACGACTGCGGCAGGTGCTGCAGCCACCCCGGTGGGGATGTCCAGCTTCCAACCGATCTCGATGAGATCAGGGTTCTCGATGAAGGCATAGCTGGAGTCAGTGGCACTCTTGGTGTTGGTGGCCTCGACGATCTCGAGGTACCGGTTTCCATCGCCCAGCGTGGCAGCGGCGATCTGGAAGAGCGTGTCGCCTGCGACGACGGTGTAGTCATCTGCAAACACGGTTGCGGGCACGATGGTGAGGATGAGGCCCAACACCATGGCGACAGTAAACGCGGTTCTTCGCACTCTCATGTTCCTCCTCCATTCCTTAGTGGAATCGGGTGAAGCGCCTGCGGTCCCACAACGTCGAGAGACGCCGACCACAGGCGATGCGGACAATAACTCGAATCACCGTTGGCTCGTTGGCATCCCTCCCTTCCAACACAACTGAGGCGCACTCTCGTGGTCAACAGCACACACTATCAGAGGAGAACCACCCATTTCCCCGCCACTCCGCTACGAAGCCGGGTCTGGCGAGTCGATGCCCGTTGAGCCACATCCCGTGGTAGGAACGGCGTGAGATCCCATGATATGTGAACCTCAACGCACCCCTAGTTTAACAGAGAAACAAGCCTCTGTCAAGCGATTTCTAGTGCTCACCGTTTCTCGTCACCAAGACGTTGGCACCGTGAGTTCTCGGCCCGGCACGGAGAAGGCCGCGAACCACCCTCCCCAAACCCGCAAAGACCCGCTCCCCCACCACTATCGCCACAGAAGTGCAAAGAAACACCCCGGCAAGAAGCGCCGCTCCGGACAGAAGCAACTCCGCTTGACTGGCGTTGGCCTGCGACTCCGTCGGCACAGGCGCGAACGAACCGCTGGCCAGTGCGTCCCGCCACTCCAGCTCAATGGCGTAGATGGGCTTACCGTACGCTCGCACGAAGGCACGCTCGATCTCCTCGCGCCGGCTATAGCGTTCCAGCCTCAGCAGAGAGCGAATACTCTCCTGCTCATGCGTCTCCATGAGATACTTCACGAAGGAGCCTGCAGCGCTATACGCGGGGTAGGTCCTGTACCTCCGGAAACCCCAGTCGGTCAGGATGGTCTCCAGGGAAACCAAGCGCTCCTCCTGCAGCAGCCCATACGCATGAGCGTGCACATCCGGCTCCGGCACGTCCCAGTCCCACCCGTAGACCGTCGCGAGACCCTCGTCGAAGAAGGCCGGTGGATGCCACTGCTGATGGATCACAGCGTGAGTCACCTCGTGAGGATGGTAGCTTCGGGTGGAATGTATCTCCACCCCCTCTTCACCAGCCTGCGTGACGCCGGTGCTCCGCTGACCGATTGCCCCGTACATGTCGGCCTGAGACGCATGCTTGAAGAATCGGATCCTTCCGGTGACACTGATGCCGAGCACCGCCGAAACCTGGGACAGCACGGTCTCGTGCATATCGAACGCCCACTGGGGAATGCTGTCGCCGCAGCGCCCGTAGTAGCTGAAATGGTCGGTCTCACCAATCGCCAACCACCGGGTATCAGGAAGCGCCGCTGGCGCGCCGTCACCAATCCCACCAGGCCGCCGCGCCATCAGGTTGGATACCGATGCCACGCCCGCGACGTACAATGCCGCCAGGCCGAGTAGGCACAGAATGAAGAGAGCGACTCCCAGGATGCGCTTCACTATCATAACCTATACCACCCCCCTGGAGAGGGAAAGGTTCAGGCCTGGCATGTGCTGCCAGAGGACTGCTGCTGAAGCTGTGGCGATGCTATCGAGGACGGCAGCCGCAACCCGACCGACGGATGCGCAGCGCACTCCCCGCATCCCGTGGTGTCGGGTCACTACCTATACTAATGATACACTATTCTCTCCTCCTTGTCCAAGACCTCCCGCCAGACCAAAGCCCTGTCACCCGCCCCGCACCCAAGCGATGGGACGTGCGGCAGGTAGCAGGCGTGGTTGCGGACTCCCAGTCCCTGCGCCGGCCCGTCTGTGCGACTCGGGTGGGGCTACGCTTGGGCGCATCCTGATTGCGAGTGAACTCCTTCACACCCGTGTTCGCTTCCACTTTGCGGCTGCAGCAGCACTATGCTATAATGGTAGGAGTGCGTTTTTCCATCGCTGGACCTAAAGGGGGGAACAATGGTGATGAAGGCGTCCAAGCGCGTATCCGCTGTCCTTTGCCAGGGACTGGCCCTGGTCTTGATCGTCGCTGCGGCACTGATTGGTTGTAGCCCAAAAGAGGTAGCAACGCCCACCGCCACCGCGGTGGCGGCACTGCCCACTGAGGCGCCTGCCACTCCAACCACGGCTTTCCGCGTCGAGTATGCCGTCACGAACACACCCACGGCAGTTGGCGCTCCGACCAACACACCCAAACCCACGAACACCCCTCGCCCACCACGCACTCCGACATCGGCTCCATCGGGCAAGCCCGATACGATCTATGTCCCTGGCGGAGAATTCACGTTGGGCAGCGACAGTCACAACGAGGACGAGACGCCACAACACAGCCTCTACATCGACGCCTTCAACATCGACCTCTACCCGGTGACCAACACCCAGTACAAGGAATTCGTGGACAGCACCGGTCACCAGACACCTCGTAACTGGAAGGAAGGCAGCTACTCCCAAGGCAAGGGCGATCATCCCGTAACGTGGGTCACCTGGCACGACGCCTCTGCGTATGCGGAATGGGCCGGGAAGAGGCTCCCAACCGAGGCAGAATGGGAGAGAGCCGCCAGAGGCACCGACGAACGCGTCTATCCCTGGGGAGATCAGTTCGAGGCAAGCAAGTGCAACTCCAGAGAGGCCGGGATCAAGGCAACCAGCGCCGTGGGGAGCTACCCCGAAGGCGCCAGCCCCGACGGGGTCATGGACATGGCCGGCAACGTCTGGGAGTGGACCTCCGACTGGTACGACGGCTACCGAGGCACCGTCTATGAGTTCGCGCGCTACGGCGAGGAGTTCAAGGTCCTGCGCGGTGGCTCGTGGTTCGACGGTTCGGACGTGGTGCGATGTTCCGCTCGCAACAGCGCGGACCCGGGCTTCAGCTTCAGCACCATCGGCTTTCGCTGCGCCGAGTAACCCCCTTCTACTCGCACGAACCCCCTCGATGAGCCAGGTTGGAGCAATTCTCATCGAAGGGGGTTCTTCTGTCTCAGGCCCGTGAAGGCCCAATCCGAAAGAGGCACCCACTCATCGCCTGGGATCGCGCCGGACACTCAGTGCAGTATCTTCGAGAGGAATTGCCTGGTCCGTTCTTCCTTTGGCGCAGTGAAGAGCTCATCAGGCGTAGTCTCTTCCACTATGCTCCCCTCATCCATGAAGAAGATGCGATCGGCCGCGGCTCGTACGAAACCCATCTCGTGTGACACAACCACCATCGTCATGCCTTCAGCCGCCAGATCCAACATCACGTCCAGCACTTCCTTGATCATCTCGGGGTCCAGCGCCGAAGTTGGCTCATCGAAGAGCATGATCTTGGGATCCATGGCCATGGCGCGAGCGATGGCTACCCGCTGCTGCTGTCCACCTGAAAGCTGAACCGGATAGACGTCCGCCTTCTCCGGGATCCCCACTCGCTCTAGCAGTTCGTGACCCTTCCTCTCCGACTCCTCGCGGCTTCGCTTGCGGATGATCCGCTGAGCCAGAGTGATGTTCTCCAGCGCGGTGAGGTGTGGAAACAGATTGAACAACTGAAACACCATCCCTACCTCGGTCCGCACGCGGTTTATGTTCTCCGCATCTGTGAGAGGCATCCCATCCACGATGATACACCCCTTGTCAACGCCCTCCAGATGATTGATGCAGCGAAGCAGAGTAGACTTGCCCGAGCCACTGGGGCCGATGATAACCACAACCTCGGCTCTCCCCACAGACAGACTAACGTCAGTCAGCGCCCGCACACGCCCAAAGCTCTTCGATACATGCTCGATCTGAATGATATCTTCTTTCACTTGTTCCATCGCCAACTCCTCACCCGCCTACGGGGAAGCAGTACCTCGACCTGACACGCCAATCGCCAGTCTCGCGGGCTCTCTACCTCTCAAAGGATGCCCTCTCCTCAAACATAGCGACCGCCCGTGAGGCCAAGAGCGTCATGACCAGGTATATCAACGCGACCATCGCCCAAGTCTCGAGACTCAAGAACGTGCGCGCCATATACTCCCTACCCCGGCGCGTCAGGTCCGAAACGGCCAACACCGAAACCAGTGATGAATCCTTGAGCAAAGCCACGAACTCGTTTCCCACCGGCGGAAGGATGACCCTGATGGCCTGGGGAAGGATCACCCAGCGCATAGCCTGGAAGTAGCTCATGCCCAGCGAGCGAGCGGCCTCCATCTGTCCCTTCGATATGGAGGCGATACCCGCTCTGAAGATCTCAGACATGTAGGCACCGTAGCAGACCGTGAGACCTATCACTGCGGCCGAGAATGGGCTGAGCCGCAGATTCACGAGCCACTCACCTAAACCGGAGATTGCAGGAATGTTCTCGACGATGTATGAGCCCAAGCTCTTGTTGACCTGAGGCAGGGCGAACCAGATAAAGAGCAGCTGCACCAGAAGCGGGATGCCTCGAACGATCTCTACATACAGCGAGGCGATCCCATTCAGCACCCGGTTCTTGGAAATCCTTCCGAGACCGCCAATGAGGCCCGCCACCAGAATGCAAAAGAACGATACCGATGTGATACGCAGAGTCACCACGATGCCATCGCTCAGGAACTGGAAGATCTCCGCGAACGGTACCGGCTTGAACTTGCTCAGCGCCCAGACCGCAAGGGCCGCCCCGTACACAAGCACCCACCAACTGAAGACAGGGTGACGGCGATTCTGGCAGATCAGGAGCACGCCGATCAGCAATAGCGCTGAACCGAGTGACATTCCCCAGTACCCCGGCGCTACATCCAGCTCCCCGACGCGCGCCTTGAGCACCGACACATCGAAATCGAACTGGTAGAGAAGGACCGCGGCCATAGCCAGGACAGACAGGACGGCCAAGTAGAACATCAGTTTCACCGCGCCGAGACCAGGAGCACGGCCGGTGCGCCACTCTCTCAGGCCGATGATGCCGATGACGATCGCCCCGCACAAGACCGCAATCAGACTCAGAGCATTCCCGATGAGTTGGCGCCGGTTCTCCTCATCCTCGATCGCCGCCGACACCCAGGCACACCCGCTGCCAGAGCCGACGTCCGTGGGGCCAAACTCTAGCTCTGTGCGAACGTACTCCTGCTTCTTGGGAGGTCGCCCCTCACGATAGTGCTGACCCCAGATCAGGCCGGGGTACTCGCTCACCACCTCTTCCGCGCTGTAGTACGTCACCGTACGGACAATCTTCTGCCCGAAGAGCGGAAGGAAGAAGGAGACCAATACCAGGAGAGAGCCAATCAACGCCACAGCATACCGACGATCAAGGCTCGTCCTCAGGCTCCCATGTTGGACTTCCCGTGATTCGCTCAACACTCTCTCCTCGCTGGATAACACAGCCTGCTCCGACATCGCTGCAAGATCCGAGAGGCCAGGAATGCAGCGGATCGGCACACCTCACAGGGCTTCTCCCCGATCCTCCCGCATTCCCTTTCTGGCCCGGGCCAAGGACCTCGTCGATCCCACGCTCTCAACGAGCTCATCGACAACGAGGGCCTTCGCCCTGTCCAGAAAACAAGGCCATACCTAGATCACGCCGCGGTCCCGTGAACATTTCCTCGCCGTAGAAAGGCGGAGAGGACCGCCGTTGCGCCGCCCTCTCCGCCAATCGAGTGAACCTACGGAGCGACGAACTTGTAGAAGACTTTCTGACCACCCTCTACCTTGACGATCGCCGCCTTCTTCACTGGATCGCCTCGCTCGTCGAAAGTGATCTCTCCCGACACACCCTCGAACTCCAGCGCGGCCATGGTGTCCTTCACCACTGACGCGTCATCTACCCCGGCTTCCGAAATAGCCTGGAGCAGAATGTGTGCCGCGTCGTACGCCAGCGTCCCCAATGCGTCCGGCTCCGCCCCGTACTTATCCGTGTACGCCTGCACGAAGTCCTGCACCAACGGCCGAGGATCCGCCGGCGAG
>Ga0180432_10004782_pt1 | contig 18375 bp, 13 predicted proteins | sample SS_ome_10_FD_132414 | JGI IMG/M metagenome (GOLD analysis project Ga0180432, IMG submission 132414) | Hypersaline lake sediment archaeal communities from the Salton Sea, California, USA - SS_1_MS_2 metaG | ecosystem: Environmental > Aquatic > Non-marine Saline and Alkaline > Hypersaline >...
CGTCAAGGGCCTGTGGAGCGCCGTACATATCCGCACCGGTGGGATTGTCCCAGGTCCACACCACCTGGCCATTCCCGTCGATCACATGCAGCCTTCCACCCCTCCCGGCGAAGGACAGCTCGAAGTCACCGTCGTTATCCACATCCACCAGGGAGACCTTGCTCATCGGATCCCCGGGCAAACCGTCCTCCTCGATCGGCGGGTAGACCCACTCAAAGCTACCATCCTGGTCTATGCACCACACCCTATCGCTCTCCCCTCTACGGGTGCCGAAGACCACCTCGTTCACCCCGTCGCCGTCAACATCCCAAACGGTCTGACAGCTCTGGCGACCGGGACCAAACAGCCTGCCCTCGAATACGTCACTGGTGTTGAATGCCCACTCCACCTGTAGCCCCTGAACCGTTGCCTGGTCTGACGCTACCGCAACTCCCGTTCCAGCTAGGAGCGGTAAGGTGGTCAGGATCAGAAGCAGCTGAAGGCCTCTAGGTGCAGACTTGCAGGCTGAGGAATCCCACATATCCCCTCCATCCCTCGCATAATCGGCGTGGCTGTACTCTTTTCATTTCGCTCTTACTAGGGTCAAAGCCCCTTATTGCGGCGGTACTTGACCCATTCCCCAGTAATTGAACCACCCGCTATTCGGGTAAGCTCCATGTCATAAAAATTCTTCCGAGAATAAGGGGAGAGTCGGTGGACGTTGAGACTTTGGTATAATAGTCTTCCTGTTCGTGTTGGTGTCGATGGACCTTCTTCTTGGGGTACGCAGGCTAGGAGTGGGATAGATTTGAACAAGAGGTATATCTTACGCCTCACACCGGGGGAGCGCAGACAGCTGGAGGGCCTGGTGATCAAGGTCGGACCAAGGCCTGCATGAAGCACGCCAACATCCTGTTGGAGGCGGATGCGGATGACCCGGCTTGGACCATGAATGGATCGCCCAGTCCAGCTGCTGCCACATCTATACCGTGGAGGCGGCAAGAAGGAGGATAGTCTTCCAAAGAATGGAGGCCTCACCTAGCCGCAGGAAGCGGGCCGCGTCTCCCCGGGAGAAAATACGTGACGGGAAGAGGGAAACACGCCTGATCGCCCGCAGCTGTAGGCGGACACCGGATAGGCTTTCCCGCTGGAACCCCGGAGTTGTTGGCGAACAAGATGATGAAGCTTTGGATGCGTCGATTTCATGGACTCCTACCGAGCCTCCTTTGACAAGAGATCCTCATCATCGGGCAGGTAGTGTTTCGATTTGATGAACTGCTTGGGTGCCAATCCGCCTGCTTCACTCTTGGAAGCGAAGTTGACAGACATGAGGAATATCTCTGTTTACCTGTCCTCTGATCGGTGAATAGACGATTGTTGGTCATCACGGAGCTCTGGCCGACAAAAGGGTCTTGGCTCTCTAATCCTGGAGTCTTATCATCTCGTTCCTGTCTTATCGGCGAAATGCTGCACTGGATGGATACACGGTAATTAGGATGATTGGGACTCCGACCAGGAAGGGATCTGTCCCCGGGGGACGATGCCGGTCAACATAAGGGGTTACAGATACCCTCACTGAAGAGGCATAAATAGGATAGTCTGCTTCATTCCATGGACTGGAGAAAGCGTTTCATTAGAGATGAAGTGAGGTAGCAGAGATGGATCTCGGTATACGTGGAAGGGTTGCACTGGTTACCGGTTCAAGCAGGGGTATCGGCAGGGCCATCGCTGAGGTTCTCAGCCGAGAGGGAGCCAGGATTGCCATCTGCTCAAGGAACCAAAAGGAGATAGAAACAGCGGCCACGGAGATCGGCGATATGGGTGGTGGTGAGGTGCTGCCGCTTCGGGGCGACCTCGGGAGACCGGGGGACATAGGCCGGATGGTGGAATCGACCCTTCAGGGTCTTGGCCCCATAGATATCCTCGTCAACAACACCGGAGGGCCGCCCCCGGGTAGATTCCTCGAAATCGATCAGGAGGAATGGGATACCGCCGTGAATGGACTCCTCAACAGCGTGCTCAGGACATGCCGCCTGGTGATCCCCGGCATGGTTGAACAGGGATGGGGGAGGATAGTCAACATGACCTCTATCGCGGCAAAGCAGCCCATGGAGACCATGGCCCTGTCCAACACGGTCAGAGCCGGGATCCTCGGATTGACAAAGACCCTGTCAAATGAGCTGGCAGAGAAGGGGATACTGGTGAATGCGGTTTGCCCTGGATGGACTCGAACTGAGAGGGTGGAGGAGCTTGCCGGCGGGAAGGCCTCAGGCACTCCGCAGTCCGCGGAGAAGGTGATCTCCTCCTGGGAGGAGGCGATACCCGTGAGACGAATGGCCCGGCCCGAGGAGATCGCCTGGGTGGTCGCATTTCTGGCCTCGGAAAGGGCCAGCTACGTCACCGGCACAGCAGTGCAGGTGGATGGAGGCGCGATCAGAGCAGCCTGGTGAAGGCCGCGAACACCCAAGATCCTCGATAGCCCAGGTTATGAGCGCAGTCGAGGCCGGCCATAGCAAGGACTATCCGGAAGGAAAGTTGGAGCGCATTGCGATCCGATGTCTCAACACATAGAGGCCGATGTCACATTTGTCACCGTCAAAGGGGCAAGTGGAACTCGTTCGGCGAAGTCCGATACCAGACAATATCTCTCAGATCTTGATATCACGCCTTCCGAAATACCACATAGCCAAAAGCATGGAAACGAGGGTTACACCCAGGAGGATCAGCCCCCCAGTGATGTCCGCCGTTCCCTCAATGAGCGTGTCCACCGGATCGTAGTAGTGGACGAGGGAAACCAGCCCCAGGTCCTCGTAGTCGGGTGAGAGGATGCTTATGGACTCCAGGATGAAGGCCCCGGTCACGACCGCCATGGTTACCACGCTTGCCTGCATCTTCCTGTCGATGATCACCGATACCAGTATCCCGATCGCCACCACCGAGAGGAAGTAGGGAATGGACATGATGTGGGTCAGGCCCAGATTCACGAGATCGATCTCCTCGCCTATCGCGGGAGTCACGACGTAGATCGCAGCCATCGCCCCGAACACCACCACCAGTATCATTGGTACCAGGCCTATGAACTTTTCTATAACGAGCCTGTATCGGGGAAGTGGGTTGGAGAGGAGCATGTCCATGGTCTTTCCCTCGATCTCCTTCGACACCGATGAACCCGCGATGTACCCGAAGAGGAGCCCTAGGATGAGTATCCAGAAGATCTGGTAGAACTCACCGTTCAGGAACCCAGGGTAGGTGGCAAAGCTCTGGAAGCCCCTTATTGGCATGTAGGGCGTGCTCTCCATCAACTCATCCATGTAGTCCTTGAAGGATGGCCACATGGCCGGGTAAACCGCGGCCAGCAGGACGAAGATGAGGGATATGATTACCGTGAGCCTGAGGTTATCCTTCATTGTGCGGACAGCGACGTTGATTCCCAGTCCCATTCCGTCACCCTCCCTCCTCATAGTAACGCATGAAGATATCCTCCAGGCTGAAGTTCTCCACCTCGAGGTCCAGGACGTTGAACTTCGCGAGTTCCCGTATCCAGGGATTGATATCGTCCTCGACCACGAACTCTATCCATTCGTCCTCCGTACTGGTGTCCTTCGGCCCCTCGAAACTTCTCGGGTCCCCCTCTATCTTGACCCTGACCCTCTTGCCCCTCTTGTCCTTCAGGGACTGGATATCCTCCAGGGCCACCAGCTTCCCCTCCCGGACTATCCCAACACGGTCGCAGATCTTGTCCACCTCGCTCAGGATATGGGAGGAGAAGAAGACAGTTCTCCCCCTCTCCTTCTGCTCTCTCAGGAACTCGTAGACAGTCTCCTGCATCAGGGGGTCGAGACCGGCCGTTGGCTCATCCATTATCACCAGCTCGGGGTCGTTCATGAAGGCCTGGATGATGGCCACCTTCTGCTTCATGCCCCTGGAGTACCCCTGTATCTCCCGGTCCAGCGGCACCTGGAATCTCTCGAGTAGAACGTCCAGAAGATCCTCATCGGAGCCCTTCAGTGAGGAGAAGAAGTCCAGGAACTCCTGTCCGGTCAGACCGCCGTACAGGCTCAGATCCCCCGGCACGTAACCCACCTGTCGCTTGATCTCGACGATATCCTCCTCGATATCCGTCCCCAGAACGCGGGCCTCTCCGCCGGTGGGTTTCAGGAAGCCCAGCAGCGTCCGGATCGTGGTCGTCTTTCCCGCGCCGTTTGGCCCCAGGTACCCGAAGATCTCCCCGGACTCCACCTCCATTGTCAGATTTTCTATGCCCCGGGTCTTGCCGTAGTACTTGGTCAGCCCGCAAGTCTCGATGATAGCCAATCGGATAACACCCTTACGCTGGAAACCGACTGCAAGAGACTTGGATAAATATCCTGCTGCTATCTGTATCAGATGCTACTGAGGTAAGGAAGAATCCACTGAACTAGAATCACAGAACCCTCGGTGGATGAGTGTGATATCATGCCGGTCCAGAACCATAGAACCACTCAAGGGAGAAGCGAACGCCCTTCAGAACGACGCGGGGCCGGTTCGCCTTGGACCCAGAATTCCCTAGCTGTCAGGCGTCTTCAGAAGCAGCATTCCTCCCCCCTTCCGACCAACGATCAGATACCCATTTTCGCACCTAGCTGCCGCATTTGCCATCTGGAATCCGAGACCACCGTAGGCGGCCTCCCAGATAATCTGCCCTTCTTCATCGATCTCCATGATGGACATATCACCGCCTGTCAACAGGTTCCAAGTGTATCCGGTCAGGAGATAGCTGCCCTCATCGCCCCGGATGATGCATTTGGGATGGTCTTCGAAGATGCCTCCGTAGGTCCTGTTCCAGATAAGCGCTCCTTCACCATCGATTCTCAATAGGTAGATATCGCTGCTTCCGGATTCGGGTGGTCTGGTTTCAGCCGCAACAAGAAGACCGCTATCGATGCATCCCGTAATCGAGTACCCTCTGCCCCATCCATACCCATCGTACGTCTTCTCCCATATCACCTCTCCGTCAGGGTCGGCCTTTAGCACGTAGATGTCCCCTGAGATGTACCCCGCCGCGACTAAGTCACGGTCGATCTCAACAACGGATAAGAGCCTCGCCTCTACCTCTCGGTAGGATCTGTTCCAGATCGCCTCGCCTTCGTCGTCAATCTTCAACAGGAGTGGATGGCTGTATGGATACTCGCCTGAAACTGTGGACCCAGCCAGGATGAATCCTCCGCCTTCGGCCGATATGATGGATTCCACAAGGTCGCGATCCCCCACTCTGTAGGTCCTGTTCCAAACCACCTCTCCCTTCGTATTGATCCTAAGGACCATGGTGCGTGAGACTTGCCCGTCGAGGCTTGTCTTCGTCCCTGCCACTACCCATCCATTCTCACATTCCCCCATGGATTTGGGCATATCCAACCCAGGTCCGCCGTATGTCCTCTTCCACAAGGTATTCCCTAGGGCATCGAATCTGACAATCAGTACATCTATGTCGGTAATGGATCGGTGGATACTCGATGCTATCACCCCACTGTTCCCGCTCCAGACCAGATCCACTGGGTCCAGATAACCATCCGAAAACTTCCTATGCCACTCAACTGGTGGCTGAACCCACCAAATGACTGCAAATAGTCCAACCGTCGTCCCCGCTGCCAGCAAACCCACCATAGCTGCCTTCTTGGAGAGCATGACCTCTTTCGGGTTCGACAAACGAAAGGCAAGACCTCCTATTGCACAGAATGTAAGTAGAAGCGCGGGGGAGACATAGGGAAGAGATGGCGATGGAACCACGATACCCGGGCCCGGGACCTCCCAGTTGGCCGTGATCCACGGTCCCCCGTAGCGGTATAGTGGTTGAGCGATGCCCAGGCTGACCACGATGTAGGCACATATACCGGCCGCCACCCCAAGCTTTGCACCTCTGGCCCTGTAGCCGGCGACGAAACCGGTAGCGGAAGGTACTATGAACGCGATCCAGTAGTGGAATGTCTGGGACATTGCCTCGCTCTCGTATAATCCCGGGCTGAAACGAAGCAGGAGGATTTCCAAGACATGGTGTAGCAGGAGAAGCAGGCCGCCGATCAGAAACAGGGCGTTCCTGAAGCGTCTATGTCTGGGGAAGAACCGCGACCTGAACCACTCCGAGATATCGGGACGTCGTTCTTCCGGGGCGGACCTTGCGATCTGCCAAAGGGTCCAGCTCACGACGGCCCCCGCCATCATCATCGATGTTCCCAGGAAGTATAAGGGGCCGAGAACGGAGACCCCAGCAAGCACCAACACGAAAGCGACCAAGACGCCCCAGAACTTCTTCCTTCCGCCGGGAGGAGGTCTGCCCCCGGAGGAGATCCTCTCCAAGGCCTCCATCCTCTCCAGGTAACGCCTGAGTTCTTCCCTGGCTAGGAGACGGATGACCCTTCCCAGATCATCCACATCTTCGGAAAGTCGCCTCACCACGGCTTCATTCCTTACCCATCTTCTTCTCTATATTGGAGATGAGTTTATGGACCTCCCCCTCAACCATCTGCTTCACACGTCCGGTATCCTTGTCATCCAGCAAACCCATCCGGTCCAACCTAGACATCACTGACTCGGCTACCCTATCGACGACTAGATCCTCATCGTGGAACTCCTCCAGTGCGCGAATACCCGTATCGGTTATGGAGTAGAAGACGGCATTCCCGAGCCTCTCGCGATCGACGTATCCGGCGCCGTGGAGGTCCCTCAGAGTCTTGGACATGGTCGCGGTCGACACGTCCAGCCGCTTGAGAAGATCCGAGTACTTGGCACCCTTTCTCGTACTTAACTCCCTCAGGATCGGTAGCCCGCTCTTCCTGGCGACCAGGGGGTATAGATCCAGTCCCATCCCAACACTTGATTATACTTTTACTTTACTCTTTATTTAATATTACTCTTCCATGTTTCATAGGCTAGAGGGTATGACTTCTTCAGAGGCATGTCACTAAGCTGGACTCATCCCGGTTCCTTGCCCATTGACCCTGGGAGGTCTTTCCGCAGGGCCGACACTTATGAGAAGCGCCCTGACAACGATCGATGGGATGGCCACAACCGAACTGTACGTCGCGTTCACCATGGACTGCGAACGTATAGCAGCAGAATCGCCTCCGGGGGGACCCGAGAGCTGGGAGACCAGCGAGCGCGCCATCTCGGGGTTCTGCGACACGCTCCTCGATCAGGGGATAACCCCAAGCCTGTTCCTCACGCCCGAGTGTGGAAACCAACACAGGAGACTGCTGCGGAAGATCTCCAGGAAGGGGGTCGAGCTGGGGCTCCACGTGCATCCACAGAGCCTCGGGGACCACCGATACGGGAGATACCTCGGCCAGTACGACCGCGAGGCCCAGAGGAGCATCATCGGAGGCGCGGCCGAGAGCTTCAGGCGCACCTTTGGCCGGCGCCCCGGATCCTTCCGCCCTGGGAACTTCTCCGCCAACGAGGAGACGTTCAGCGTGCTCGTGGAACTCGATTTCCGGCAGGGATCGGTCTCGGACCCGGGCCGCAACTGCCCGCAGTTCGCCGCCTCCTGGAGGGGATCACACCCTCTTCCCCACTGGGCAAGCGCCGAAGACCGATTGATCCCGGGAAATCTGCCTTTCCTGGAGGTGCCACTGACGACTGACCCGTCCAGACTGCACGGTAACGGCTTCCCGTACGAGCTCAGGGTAGAGAGCGGGAACTTCGATGACTACCACCGGGGAATCATCGAAGGTGCCCTGAGACATATCCGGCGAAACCCAGGGGCGTTCCCGGCCCTATGCCTCTTCACACACAACTACTTCGACTACCGGGATCCCGGGTGCCAGCAGGCCATCACGCTCGCGAATATCATCGATTACCTGGATACCCTGAGGCGGGACCACGAGGTCCGCCCGGTGACGCTGGAGTCGATGAGGCAACGGTTTGTCGAACTCCATAGACCCCAAAGATAAAGTGGCCGCGGGCGCTGGACGGTTCCTCGGTCGATCACTGCACCGTTCCTCTTCCTGGCACCCTTCGATCACAGAGGTAACGTTTTACACGGGACGAAGCGAGTCGTGACCATGAAGAGGAGATACACCCAGGCCCTACTTGTATTCGTGATCTTTCTCGTCCCGGTTGCACTTCTTCACCTATATGCGTCCCTGGAGACCGGAAACGCCCTGAACAGGATGGGCGAACAGATAGGTCTCGGCGAGTTCAGATCTACTGGCGGCCTCCCCCCGGGAAATCCCGAATACTTCGACTACGTACTGTCCATAGTCGTTGAGAACCCGACCGACGTGGAGATCACGGTCGCCGTTCGAGGCATCGATCTGGCATTCGACGATATCCAGCTCGGAAGCATCCTCATCAACGACGAGACGACCGTGGAACCGCGCGGCGAAGGTGAACTGGCCGGCCAGCTGAGAATCACGAAATCGACTCTAGACAAGCTTCGATCGAGGGGCGAGGTCGAGATGACCCTAGATGGCGAGGTTAACCTGACGGCGAGTTTCCTCTGGGTGAGCAGGTCCGACTATCTCCCACACGGCATCAACCTGAGCCGGAAGATTCTCTTCGAGTGACCACCGCGACAGGGGAAATACTCATTAAGATCCCAGATCCGGTGGAGGGGATGCCCCTAACTCTGGGGAAGACCACAGGTCATTCATACTGATGAGGAGTTGATTTAGCGATGGTCCCGGATTTCCTGAAAGGGCACAGGGAGAAGTTCAAGGATTCCCCGCGGAAAGCCACTATGGCGTGGTTCAGGGAGGCAGGTTTCGGGCTCTTTCTGCACTTCGGCCTCTACAGCCTGCTTGGGAGGGGGGAGTGGGCGATGTTCAAGGAGAGGATACCGGTTTCGGAGTATGCCGAGCTGAAGGCCGATTTCCGGGCCGAGCGATTCGACGCTGAGTCCATCGCCGACCTGGCGCTGGAGGCAGGGATGAGCTACGTCAACATCACCGCGCGCCACCACGACAGCTTCTGCCTCTTCGAAACCGAGCAGACTGATTTTAACAGCGTGGATGCTCCATGCGGCAGGGATCTCATCGGCGAGGTCGCCCGCGCCTGCCGGGAGAGGAGACTGGGGCTCTTCCTCTACTACAGCTACGCCCTCGACTGGAGGCATCCGTACTTCATGTCCAGGGAGGTATGTTGCGACGTGGCGCGTCCCCACTACCCCTCCCCCGACCCGACCTACCTGTACCGGGAAGAGGGGGACTTCCGCCACTACCTGGATTTCGTACACAGCCAGCTGCGGGAGCTGCTCACGAGCTACGGCCCCCTGGCCGGCATCTGGCTTGACCCGATTATGCCCTACTACAACCGTCCCGACATGTTTCCCATCGACGAGGCCTACTCGCTGATAAGGTCCCTCCAACCCCAGGCGCTGATATGCTTCAAGCAGGGCGCCAACGGGAACGAGGACTTCACATCCTGCGAGAGGAGGGCGGGGTCGCTGGCCCACAAGTTGTCCGGCATGCCCGCCGAGGTCGCCCGAGGTGCCTGGGAGGCGAACATGGCCAAGCAGAGGGAGATATGCGACACCATGCAGCCCGGATCTTGGGGCTACGATGAGAGTGGGAAACACAGGGGGCCGGGACAGATACGGGAGATGCTGGACCATGCCGCCGGCGAGAATGGCAACCTACTGCTCAACGTCGGGCCCATGGGAGATGGCTCGATCCCCGCCGAGGATCGGACCACGCTGCGCCTCCTCGGCGACAAGAGGTAGGGGGGCTCACCGATCCCTCCATGGCCCTCGCGTAACTGACGGGAGCAAGAATACCCTTATTAGAGGTCGATCTTGCGAATAACGAGTCAGATCTCCCTTTCAGACTCGATACATCTAAGTACGAGCCAAAGAAAAGACCGGGAAACCCGGTGGAATTGCGGTTCTGAGGGCGATTATTAGGGCAGATCTGTGGATATGTGAGGTTTTGACAGCATGGTTCGCGATCCTATATGCGGAGTTCCCCTGACCGAGGAGGAGGCGCCTTTCAAGGCCGAGGTCCGGGGCAAGACCTACTACTTCGACAGCGAGTACTGCAAGCACTCATTCCTCGAGGGCGAGAGGGTGGCCTACTTCTCGATGGAGATAGGGATATCAAACGAGATGAAGAGCTACAGCGGCGGGCTCGGCGTTCTCGCGGGCGATATGATCAGGTCGAGCGCCGATATGAGGATACCCCTGGTCGGCATCACCTTGGTGAGCAGAAAAGGGTATCTCCGGCAGGAGATCACCAAGGACGGTAAGCAGATCGAGTACCCCGACGAGTGGGACCCGGCCGAGTTCATGGTGGAGCTCCCCCACAGGGTGAAGGTGGAGATAGAGGGACGTGAGGTGACGGTCAAGGCTTGGATGTACGACCACGCCAGTCCGACCGGCGGACTGGTGTCCATACTGTTTCTCGACACCGACATAGAGACTAACGATGCACAGGATCGTGAGATCACCGACAAGCTGTACGGCGGGGACCAGAGGTACCGCCTCAAGCAGGAGATCGTCCTCGGGATAGGGGGGGTCAGGATGCTCGAGGCCTCGGACTTCAAGATCAGCCGGTATCATATGAACGAGGGTCACTCGGCCCTCCTCACCCTTGAGCTACTCCGCACCAATGGGCTTACCCCGGAGACCGTTCGAGATCTCTGCCTCTTCACCACCCACACCCCGGTGGAGGCGGGACACGACAAGTTCTCGTACCAGATGGTGAAGGAGGTGATGGGGGAGATCGTCCCCCTGCAGAACCTGAAGCGCAACGCGGGCAAGGATTCCCTGAACATGACCCGCCTGGCGCTCAACCTCAGCAAGTACGTCAACGGGGTTGCGGAGCGGCACCGGCAGCTCTCCATGGAGCTCTTCCCGGGGCACCACATCTCGGCGATAAGCAACGGGGTTCACTCCTACATGTGGACATGTGAGCACCTCCGCAAGCTGTACAACCGGCATCTCCCGGGCTGGGCCAGCGAGCCCTCCCTGCTGGTCAGGGTCGAGTGCCTGCCCGATGACGAGTTATGGCAAGCCCACAAGGCGGCAAAGAACGACCTCGTCGACTTCATCCTCAAGGAGACCGGGGTCGACATGGACCCCGACATACTGACCCTCGGCCACGCGCGGAGGGCGACGGGCTACAAGAGGGCGACCCTTCTCTTCTCGGACCTGGAGAAGCTCAGAAAGGTGAACGCCGACAACAGGCTGCAGGTGGTGTTCGCCGGGAAGGCCCACTCCAGAGACGGCACCGGGAAGGAGATGATCAGGGAGATATACGAGTACGCGGACGAGGTAAGCGACGTGATGAAGATCGTCTACCTTCAGGATTACGATATGGAGGTAGCAAGAAAGGTCACATCAGGGGTCGATGTCTGGCTCAACACCCCGCTGCCTCCCCTGGAGGCCTCCGGAACCAGCGGGATGAAGGCCGCCCACAATGGGGTGGTAAACTTCAGCGTTCTTGACGGCTGGTGGATAGAAGGTTGCATCGAGGGCGTGACCGGGTGGTCGATAGGGCCCCCGCCGAACGAATCGGCCCCGGTCGAGGCCAGGGAGAAACGGGAGCTGGACGACCTGTACAACAAGCTGGCCTACGTCATCGGGCCGACCTACTACAACCGGAGGAACGAGTGGATCGAGCTGATGAAGAACTCCATCGGCAAGATAGCATACTACTTCAACAGCCACCGGATGATGCAGAGGTACGGCACCGAGGCCTACCTGTGAGCCCTAGCTCCCTAGCGCTATCTCGTAGTTCTCCAGCAGCTCGGTGACCGCCCGATCCCACCCGAACTCCTTGGCCTTCTCGGTCCCGGCCTCACCAAGCCTCTTAAGAACCCCCGGGCTGCCCAGGAGGTACGAGATCGACCTGGAGATGTCCGAGGGATTGGGGGCGGTCAGCAGGCCGTTCACCCCCGACTCTATATTCTCATTGAGGCCCCCGACCCTGGAGGCCAGTACCGGACGCCCGGCCGACCAGGCCTCTAGGAGCACAAGCCCGAATGGCTCGTTTCTGCTCGGGATACAGACGATGTCACAGGAGTTGATCTTCTCCAGATACTCCCAGAAGGGAAGGAACCCCAGCATCAGCGTCGCGTCCCCAACGCTCAGGCGCCTTGCCATGGCTTCGAGCTCACCCCTCATCCCGCCTCTGCCAAGGAACGCGAACTTGACGTCGGCCCTCGTTTCCAGCACCTTCGGAATGGCCTCCACCAGGAGGTCGGGGCCCTTCTGGTACTCCAGCCTTCCCGCGAACAGGACCAGCGGTGCCAGGGGATGAATCCCCAGGCTCTCCTTCACCCTCCCGGCATCCACATCGACCCTGTACCTCTCGGGGTCTATCCCGTTGGGTACCATGCCGATCTTGTCCAGGGGTATATCGTAGAGCCAGTTAAGCTCCCTGCGCATATGTTCAGATATCGTGGTGACCCGGTCAGCGATCTGGGCAGCGTACCTCTCCCTGTCGGAGATCTGATGGAAAGAGGGCCAGTCGCCCATGATCCCACCGTTACGGCCGTACTCGGTTGAGTGGTAGGTCATCATGACCTTCCGGCCCTCGGACTTCATTCTCTGAAGGGCATCGACCACCAGCCAGTCGTGCCCGTGGATGATGTCGAACTCTCCCCACATCCGCTCAACCGAGTGCAATCTATCGATCATCAAATCCGACATTCCGAACGCGAGGGAGTAGCTCGAGGGCGCGGGCTGGACATCGAGGGTGTGATAGTGGACGCCGTTGATCACCATGTGTTCAGGCTGCCCGGGGGCACCCCTAGTGAAGAACGAAACGTGGTGGCCGCGTTCGGCCAGCCTCTCGGCGAGGCGGGTGGCGGCAACGCCCAGCCCGCCGACCTGGATGGTGTAGAGCGATTCCCAGGAGAACATAGCGATCTTCAAATCTAAACCCCTTCGATCACGATAGAAGCGGACGATCCTCTAAAAAGTTATCTCCGGACGGGGCGGTTATGACCCTATGGCGTCCCTCAGCTCGCCTGCCCTGAACTGAACCGCGTTGAACAGCTTGATCTTGAGCTCGGAGGGTTCCCCGCCGACGACACCGCGCAGCGTTTCCGCCAGCTTGTCGTCCCCCACCGACTCCTCGAACCAGGTCGCGAAATCCGAGTTCGAATGATGGAACTCCACGGAGCTCTCGGGGGCGATGCCGAGGACCTGGAGGAACTCCTCCATCGAGTGTGCCGACAGCCCCACGTATCCGTTCCGGTCATGGAAGTGGAAGGCCCTGTCCGGGGAGAGAAGCCTGAGCAGGTTTGCGGCCGTCCTCCCGGGCTCCTCCATCTGCCCGGCTACCTTCTGATGGAAGTCCGAGAGTATCCTGCTGAAACTCCAGAACGCCTTGACCGGGGTCTGTGAGCTGAAGTACCCGTGGACCAGTCCCGAGGCCCCGGGCTCGGTGTACATGTAGTAGAGGTGATCCGATATCTGAAGCAGCCTCCACAGTCTCGTCAGGTCGTCGTTCCCGACCGACCTCACGTATGTCCCGAGGTCCCTGAGCGCGCGATAGCAGGTGCGCTGCATGTCGTTTCCGAGCCAAGCGCCGGTGCTTCTGTCGACATCCGCCCAGGAGATGGTGTCGAAGTCCCCCACACCGAACTCGCCTACGGGCGGGTGGAGATCGATCATCTCCGACGCTGTCCTGAACTCCACGCCCCTGGAGATCGCCTCCCGGGGAAGCCACTCCAGGAAGTGGAAGATACCGGTTTCCGGCCACTGGTGTTCGCCCAGGGTCTCGTAGTCGATGAAAACGTTCACGCAGTCGCCCCAGGCCCGCGAGAGCCAGGACGCGTACTTGTCGGCGGTCAGTGGCCAGTGAGGCCAGTCCGGCGCCGAGAACCTGAAGGCGATGTCATCCGAGAGCCTGAAATCCCTCAGCAGTACCTTGAGCCCGCCGTAGGGAGCGGAGTAGACGTGTTCCGGGGACCTCCAGCCGAGTATCCGCTCCGCGCCCTCGGTGAACATACCCCTGTAGCCCATCTCGGATACGGATCTGGCGATGGAATCGTTGTAGAGGAACTCGGTGTTCTCGAACACCTCGGGGGTCGTATCGAAGAGGTCCCTGATGAGGTCCCTGTGAAGCCTGACCTGCTCCCTGAACTCGAACTTCTCATTCGAGTAGAGGCTGGCGAGGGAGTGATAGTATGTCTGGTCGAGCATCTCCACGCAGCCGGTGCCGGCGAGTTTCCTGAAGGAGTCCAGGACATCGGGCTGCCATCTCTCAAGCTGCTCGATCAGTACCCCGGATATGCTGAAGACGACCTTGAACTCGGAGCCCTGCCCCTTGAACTCGTCTATGCTCTCCAGCAGGCTGCGATTGGCCGGCAGGTAACACTTCCTGCAGACCCTCTCGAGGATCCGCTGGTCCAGGGCCAGGTCGAGATACACATCCTCGAGTTCGCCGGTAGCCTTTCCCCTCGCCATGCGGGGGCGGAAGGTGCCGTTGATCCTGTGCGGCTGATGGACCTCGAAACCCAGACAGACATCGACCAAAATCCTTCCCCCGGTGTCAGATCATCCCCGGTCGTAGCCGCCTCTCTCCCTCACGGCCTCGTAGCATCCGATGGTGTGCCTAGCTGCCTCCTCCCAGGTGAAGTACTTGAGCACCCGTTTCCGGCCGTTCCTACCCCACTCCCTGGCCCTCTCGGGATTCGAGAGCACCTGGTTGATTCCCCAGGCGATATCTATCGGGCTGTTTGCATCGACGTGCATCCCGCACTGGTCGGGACCGGATGGAATGACCTGTTCTCTGAACCCGACCAGGCCCTTGGCGCCGACGACGAGTGGCTTCTCCATCGACATCGCCTCCAGGCTCACTATTCCGAAGGGTTCGTAGATCGACGGAAAGACGCACATGTCCGCGGCGGCGTAGTGAAGTATCCTCTCATCCTCGGGGACGAACTCGAAGCGGTAGTACATCTTGTCGGCTATGTTGAGCCTCGAAGCCAGATCGGTGATGTCCCACTGCTGTTCCCCCTTGCCGAGTATCACGAGCTTGGTGTTGGGGTGATCCCTGAGGACGTGGGGCATGGCCTGTATCAGGTTCCTGACACCCTTGACCCAGGTGAGTCGGCCGACGAATAGCAGCATGTGCTCGTTCTCCTGCAGGCCGTACCTGTCCCTTAGGGCTACCACATCCTCCATGGACACCTTCTCGGGGTCGTACTTACCGGGGTCAACCCCGTTCCAGACCACGTATATCCTGTCTTCCGGCCAGCCGTGCCTGGCAAGGTCGCTCTTCATAGCGTGGCTGACTGTCATTATGCCGTCGGACGTCATGGCCGCCTCCCGTTCGAGGTTCTTGATGATCTGAGACCCGTTACCGGTCCTTCCCCACTCCGTCGAGTGGGCGTGGAACACGGTGGGGACCTGTAGCTCCTCCTTGACTACGATCCCGGCTATGCTGTTCAACCAGTCGTGGTAGCCGACCACATCGAACTCGCAGCCCTCCTTTCGGACCAGATAGTTGGCCAGCTTGGAGGCCGACAGGACGTTGTAGGTGAAGAAGTCGCTGAAAAACCTGATGTTCTCCCCCCAGCTGCCGAGGTCCGGCGAGAGGATCGGGAACACCTTGGATGCATTGGCGATCAGGGGCCTGTGGACCTCAACCCCCTTTATGATCTCCCGGGTCGGAAGATCCCCGCTGTTCAAGGAGAAGACGCACACGTCGTGCCCCAGTTCAACGAATTTCCTTGTCATATACGTCGCGTAGGTACCCAGCCCACCTACGATGACGGGCGGGTACTCCCAGACGAAGAAAGCTAATCTCAAAAGATATACCCCATTTAGCGAATTTGGATCGGTTAAGGGCCTATCCTATAATAGTCTATCCAGAAACCTGCCTATTCGGGTGTATTGACCAGGCCGTGCAGGTGATCCAGATACGGATCGAACCAGTGACTCCAGTACTGACAAGGGTTTTTGACCGGAACCGGGTTGTCGCTGTACCTGCCAGGCGATCGGTTTCCTCCCACGGGTAGGCTGAAGAGCTCCGAGCAGTACCCCAATGCGCCCTCCGCGATCATATGATCGAGGTTGTTGAGAAGGATCCCGTTGACGTCAACCCCGATCTCCTCCATCAGTTTCATCAGGTAGGGCGTGTCCCTAGGCCATGCCACCGGCCCGTGGTACTGGCCGTCGCCAAGGTATGGGTCCCTCTTGACGTCCCGGACCAGTATTCCGAAGGGCGTCCTCTCGGACCCCAGCTCCTTCATAGTCCTCTTAACCAGGATGTCGCCCGTCACCTGGGTCCAGATCGAAGAGAGATCGCCCGGGCTGTAGATCGTCCCCCCGAGTACCGCGGAGGCGAGGACTCCCGCAGAGCTCGCTGTCCGGTCCGTCAGGCCCTGGGACGGGACTGCGGTGAGGGAGGGTATGGATGAACCCCGCTTGAAGTGCCTGGAGAATCCCTCCTTCAACCGGTCGACCAGTTCCTTAACTGGCTCTTTGTCACCGGGCCCTTCACCGAGAATCCGAGTGAGGGACTCGATGTACAGGGCGTTGACCTCAAGGAGACCGTACTCGGGCGCAAAGGGATGGAGACCACTCTGGGCCCACTCGGCCGGGAGCCTGGCTGGCCACCTCCTGCCATCTAGATCGACCACCGAATCGATCCAGGAGGAGTTTGCCGTGCTGCAGATGACCGAATCGTCGAGCCTCGAGGCGGATACCGTTGCACCGGAGAGAAGTCTCCTCGAGACGGTGACCGCCGTACGGAGCAGGCTATCCATCAGTTGCCGGTCCTCCGTGGCCTCGGCCAGGAGACACCCGACGCTCAGGAGCTGCGGCAGCCCGTCGCTGGTGAATGAGCCCGTCTCGCCCACTATGATCGGCAAACCCATCTCCCGCCTCGTTATCTCCAGGAGGCGGATAACCACTCGCGTCACCCTGGCGCGCCACCCGAGCACCGAGAGATAGGTCTTGAGATTCCAGCGAAGCCCCTCAACAGCGTCCCTGACCCACGGCCTTCTGAACCACCAAGCGCCGGCCTCAGGCATCCAGAGGCCCTCAAGCGGGACGCCGAAGGTCCCAAGGCCCAGGAGCCTCAGCCTGAGGGCATTGGCTATCTTGCCCTCGCCGAAGTAGTCGGGCCTTAGGACCGGTTCACGCCCAATACCCGAAGGTAGGCCGGGTATCTCGACCGATATCCTCATCGCCTCGGTGGGCCCAAATACGAGACCCTCAACCGATCGAATCTCCCCCCGTGGGGCAACGTAACCGTTATCCCCCTCTCTGAATCCATCCCCGAGCTTGTAGCGCCAGTCCAGCCTCAGTGCGGACTCTTCTATGGAATCCACGGGGGAGATCGTGATCTCCATCGGCCTAGCCGTCACCGTCAGCTTCCCGTCGCCAAGGGTTTTCCGGATGATCAGGGCCTCCGAGGAGTCAAGCCTCCGGGGATCCAACAGGGGTAGAAGCCAGCAATTCTCCGAGAGCCCGACCTCGAGGACCACGCGGCCCCCGGCGGATCGAAGCTCGAGTTCCAGATCGAGAGTCTCTCCATCCTCATCGACGTATCTGTAGATTACCCTTGTCGGGGTTATCCTCACCCCGGTCGGCTCGAGATCCCGCCCGGTCGAGACGTATATGCCGTCCACCGCCCTGTACATCCGACCATCCACTGGTCCCAGGGTGAGGCCCTGCCAGAAGTAATCCCGATTGGGACCGAAGAATGGCCCCCTTTCCGAATCGATCATCGTGGAGAAGACGGACGCGGAGAACTCGGCGACCGGGGTCCTGAGGATTACCTGTCTGTTCCTGGCGAAGCTCCAGTCGGGGTCCTCCTCGCAGCTATCGCTCCAGGCCATCTCCGTTGGCTCTCTCATCTCCATATGGATCTCAACCACTCGATTGAGGACAGCAACTGATCCAGGTTCTCTCCCCCGTACTCCACGCTCAGCCAGCCATCGTAGCCGTTTGAGCGCAAACCCAGGACGAGGGAGCGGATATCGATCTCCCCCTCCGCCAGGGTGACAGACCGATTCCAGCCCGATTCAGTCTGCCTGTAGTTGTCGACGTGGGTGTAGATCACCCGGTCGAGGACATGTTTCCTGTCCAGAATGACCAGCGGGTTCTCCCCCTCCCTCATGGTGTTCTTCATATCGAAGGCGAAGCCGAAGCCAGGGTCCGGGATCGCCTCGAGGATCCTCTCGACCTTCTCCACCGTGGCCGCGAATCCCGGGTGTTCCTCCAGGGCTATGGATATCCCGCGCCGGCGTGCATCGGGAAGAAACTCACCGATGTAGTCGACGAAGACCCGCCTTCCCTCGTCGTCGCCTACCCCGGGAACCATCGCCCCCGTGGTGACCCTGAGTATATCCGTGCCCAGCGAGTCCGCCCACTCGAGGAAGAAGCGGGCCTTCTTCATTTCCAGGGAGCACCTCTTCCGGTCGGGCCAGACGTACGGACCGTGGTTTATGACCGCCGACACCTGC